>Ga0123357_10012897_pt1 | contig 10799 bp, 3 predicted proteins | sample TergutEmb28metaG_FD_89873 | JGI IMG/M metagenome (GOLD analysis project Ga0123357, IMG submission 89873) | Embiratermes neotenicus P4 segment gut microbial communities from Petit-Saut dam, French Guiana - Emb289 P4 | ecosystem: Host-associated > Arthropoda: Insects > Digestive system > Gut ... | reverse complement strand
TCTCCCCCTTCTAGTGCCGCGGTCTCGGAAGAGTAGAGCTATATCTCTCCCCACCCTCTGGGTCACACTGGGGCTGTAAAGGGATAACTTTAAGTTTGTCTCTATATATATATATATATATATATATATATATATATATATAGCTTAAAGATCTTCGTCTGCTTGGATGTGAAATACTGTATTGTGATAAGAGTTTACAGATATTTCTAAGAAAATGTTTTCCATTTGATGTTAAAATAATTTCGTTCTAAAAATGCGCTCTTCTGGGTTATTATGCAGCGAGCAATAACAACCCAGAGGAGCGCAGTTCTCAGCTACTTTGCGGAGGAAGCCTGAAATCACGCATTTCCATTCTAACCTTAGGATGGATGCTTCGGGACCCTCCGCGACGTCGGTTATAGTTTGTTTAAATGTACGTGGCGCCACATTCCATGAGAGGATATCCTGTTGTATTTACTATTGTGTGAGTCCTAAATCTCTCATATATTTAATGTGTTTCAAATCTGGATACCGAGGAGAATATTTGAAATGGAGAGGTTTGAATTATCAGGGGGCTGGCGATACTTGATACAAAGGATCGTCATAATGTGTACGTATCGCGAAACAAAGCTTGCTAATAGCTTGTGTAGAAAAATATTGCTGCACTCAGATATTTAGTTAATTGGTTACACGACGCGTTGATGATTCGCGTGTTGGTATATATTTTCTTGTAGCAGTAAAATTGTATCACTAAAAATGTGGTAGGTAAATATGTCATACTGCCTAAAATCTGTAAGTAATTAAAGAACTAGACCGGCAGTGTATGGATATCATTGAAAATTTGATACGTACGTGTATTAGAGTTATTCAAGGAATTGTCTGTTACTGATATTATTAAATTAATTAATATGACAGTATATTGCCAATATAATTGCCTTTATCAGAAACACGGTGTGTCATAAAATGTTGTGCAGCCGCTGCTCGATAGGTAATACATGTATCCCATCCATCTCAGTATAATTAACAGACAAGAAGCTTAATTGTTTTAAATTTTATTTCATTCATTTTCCTTCTGCTTTCATCTTTCTTGTCCTCTTTTCCAGAACACGGCTCTTCTCTGCCTTCTATGTCATGTCATTTTTTCCTTCCTCTTCTTATTTTCTTCCTTTTTTATGTTCGGTCCTCGTCTGTTTCCCCCCCCCCACCCCCCACCCCTTCCCGTATCCGCATTCATGATCTCATTCTTCTGTTGTGCGTTTTCCTTCACCTACTCCTCATTAGTTTACTTGTTTTCATCATCTCGTCTGTGCCTTTTTTTTTTCCCCTCTCTTTTTTCTCCCATTTGTCCTTATCGTCTGTTGTGGCATTACAGACAGTGCCATGCAGGCCCCAAGAACACCACTGCTCTATCCTATTCATGCAGGCACAGTAACTTTATGAAATACCCGAAGAGACAGATGAACGTCTTCCTAGATTCCCCCTATCCCCCTCCCCCTCGCTCCTACCCTCCCACACCCATTCCATTTGGCAGACTCCTCAGCCTTCCGGACCTCTGCCTGTACACAATAAGATACAGGGTCTCTTTCTGTGCTTGGGAGAGTCGTCTCTTTGAACACACGTGTTTATGACGTTCCATCTTTCATAACCGCGGACGTCATTCTTTAAAGTTGATGGAACTGGATTATGTGTGACTTCGTCCATTTATAATTTTCTGTTCTGTTTAATGTAACTGGAATTACGCAAGTAACTGACACTGTACCAGCATATTCTGGAAATTAAATGCTGTATTAAGACGTGCCATTGGTCAGGGTTTTGAGTCACTTCCTTGCAATTTCTATCCTCACAACTGATTTCCCTAGGATGTACCATAAATTCCTACTAGCATGCAGTGTCGTGCGACAAGCAAATATCTAACTAATTAACGCCGTGCACGAGAATTCTTCTTTAGAAAGCAACAATCGCCTGTATAGTCAAAAATTCCGCTCTATTTAAAAAAAAATTGATGTTCATCACCGTATACACAAGGACATGTAACTGGTCATTATCTTGAGCCCAACATAACATCCTGTTCCTTTAATATCAATTTTAATATTATCCTCCTATGTGCTTCTAGGCGTCTCAAATGAAATCTTACCTTAATGTTTGCGGACTAAAATTGTGTATGCGTAACTAATTTCTCCCATTGTGCTACATATCTAACCCGCCGTATTTTCGTTAATTTGACGTACCTGGTAATATGATCTATGACGTACATGGTTCATAGAAAGAGACTGAGAATTGAAGAATTTGTAGGTCAGTGCTTAAATTGGATAAATGGTCTAAAAACTGGATAAAACTTGTGTTAAATGTACCTGAGTTCTGCAAGTCTCATAGGGTAAATAATTCAAGTTTAATATCTGTGTTCATTAATCTGTCTCGAGTAGCACATTTCATGCTTCATAGATACAGCTGTGTTGTGAAGTTTCATTGTTTTGCCAGTGACTGTCAGCGAAGGGCGCAGAAGTTACAGTAATTTGCCCTTGGAATGACTGACAGTTGAAAGATGAACCCAGCACAACCTGTCTGCACATTTCACTAATGGCTTTCTCTCCACCAGACCTAAACTTGTCTGCTACGTTCTCTCCAAGTAGAAGTGACACAGCAGGGCACCAAACTTTGGACTTCTGTTATAGCAGTACACAAACAGACATGTGTACTTTTGCTACATCGTAATCGAATTTTCATATTATGGTTTTTGTTTTTAATATCACTCGGTTGTTTATAATTTCAGAAAAGAGCAAAAGTAATACGTGCATAGTGCTGTTAGCCCGATAGGAAAGTGAAAAATGAAAGGTGATTGGCAGGTGATCAGCACCAGACTATAGGCCTGTCTCCTGTCATTGTTGAGGTATTCAGATTTGAGAGAAGCAGGCTTCGTGTTTGTGTCTATGACACAATAGTGTTCACGTAGAAGCACCCTGCATAACAGTTACACAAGGCCCACAGCAGTTGTAAAAGGCCCGCAGCTGCACATGGCTTACTGTTGCACAAGGCCCGCAGCTGCACACGACCCGCAGTTGCACATGCCTTACAGTTGCAAAAGGCCCGCAGCTGCACACGGCTTACTGTTGCACAAGGCCCGCAGCTGCATACGACCCGCAGTTGCACATGCCTTACAGTTGCACAAGGCCCACAGCTGCACATGGCTTACGGTTGCACAAGGCCCGCAGCCACACACGGTTTACAGTTACACAAGGCCCGCAGCTGCACATGGCTTACAGTTGCACAAGCCCGCAGCTGCGCAAGGCCCACAATCACCCACAGCTCACTGTTACATACAGCCCACATTTTATTAACTGTAAATATGAGTTTTTGAAGGCAGGAAGAACATTCAAATGTATTCTAATGAACGCTGTTAAAGATTTTTACAACTACTCTCTTTCGTCGGTGACCGCGGTAGCACAGTGGTTAAGGCGCTGTGCGACAAATCGGAAGGTCGCTGGTTCGATCCTAGTTGGTGTCATTGGATTTTTTCATTGACATAATCCTTCCGATCGCACTATGGCCCTGGGGTCGACTCAGACTCTAACAGAAATGAGTACCACGAGTATTTCCTGGGGGTAAAAGCGGCCGGTGCACAAGGCTGACAACCTTACCACCATCCTGGGCCATTGTCACGTAATCTGGGAACCTTAACTTTCTGGAACCCTCTGGGCACCTCTGGCCTATAATTGGACTGATTTACCTTTACCTTACTCTCTTTCGTCACTCCGTACATTACATTGTAAATGATTGACCATCAACTGATGATCTGTAACTTCATATAATACGTCACATGTGTGAACTCTCTGCAGGTGACCTTACACTTCATCGTTACATGCCCCAGTAATACATCAACACGCTTTCTGTCAGTCTGTATTCAGTACCCCCTCCCTATACTTCGGCATATAAAACTTTCCCTTGAACTGCTGATTCCGTAATTGGATCCTGTTGTGCTGCAGAAGCGGAGACGAAGTTGTGACCTGCCTAAGTGGATCATTCATTTTCTCGAAGACTGGAAATGGCATTAACAGATCAATTTATCGCTATAGAGATATCGGCTACGCATTTAATTCTTCTTAATTTTCTTATGGAGAGTAAACGTAAAGTTGTTCTTATCGTTACGAAAGTGACTGAATCACGGAGAATGAAATGGTTTGGGCAGAGAACACGCAACAAGTGATCATATATGCGTATAATGTTTTAGTCTATAAAACCCGTCGTTGAGATTTCACTTGGGGGACATGGGCATAAGTGGGAAATAATCTGCGGGAAGAAAATTGTGAAGGTGCGGAATGGATTAACCTGGCTCAAGATAGGATAAAATGGATGATTTTTGTGGCTGGGGTAAGGAGATATTGAGTTTATTAAATGGCGTGAAATTTCTTTACTACATAAGCAACTGTAAACTTTACAGGAAGAACTCTGCTGTGTGGAATTAAGTAAAGTAATCCCAGCGTCTGATCATTGCTGTATAAAACATACTGTGGGAGGAATGAATGCAACGTTAAACACTTCCTTATTTAAGCACATTATGTAGATGAGCAATCGTTTTTATTTTCTGTGTCCTCTACTTACATATCCCTTATCATTGCTAAGATACTTTGTGAGTTCTAACAAGACGAAATTCCTTATCCTACCATGAGTCGAACCCCGGTAGCTCAGCACTCAGGATATCGACCCTGAGTCACCGTTATTTTTAATATTGTAATTGTCATGATCATCGTCACGTTCCTTATTATAATCAGTATTAACACGTTGGACATATTTAGTTTTGCAGCCAGGATCTGAGCATTTAATGACCAATTCGTCTTCGTGACTTTTTTTCTTGTTTTATATATAGGAGTGTAAGTCCGGGTATTGAGAGCAGGAAATGCAATTCAGTAGCGTCATTCTTCCTATTGTGTGTTTATTACCGTCTGAACTTCGACTCGACTTGAAAGAACAATTGCCAAATTTAGTTAATTTTGAGTACCGTAACTTTTTGAAAGCCTTCTTATTCTACGGTTTATTCTGTGCAGTTATAGCAACTCATTGTATTGCATCACTACGGAACCAGCACACTCATTAATTCGCCTATTGCATTGTTTCAGTGTTTTGTGTTTCCGTTGTTACGTGATACTTTGCTTCTAAGGTTATGACCGTTGAAGTTTTAGGTTGCCTGGGATGTTACGCCATGCCGATTGGCAAATAGTTATCGACGTCTCGAATAGTGGAACGCCAGTGGCTATTTACCAGTCGATACGGATTATGTTCCACCACGCTTGAAGTTTCAGCAGCACCCTATGCGTACCTCAGATCTCATAGCCTTACCTTTGTGATCATCGTTAAATCTGAGGATTATAATCGCTTGCTCTTTGTTGTGATAAATCTGTGCACTTGGTTGCTTCGGATTATTACGCTTAACTGTTCCCAGTTTCGTAGTGCACATCTAGATCTAGGGAGCCCCTCTTTCCTCCTCCGCATCAACATAATATCGAGGGGAGATTGTCCTCTCCGTAATTACCAGAGTTAACCCTCACGTCAGATGCCAGCCAGGTCACCATCTTATGATGACGACACACAATCCACCTTCTAATGGAGTCCCTGTGTAAACCCTTCCTTATCTTAATGGTGGTTGTTGTTCCCAACTTAAGGAATGACTCCTGCTGTCACTCCTTCAGGTTTTCCTCTGGACGAAACCTGATTTCAACTACCCTTAGTTGCACAATTCAGCCATGAAGGCAGGGCAATCTGCTTCCTGTAATAGAGAAATGTAACGTCCCCTCAGACCCTCATAATTAAGATTGAGCAAATTGATACTGTCGTTTGCTTAGAGCCCATGCAGCACAACAGCAGTGTTTTAAAGTCATTCGTGTAGATGAGCCGCGGACGTGGGGTTAGTTCTGTATTCTTTAGATCGCGGGTTTAATCTTTTTTTGAGATATGGTTTTATGTTCGCCGTTCTACGTCGTGTTTTAAATACCTGGAAACGCAAGAAGGGAGTCGTGCCTCCATTCATATTTGTTTAATTTTTTACGTTATTTAACGAACTTGCGCAGAACTTGGTATTAAGGAGTCCGTTAAAATCCTGCTTTGCGTAAAGTTTGAAATCGAGCTCCAAACAGCAGTGACGTGTGTAAGCCATGTTTGGCCACCCCTGATTAATGTCGCAAACTAGGAACAAAATTTAGAAGAGGTCAAATTAACACAGTAGTTTTGCTGCGAAACGTACGTAAGATGCGGAACCAAGACGTGCACCATTTTTGTGTGTTTCAGGGCTAATGAGTCTACAGTATTAAGGCCATCACCATGTCCCTGCCTATTCTTTCCCACCTAGTGCTTAGACTTTCATCCGTTTAGCATTCGAATGTATTAAGTGTTATTAAATAAAACAAAAATATGCATATATAGGCCTACTAGTACACGTGTCCTGTTATGCCATCAAGGCCGTGACATCGGTGCCTTTTTATCTCCGAACTAACTAATTAACTAACGAACCAAGTAACTAAGTAACTAACTCCATGAATAACAGTTCTTCCTTGGAAGCTAAAAGGTCCTCAGCTAGGCAAGAGTTTTCCCGCATTTTGTGGTACCCGAAGTTTTATTACCGCACTCACTAGCGTCCGTCAGCTATCCGTATCTTCAGTCAGATCAATCCAATCCATGCTCCCATCCCACTTCTTGAAGATCAATTTTAATATTTTCCTCCCATCTACGCCTAGTTCTTTCAAGTTGTTTTTTCCTCAGGTCTCCCCATAAAAACTCTGTATGCTCTTCTGCTGTCTCCGCCTTTTGTCTTTTCGGACTATAAACTTGACAGGGTGGTCGACATTTATTTAAAAACACCTGTCACTCACGTCCTTTGTCAGCTAACTTCAGACGTGTAACTTGCTGTTAACAGAAGACTTTAAATAGTTCGTGGATGTCAGCGTTGCTCTGTTTCCAAATAAGGGCACTTTCACATCGAATAGCTGTACCATGACCATGCTCTATATGTAGGCCTCTGACCGGGGTGTGGACTTGTTTTCGTCTACAGCACTGTGACACCTTGGAGGTGTGACCACAAAAGCGTTACGCCTGAGAATTTCCTTTCACGCTTACACATTCCTTTAAGTAGCCCAGCCTTGCAAGCAGGCGATAGAATATTAAGTAACACGTTGTAATGAATTTTAGTAGCATTTAGAACACCTCCTTAGGGAGGGGTGCGGGTTGGTGTTAAGGGATTTGTCACATTGTTCCTTTGTGAAAATTAGTTGACATTTTCTGGGAAAGGCAGGGTGTATCTCGTCAGCGTAAGGCACACCGACGACATTTGTTTCTCAGCAATAAAACTGAAGGCATTACCACGCGTAAACGCCTCTACATACACCTCGAAGAACTCTTAGAGCACAGCAATAGACTAGTTTTTTCCGGTGTTACTGGCGGTAAGATTCACCTGTTTACATTTTATAGGAAGCTAGGCGGGTCCCGGGGGGGGGGTTCGAATAATGGGGTAAGAGGACAATTGTATGCTCCAGTAGCTGAAGTGGAGTGGAGTAGCTTAGTATCTGTTGTCAGTGTTCAGTCAGCTAACACCAGAAGAGAAAAGAGGGAGACAAGGCAGAGTATTAGATAGAGAGACAGAAGGACAAACAGGAAGACAGGAAGGAAAAACTGATGTGCAGATGAATGGACAAATAAACTAGTGGATGGGAATGAAATGTTGGGCTGAATGCTTACAGAACTAAACTTTATGTATATGCGGTTATAAATGAAGGAAAGTGTGAAAAAAAACACGCATGCAAACTCCTGTGGTGTGGCATTATTTCCTCATGCCTGCGTTTAGGTTGCTGCAGTTTGCGTATGATTTTAAGACGAGATATCCTCTTTGTTGTTAACAAAACACTATCATGTGCATTAAATCACGGTTACATGTTTCGGCCTGTTGATGGCTCACAATTAGAGTCTACACATGTAGCCGTGAATAAACTGATAAAAATTTGTTTTATGTGTGACTGATTTATTACATGTATTTTTGTTTCCTATGCTCTACTTTGCTGTTATTCTGTCATTCATTGGATATTTTTAAACTATTAGGATATCTTAGTGGAATTGCTTTCAAAATCGTTCATTATGTGCATACTCAACTGTTTCATTGGAGTAGTATTGAAATTACATTGTTTGGCTGTTTGGCACGTTGGAATGGTTATCGACTACTAAACATTCCATCTGCAGCCTGTCCGGATTAAATACCTTATTTCATATTATTCCAGTGTTTGACAGAAAGGCCTAACTAAACGTCACGTGTCATTTTATTCTAGAGTCCAACAAAAATTCTTAATTAAATGCCACACCTCATGTCCTAGTGGTTGATAAGCACGTCCTTTTCTGCGTTACGAGTCTTAATCTTTATATGAGGCATACCCATTTTTGTGTCAGATCACAAATGTGTATTTATTCAGTGTCATTCACACACATAACGTTAAAATTTTTATTTTACAAGCGAATATTTTCGGTTCTGGTTTCGATCCATCATCAGGCCTAATCCAAGAACAAAGATACAGAAAAACTATAAGAGTGAAATCTAGGGTCCTCAATTGCTGTTTTGTAGATCTGCTGTATCTATGTTCGTGGATAAGGCCTGATAAGGGATAGAAATCCAAGCCGAAACTTGTCGCCTGTGAAATAAATATTTAGTGCTGTTGTGTGTGACTGACATTGAATAAATATGCACTTGTGGGTGCGTGTCATATTATTCTAGTCTCCGATTTTTCGGCCAAACTTAAAGTTACATACCATGTAGCTCTAATTGTTATTGTATCCGTTTGTTAGATCTAACTAAACACCACGTGTTTCCCTATTCTATTGCCCGGAAAATGGCGTAAATTAAAGCCACGTTTCATGTTATTTTAGTGGCCCGTAATTAGGTCTAGTAAAATATCACATGTAATGCTATCCTGCTGCTCTGTAAATATTTCTCTATGTTTATACACACAAATTTATTTCCAACAAACTGCACCATACCAAATTTTGAAGCTCCTACATGTTTCGGCTACTAACCGCAGCCTTCTGCAGGAAGCTACAGTACTTGAGGACATACGCAGCTTGCTGAGCAAGTTGCTAGTCGTAAGTTGTAAATTGTGTGCATTATTTACATAGATATACATTGTTTAATGTTGAAATGTTGCATAACACGCTGCATGTGTCATCGTATACTGTCTGATGATGGCCACGGTTGGTGGCCGTAACATGTAGGAGCATCAAAACTATTTATTATTCAGTTAGCTGGAAGTAAACTTGTGTGCATGTGGCAGTTGCACGGAAGATGTATAATGTTAAGATTTTATCTTGTTATTTTATTATGCGATGCAATAAGAATATCTCAAATTAAACTTCACCTTTCGTGCTATTTTGTTCCCCGATAAATAGGGCAGTAACACATCACGATTCACACTATTTATTTACTTGATAAATAGCAAAATTGAATACTGCCTATCATGCTGTTCTAATATGTGACAAATAAACATAATTGAACACCACGCGTGGTGTTATTCTGGTATCCGATAGAAAAGCCTAATTTTTATCCTGTAACATTCGTTGCCACTTTCATTTCAAAACACTGAAATTGAATTGTGTAATTTACACTTCCAGTGTAGAATGTTTTGTGTTTTGATATCGGTCTACAATTTTTCTACACTAATGTTAAAATTCTTCACATAACTCAACATTTTCTTACTTCTATCCTGATTAATTCCTGGACATACCAAGAACTAATACGGAATTGTGCCTACCAGAACATCTTGAGGATATTCTGGTAGATACAGGTGAATTGTGTTATATGGTTCATAAGAATTCCTAACATTTCTTTCCGTGGAATTTGTACGTTCTGCATTTAGAATTATTTTGTTTCTTTCCCAGGCATGTAATTTGTTCTGCCTGAATTAACATTTAAACAGAACAATTAGCCAATATTTCTCTATGTTGGTTTCAAAGAAAACTGCTTTCCTTCAGTGGGTAACAGCAATTCTGAGGGCAGTACACTATGTGGGGTTCTCTAAATGTGCTGTCGTATTTTCTTCATCCGATTGCATGGGTTGATATATTGCTTCTGTTACATGTTTCGTCCTTCTGCTTTGTACAAATTTTGCAGTTTATGCCTTGCCACTAAGTAATAGTAAGCACTTTAACGATATGAAGCGGCGATAATTTATAGCATAAACCTGACATTGGGAACTTTTCATGGGCTCTTGTAAAATTATATGGACATTTTATTGTTAAACATTGTCAGTGCTCTTTCTCCCGTTTATTTATTATCATGGTTTATTTGACGAAGATTTCATTTCGTCACGTGATATGGCATCAGTTGAAGAGAAGATCAGTTACTAACGAATTCTAAAAACGTGGAAGAATGCGTCTGTCTACTACTTCTAATTAATCTATCGGCATTTGCCTGCAGGGACTGAAGAAAATCGCTAAATACCTCAGTCGAGATGACCGCTCTCCGGCCCTGTCTTCGAACCTGGGACCTCTGAAATTTGAGGCAGGATTGCTCGAGGCCGAACCGCGGCCTTCGATAATACTCGTCACCTGATACCGCTTTTATTTTCACAGAACGTACCAAAGTGAAGCTACACGCAGAATGGCCAGACATTTGTGTATTAATATTTTGGATAGGGATCAAGATATTCAATTCAGCTGGCAGAAATTAAATTTTCTTAAAAAAAATTACAGTTTGCTCTCAGTGCATCGTAAATTATATTTCTTAGGTGCAATAGGCATAGTTACACAGCATGATCAGTAAGCACACCTCACTTAACATTTGAGCATTTGGATGGTGTCTG
>Ga0123357_10012896_pt1 | contig 10801 bp, 9 predicted proteins | sample TergutEmb28metaG_FD_89873 | JGI IMG/M metagenome (GOLD analysis project Ga0123357, IMG submission 89873) | Embiratermes neotenicus P4 segment gut microbial communities from Petit-Saut dam, French Guiana - Emb289 P4 | ecosystem: Host-associated > Arthropoda: Insects > Digestive system > Gut ... | reverse complement strand
GTCGTGACTTTCCTTGTTATGCGGTGGCGGGTGATTCGCCACACGAGCGCTGCCTTTCCGGGTTTACTTTTGATGTTCCGGATGATAAGTTTATTAGTTGTTGTCATAAAAATATAAATTTATATAAATGTAATTATATTCACAACTAATAAAAAGCAGGACGTTTTAGCCGGCAACTTATTCTTTTTTTCCTCTCATGCTATCCCAAATCAAATAAGCAATCAAGGCAAAATAAGGCGCTATCGCAACGAGTTCGGAAAGATGATTTTTCAACCAATTCTCATTAATCATATTGATATTGAATGAACGTAAAACGACACTGACAACACCCATCAGGGCGCCTCCGGCAATAAATCCCGAAGCCAATAAAGTGCCTCTTTCCAAACGTGCAGTATTCAATGCTTTGTCTTTTGAACGGGAGCTGACATACCAGCTGACAGCGCCGCCAATCAGTAACGGAACATTCAACTCCATAGGAATAAACATTCCCAAAGCAAACGCCAGTGCGGGAATCTTTAATACGGTAAGGATAATTGCCAATACAGCTCCGATTCCATAGAGCAACCATGGCGCTCCGGATCCGGTCATTAACGGATCGATCACGGCTGCCATTGCGTTTGCCTGAGGAGCGGAAAAGCTATTCCCCGTAAAACCGTAAGTAGAATTTAAAATCATAATAACCCCTGTCACCGTTGCTGCAGAAACAATAGTTCCCAAAAACTTCCAACTTTCCTGCTTGGCAGGCGTGGTTCCAAGCCAATAACCGATCTTTAAATCCGTAATGAAACCTCCTGCCATCGAAAGCGCTGTACAAACAACGCCACCCATAATCAGTGCGGCTAACATGCCAAAAGTTCCTTTCAACCCGACAGCAACAAGAACTACCGATGCCAGTATCAATGTCATCAGTGTCATTCCCGATACGGGATTGGTGCCAACAATAGCTATGGCATTGGCTGCTACCGTTGTAAACAGAAAAGCGATAACCGTTACCAAAAACCAGCCAACCAAAGCAAACAACAGATTATGGACAACTCCAAAATAAAAGAATACCAAAATCAAAACCAATGTTAAAACACTGCTGATTGAAATCCATTTCATCGATATATCCCGTTGAGTCCGGAGAATATTTTTTTCCGAAGAACCGCTTTTTCCTTTAATTTCTTTGGCAGCTAAGCCTAAAGCGCTCTTTATCACACTCCATGAACGAATAATCCCAATGACCCCAGCCATCGCTATTCCGCCAATGCCAATCGCACGGGCGTATTCTTTGAAGATGGTTTCGGGAGGCATATTGCCTATCGGCACAGTTATTGCAGGATTCCACTGATCGACAACCGTATTGCCAAAGAAGAGCGACATTAGAGGAATAATAACCCACCATACCAGAAACGAACCGGCGCATATAATCGTTGCGTATCGAAGTCCTACAATATAACCCAATCCCAAAACAGCCGCTCCGGAATTAACTTTAAACAATAACTTGAATTTATCTGCCACCATTTCGCCGGCGCCGACAATCCGGCTGCTGATTTCTTCATTCCACCAGCCCAGCGAAGCGATAATAAAATCATAAACTCCACCGATTATACCGGCTAAAATAAGCGGTTTGGCTTGATCCCCGCCTTTTTCGCCGGAAATAAGCACTTGTGTCGTAGCCGTAGCTTCCGGAAATGGATATTTGCCGTGCATGTCGGAAACAAAATATTTCCGGAAAGGAATCAGGAATAAAATACCCAGTACTCCGCCCAAAGCCGAACTGAAAAATATCTGTATAAAATTGACTGTCATTTCGGGATATTTTGCCTGAAGAATATAAATGGCAGGCAAAGTAAAAATAGCGCCGGCTACGATGACGCCGGAACTTGCACCGATGGATTGAATAATGACATTCTCGCCCAAAGCGCTTTTACGGTTAAAAGCCGACGATAATCCAACGGCGATAATAGCTATCGGAATGGCAGCCTCGAAAACCTGCCCTACTTTCAACCCTAAATAAGCGGCTGCAGCCGAAAACAATACAGCCATTAACACACCCCACATAACCGACCATGGAGTAACTTCTTTGTATTTTCCCAAAGGGGATAAAACCGGTGTATATTCCTCGCTTTCCTTTAATTCCCGAAAAGCATTTTCAGGTAATCCGGATAATTTTTCATCTGAATTCATACAGTATTTCTTTAAAAAATTTAAACAAAAGTACAAGATTATTTGGATATTTGAAAATTTTGGAAAACTATAATTTTGGAATTACGTAATTAATAATTACATTTGCACGTGAAAATAATAATTATTACTTAGATATGAATACGAAATTGACATTAAATTTGAGCAAAAGCACCATTGAAGTAGCGAAATCTTATGCAAAAGAAAATGAAATAAGTTTATCGAAACTTATAGAAAACTATCTAAATTCAATTATTGTATCTTCTCCAACAAAGAAAAAAATAAGCCCTTTGGTAGAAAGTCTGACAGGCGTTATCCCTGACGATATCAGAGATGAACGTAGAGATTATAGAGATTACATAAACAAAAAATATATGTGAAAATGGAAAAGCTTCTAATTGACACTAATATAATAATTGATTTATTAGCAAAACGAGAAAATTTCTATCAAGAAGCACAAGAATTATTTACGCTTGCCGATGAAAAAAATGTATTATTATTTATTTCATCTCTATCCCTTGTAAATACGCATTATATCCTTTCAAAGCATTTAAATGAAAATGAGGTACGAAAAACGCTTATTAAATTCAAAATTTTAGTAGAAGTATTGCCTTTGGAAGATAAAATAATAGAGTTAGCATTAGCATCGGATTTCAAAGATTTTGAAGATGCTGTTCAGTATTATACGGCTTTAGATAATAAATTGGATTTCATTATCACTCGAAATAAAAAGGATTTTAAAACATCTAAACTTCCTGTATTTACAGCAAGAGAATATTCATCATTTTTTTAATCTATATTTGCACGATAAAATAAAGAATTATTACTCTATGAACACTCGGTTATATGGAAAGACCGGCTATAAAGTGTCGGCGTTAGGGATGGGCTGTATGCGCCTTCCCCGTATTTATAAAAACGGACAGGCAACGGTAGATTTGGAAAAGGCTTTTGAAATGATCCGTTATTGTGTGGAGCATGGCGTCAATTATTTTGATACCGCTTTCGGCTATCACAATCAAACCAGCGAATCTGTGTTGGGAGAGGCTTTAGACGGAGGATTGAGGGAAAAGGTAAAGATCGTCACCAAACAACCTTTCTTCGCAATGAAAACCCAGTCCGATATACGGCGTAATCTCGAAAACACGCTGAAAAAGTTACGCACCGATTACATCGACGTCTATTTGGTGCATAATATTCATGCTGCTTGCTGGGACGAAATACAACGGCGCAAAATTTTTGAAGAATATGAAAAATTTCGCGACGAAGGGATGATAAAAGCCATCGGATTTTCTTATCACGGAGGATTTCCTCTTTTCCGCGAAGTGTTGAACGCTTATCCATGGGATATGTGTCAGGTATTACAGAATTTGCTCGACGTTGACAAAGAAGCTACCGAAGAAGCCATTACGCTGGCTGGCGAGAAAGGATGCGCTTTGGCAATCATGGAACCTTTGCGGGGCGGCAACCTTGTGCAAACGCCAAACGCCGTGAAAGAACTGTACGATAACTTCCCAGTCAAACGTACGCCTGTTGAATGGGCCTTTCGCCATTTGTTAAACTATCCGCAGGTCAGCGTGATATTGAGCGGCATGTCCACTTTGGAACAAATAAAAGAAAATATTGAGATATTTTCAAAACCGGATGCTGTTCCGGGTTGTATATCCGAAGAAGAAAAAACGCTCTTGACAAAAGTAAAAGCTGTTTATGATTCAATCGTAACCATTCCGTGTACCGATTGTGAATATTGTATGCCTTGTCCTCACGGCGTAAATATTCCCCTTGTATTCTCATTATACAACGACGCATTCCGCTTTGAACGGGTTGAGCAATCCAAACGGAAATACTGGTTTATATCGAAAGACGAAGGCGCCGACCGGTGTGAAGCCTGTGGCGAGTGCGAATCGAAATGTCCGCAAAGCATTGAAATAATAGAGCAGTTGAAAGTGGCGCGGGGAGAGTTGGAAGGGTGGATTGAGTGAAACAAAGTGAAAAAAATCAGTGAAATAAACACTTTCAGAGCATTCAGAAGTAACGATTACAAACTCTATCTCACCGGTAGAGCCGTATCGCAATTCGGAACAAGCATGCAACAAACCGCCGTTGTATGGGTTATTTACACCCTGACTCATTCAAATTTTATGTTAGGCGTTGCGGTATTCGCCGAGCAATTTCCGGCATTTTTGCTGTCCGTTTTTGGAGGTATTGCCGCCGACCGGTACAGTCGCTACAAGATTGTCAATATTACTCAAATTGCCTCTATGGTTCAGGCAATTCTACTTGCATTACTCATTCTCACGAATCATTATGTGGTTTGGGAAATATTGGCGCTCAGCGTAATATTGGGCATTATCAACGCTTTCGACGTTCCGGCAAGGCAAGCGATGATGCACGACGTGCTGTATGATGAGGCGGATTTACCCAGCGCTCTTTCATTAAGTTCTTCCACAGCAAGTCTTTCGCGGCTGGTTGGACCGGCATTATCCGGTATCATTCTTGAAGCATTCGGCGCCGACGTTTGTTTTCTTGTCAATGCAATCAGCTTTGGAGGCATCATCGTCTCACTTGCTTTTATGAAACAGCCGAAAGCGGCGAAACCGCTCGGTTCCAAGAAGAATGTTTGGAAAGAGCTTGCCGAAGGAATTATCTATATCCGGCGCACGCCAAATATTTTCATCATGATCCTGTTTGTTGCCATTGCCGGTCTGTTTGTATTACCCTATACTACGTTGATACCGGTTTTTGCAAAGATTGTATTTAAAGGCAATGCTAAAACTTTCGGTTATATTTCCAGCTTTATTGCTGCCGGATCCATTGTTGGCACAATTGTTATAGCATCGTTGAAAAAAGATGCGCCGCTCCGGAAAATTCTGTTAGGATTCAGTATTATATTGGGAATATCGCTTATCGCTTTTTCGCAAATAAGAAATTTCCCTTTAGCGATGATCATTGCCGTATTTATTGGTTTTGGCTCTGTAGCACAGTTTACCACCAGTAATATTATTGTGCAGTCGGAGTCCGACCCGCGCATGAGAGGCAGGGTTATCAGCATCTTGATTATGGCAATGGTTGGCATGACGCCTGTAGGAAGTGTAATTGTAGGTTGGATTTCCCAAATAATTGGAGCGCCAAATACGCTCCTTTTTGAAGGCATCTTAAGTCTCGGCGTCGTTTTCTTGTTTTATTACCTGATGAAGAAAACCTCATTATAATACCATATCCACTAATAAAGCAATATTCATCCCTATTACAATAAATGCCATTGTTACAATAAGTACGGATGAGCCTTTGGTGTTGGCGTATGCGCCCATCACTTTTTTGGAAGAAGTAAGATATACTTGCGATAAGACAGTAAAAGGCAGTTGAAAGCTCAACAGCATCTGTGAAATAACTAATCCCTGAAATGGATTGGATATAAAGAAAACAGCAATCAAAGCGCCTATGATGGAAATCAGAACGCCCCATCGTGAATGACTGTCTTTGATATCGTAAGGCTCGGAAAATATACCGGCAAAAATAGAGCCTCCTGCCATTCCCGATGTGACGGTGGATGCAATTCCTGCCATTAATAAAGCTGAAGCAAAGATAACCGAGGCATTATCACCCAACAGCGGTTTCAACAACTGATGAGCATCTTGCAGTTCTTCCACCGGTTTCCCCGCTTTAAAGAAAATAGCGGCAGCCATGATAAACATGGCGCAATTGATTGCCCAACCGACAATCATGGAAAACAAAGTATCGACGTATTCAAATCGCAGCAATTTCCTAATAGATTTATCATCTTTCTTGTGCAATTGACGACTTTGGATTATTTCAGAATGGAGAAATAAATTATGAGGCATCACTACCGCTCCCAACACACTGAGAATGATTAACAAAGAGCCTCCTGGAAATGAAGGCGTTACAACTCCTTTTGCAACATGCGCCCATTCCACATCAATCAATGACAATTCATAAATAAAAGAAATACCTATCAACGACACAAAGCCGATAATCCACCGCTCGATTTTATGATAGGAGTTGGTAAATAATAAAATGATAACCAATACCGACGAGAGAGCAGCCCCTATCTTCAGCGGAATATGAAAAAGCATTTCCAAGGCAATAGCCGACCCTAATATCTCCGCCAGCGAAGTGGATATGGAGGCGATCATGGCGCTTCCAAGTATAGTATGAGAAACGGCAGGTCGCGTATATTTTGTCACCGCTTCAGAAAGGCACAAACCGGTGACAATACCCAAGTGGGCGGCATTATGCTGCAAAACAATAAGAATAACAGTTCCTAAAGTAACTATCCACAACAGAGAATAGCCGAACATAGAACCGGCGGCAATATTCGTCGCCCAATTGCCCGGATCGATAAATCCCATGGTGACAATCAATCCGGGACCAATGTGCTTTAAAATCTCCAATCCTCCATAAGCCGGATTATGCTTAATAATTCCGTATTTTTTGAAGAAATGTTTCATTCTGTTTTATAACGAGTATCCATATCCAATCATAACAGTTGCCGCGCCAATATTGTTTGAGCCGTCAATCGCATCTTTTTGAATATTCATAAAGCCATAATTGCCGCCACCTTCAATAAAAACTCTACTTTTCGTACTAATTTGGTACTGAACTCCTACATTGCCTTCCAAGCCCCAATTAAAAGAGTGTAATGAACTTTTAGTATCGGTAGTCGTATTACTTACTTGAACAGGTACCATATTGCCATTATCGTCAAATAAAAGCATAGGGATTTGATCAGTAGGCGTCATGAACAAAGTAGTAGTGGAGCCTGATGGAACTGATATAATTTGCCTGGCTTTTAAAAGCAATGCGGCATAAGGACCTGCATCTACATAAATACGCCAACGTTTTTGTTGACCTAAGTCCCATCCGAATTTTGCCAACACAGGCAGTTGTAAATAATCTAATTTTGATTGATTATTTACATCTGCAGACAAAAATTTAGGCGCTACGCCAGGATCCGGAGTGTTCATTTGCGCCAACATTTCGCCGTCCTTCTCCGAAACCGGCCGTAAAGCTTGATAACCGTTTTTCTTACCACCTTCTTGCGAATATTCCAACATGGGTTGAATAGAGAATAAATCGTTAACTTTAAACTCTGCAAAAACGCCAAAACCATACCTCGTAATAGTAGAATACCCTTTACTCAACGGATTGTCGGATCCAGCGGTAAAACCGGGCATACTTAGTCCTCCACGCACGCCAATCGTTACATTACTTTTCTTAGTTACATCACTTTGTCCATATACAAATGTTACAGACAATAAGGCCAGTACGCCAGTCAATAAAAATGATTTTAAGTTCATAAATAAAAATATTTAATTGTGAAAAAACTTCGTTTTAGGATGCAAATGTATAATTTTATTCTGAATATTCATCTAAAAATAATATAAAGTATAAAATATCGTTTATTAATAAATCAAAATTAAATTTACAATGAAATGAAAACATTTTATATCTGGATGATTGCAGGATTATGTGTTTGTATGAGCGTATCGGCGCAAGGATACGGCGGACGGGGCGGTTTTGGCGGTGGAAGAGGCGGCTATGGCGGCGGTTACAGAGGGAATCGAGAAGGTAACTCCGGTATGAGAAGTCAATCACAATCGCTAAGTAGGGATTATAGCCAACTCAGTATTACTGATTTTCCGGAAATTACGGGAATGACGTTGAAACAAAATCTGGATCTTTCTACCGTTGTTACGGATGAGCAAAGAAATATTCTGAAGCTGACCGATCAAAAACAGGAATTGCAGGTAAAGATCGATCATGCCAATAGCCAGAAAGATATTGATAAGAATACCAAAAAGATGGCGAATTTGGATGAGAAGATACGGCAAGTGTCGATCAAAGCGGATAAAAAAATACAGACAATTCTTACCAATGATCAATACAAAGAATTTTTAGAAAAGAAAGACCAGATTAAATTCGGAATGCTTCCGAATTTCAGAGGCGGATTCCGTCCTAATCCCGATCAGCCGGATAATGACAATCAGGAAAAAATGGAACGTATCGACAGATAAAACAAAGATGGCACGATTTTTGCATATTTTAAATCATACTAACTAATTTATTAAATATTATAAAATATGAAAAAAACAGCTTTAATTTTTTGTTTAATCTCGTTATTTTCGTTTAATGGAATAGCCCAAACGAAAAGTGTGAACGTTGATAATTTTTGGTTTAATTATTCTTTTCGAGGAGTTCCTGCTAAACCATTAGATCCTGTCCGGTTTAATTACGCAGTTAAAATAAACGCTGCCGCAGTAGTGAAAAACTATGTGAGTGTTGACGATGTAGAAAGCGCCGTCAACATACAGGGACAAAATAAAGTGGAAAATCTGTCGGACGCTTCCGTTGTCGTTGAATTAACGTTTGGGAATATTGTTGTTTCCAGCAGTGAAGTAAATGAAAGAAAAGAAGAAAGTAAAGACAAAGCAGGGAATATTACCAGAAAGTATTATTACAAGGTAATTGCAACTTATACGTTTGAATCTTCCTACAGAGTCACTAACGATCAAAAACCAATAGCTGGTAACGCTATTTATTCCCGTACTTCTCCTCAAAGCTATCAGACTCAAGAATACGGATCAAGAAAAGAGGCTGCCGACTTTTGGAATAATAATCGGGAAGTTCTTATTGCTGATTTTTATCGGAATTTAGTGTCGGTATCGGCTGAAACGGCTTCTGCTCAAGCTTCAAACCTTTTTGGTTTTCCAGCCCGTACTTATAACAGGGATTTGCTCAAAACGATGAACGAAAAGAAACATGACGAAAATGCAACTTTCCGTGATGCAATAAACACTGTAAAAACGGAATTACAGGCGATGACGCCGGATGTTCCCCTGAACAAGGAACGGTTGACAGATGTTATTGAATACCTCAAATCGCTTCCTGGAAAATATTCGGATCCAAATTCCAAAGCGGATCAACGCATGCGATACCTGGCGTATTATAATCTCGGCAAAATTTATTATTATTTGGATGAACCTGAAAATGTGAAACAATATGCCGATTTGATTGCTCCAAATGGATATGATGTAAAAGATGGAGCAAAATTGAATAAAGACGCCGAAGAATTAATGGCTCTATTCGATAAAACAAATATTCGGACGCGGCATTTTTCACCGGATAATTATTTTGCTGACAAATAAAATGTTAACGTTCTCGATTTCGGTTGACCGAAATCGAGAACGTTGATTGTTTTTATTTATTTTTCGTCACTTCTTTCATCAACTCCTCCACCGCCTTCTCCAACTGCTGATCTTCACCGGCGACAATCCTGTCGGGCGCATTGGCAATCTTGAAATCCGGCTCCAACTGCTGGTTTTCTAAATAGCTGCCGTCCGGCAAACGATAGCCGACAACAGGGATTCCAAACACCAAAGTCGGGTCTTGCAATGTTTCCCACGAAACGCTTGTCATCGTTCCCGGGATTGGCATACCGACTAATTTTCCGATGTTCATATTTTTATAAACCCAAGGCGAACCGTGCGCATTGGAATAATTCGCTTCACCGACAATCATAATCGACGGTTTGTTCCATCGGCGACTCGGCATATCGCAGACTTCTACCCCACGAACTACCTGTGTGAAATATTTGTGCCCGCTGAACAGGATTTCCAAGTCTTCATGCAAGCGTCCGCCACCATTGAAACGGGTATCGATGACAATACCTTCCTTGTTGTTGAATTTCCCAAGAATGTCGGAATAAATCGACCGGAAACTCGGATCGCCCATGCTTTGGATGTGCACATAACCCAAACGACCACCCGACAGACGCTCCACATCGGCTTCACGCATTTTTACCCATCGTTGATAAAGCAAATTGTTCTGATCCGACTGGGAAATCGGTTTGACCACTTCGCTCCATCGTTCCTGATTGGCAGGATTATAAAAAGAAATGAGCGTGTTTTGGTTTGTCAGCTTGTTCAAGAGTAGAAAATAATCCTGTCCGGAAAGAATTTTTTCTCCGTTAATCGCTTCCAGAACGCATCCTGCTTTGACTTTAGTGTCGGCATTGTCGAACGGTCCTTTTTCTATGACTTCATCAATCAATAATCCGTCTTTGTTATAATTCCATGAAAATAAAAGTCCTAAGGTAGCAGTCGCATCCGGATTCTGCGGTTGCGGCGAATAGCGTCCTCCTGTGTGCGAAGTGTTCAGTTCGCCCAGCATTTCGCTTAATAATTCGGCAAAATCAAAATTATTATTGATGTATGGCAAAAATTTGGCGTATGTTTTTTTCATCAGATTCCAATCCGTTCCATGCATAGTTTTTGTATAAAACCGCTTCAATTCTTGCGTCCAGACGTGATTGAACATATATTCGCGTTCGGCGGCTAAATCCAAATCCATTCGTGCCGCAACCGTTATGGGTTCTTTTTTATTACTTGCAAGCGTAATTTTTTGAGGACTTCTGCCCAGCAAATACAGGATTTTACCTTCTTTGTCCAAAACAAGCGGAGCATTTCCGGCATCTTTTATCTCTAATTTCGTTTCCCGCGTGCGCGTATTGATTGACCAAAGGTCGTATCCTTTTTCAAACGATGCAAGGTAGTATAATTTATCGCCTTCGTTGGTCAGGCTCGCATCGCCCAATTGGGAAGAGTTAGGCGTAATCCGG
>Ga0123357_10012895_pt1 | contig 10801 bp, 8 predicted proteins | sample TergutEmb28metaG_FD_89873 | JGI IMG/M metagenome (GOLD analysis project Ga0123357, IMG submission 89873) | Embiratermes neotenicus P4 segment gut microbial communities from Petit-Saut dam, French Guiana - Emb289 P4 | ecosystem: Host-associated > Arthropoda: Insects > Digestive system > Gut ... | reverse complement strand
TATAATGCATTGATTAAAAGCAGTTTGTTGTATGGTTCCGAAACATGGAGACTCACAGAAAATAATAAAAGACGGGTCGAAGCTACAGAGATGGATGCCCTGAGGAGATCCTCTAGACTATCAAGAAAAGAAAGAATTAGAAATGTAACTATAAGACAACAAATTGGAATAGAGGAACCAATTATAAAAGAAATTGAACAGAACCAACTTACATGGTACTGCCATGTTCAAAGAATGGCAGAAGGAAGATTACCCAAAATAGCATTGAAGTGGATGGCGAAACAAAAGAGAGCACGGGGAAGACTGAAGAAAAACTGGATAGAAGGTGTAAGGAAGGCCATGAACGAAAGAAACCTAAATGAAGGCCAGTGGGAAGATAGGAAGCAGTGGAGTCTAGGTGTTGGACAACGTAGAACAACGTTTTGAAACCGACATACATACATGGTGATACTATATGTCCCCCATTCTTCCTTATGAAGCCCAAATATAGCTTATACTCAAGGCCATCATCAATTACATACCACCTAGTTGAGCATTCAAGAACTCTGTATTTTGCTTACAGAGTTTATTTATATCCATCATATCTTTCTTTTTTCTTTTCTTTTTTTTTGAGCGGGGGTGGGTTGTTTTGGAGACACTGCATGTTTTCTCTGACTTAGGAACTGAGTTTTAATTATTATACTGATGACTTTTTTTGTGTGTTTGTTTCTAAGGTTATGCTATGGTTGAGGCAGTTACTTGCAGGCCTGTTACTGCAAAGGTCCATATTTGATCACTTGGGATATGTGGCAAAGTGACAAGGAGTAGGATTTTTTCCAAGTACATTAGTTTTCCCATGCCAGTATCATCCTGTCAGTGTTTCTTACTCATGTTCATCTTAAGACTACTCTTATCAGAATGACAAGCATGCAAATCCTGTCAACTGCCAAGTGCTGTTCTGGAAATCAGGAAGCATTGTAAAGAAAGGCACTTAATCACTGAACTTGTGTGTGTCTGAAAGGGTTGAGTTCTAGAATGTTCCACTCTTTTTGATGCATTAGTATGTTAACAGTAATTTATTTTAGTTCTTATGTTTTCAGAACTGAAATTTTAAAGGAGTACAAAATATATAAATGAACATGAAATAAATTTTTCCTAACATTGTGCAAAATGTAAAATATGACTCATACTGAAAGAGTTCAAGTTGAGTTAATCAAGATTGTTTGTAATACCATATTGAACAGCAAAATGTATGGAAGTAAGCTTTATCGGAGTTATCACAGCTGACAATGTAAGTAATAAAAAGTAGTTTTGTGCATAGAATTAGAGTGCTGATGCAGCAGTCTGGGTTGCATCACAACAGCAGTGTGATACCATTGTAAAGGAGTGTAAAGTCCAAACACCTTACTCTACATAGTCAATAATTTGTAATGCTGGTCTTTGTACTGTAGGTTTCTTAAGCTTGGAAAATGAGAAAGTTCCAGGCAATGCTGGTCTCAAGGACCAAGTTATGGCTCTACGATGGGTTCAGCAGAACATTAAGCAGTTTGGGGGAGATCCTGGTAATGTCACCATCTTTGGGGAGAGTGCTGGGGGTGCCAGTGTTCACTATCATGTGCTGTCACCAATGTCTCAAGGTAAACGCAGAAAGATTTCCCTAGGACATTTGAGACCCAAATAACAAAACCACCAACATTCTCCCAAGCTTTGGCATTGTAATGGAAGACAGATTTGAGGAATCAGAATTAAAAAAATTTAAGTAACATGTAATGATGACTTGAAGTTTTGCTTGGAGATGAATCTCCCAAATGTCCATAAGTAACATGTGGTATTAGATACAACTGAAACAATATGCAGCTTGGTAGAAGTTCCATGTTTCACTAACCTGTTAACAATCTCATTTTGTACAAGTATTCATTTGGATGAAATCATGTGTCATTTATGAACAAGGTGAAGGAAGATGAAGATATGTGTTTTCAGGCTTATAGGGCAGTTGTTGCTAGTCTTCTGTGCTGTTATTCCACACTGTTTAATGAACCAGAATGCCATAATTTAAGTGAGTGAAGACCCATGCTGTCTGAATCCCCATGTGCTTGTCAGTTTTGTGGGTTACAGGCACCATTGAAGATGTGACTTTTGATTTGTGTGTTGAGAAAGCCTTGATCCTTTTAGTTACAGTGAAATCCATCTTTTTTTCTATGCCCATGCATAATTGGAAGTAAGTAATGATCCGTTCTCTTAATTACAGTTTAGAGACTGTGGCTATGGATTGTGCATTTATTTTTGTCAAAAATTATAGGACTTTTCCATCATGCCATCTGTCAAAGTGGGACAGCTCTCCATTGGTGGGCATTCACCAACAAAAGACAGGATACAGCATTTCGCCTGGGAAAAGCACTGGGGTGCAATACCAACAACCCTGATGAACTACTCGAGTTTCTACAGAAAGTTCCGGCAGAAAACATTGTGGAAGCCATCGCCGAAGTACCAACACAAGCGGTAAACACTCAGTACCATGAGTGAAAGCTGGACATGAATACTTAAGTTAAGGATGTTGAGGCAAATGCATGCGAAATCCATATCTCACAATGTTCAGCTGTGTGATCAGCCTTGTACCTGTATTTTGCAAATGCTGTATAAGTCTGGGTAGGTTATATGTTAGGATTCGTTATGTAACAATGTCTGTAAAAGAAAATGGAAAGAATATTTGTAAAGTAAGAACCCTGATAGATTTCAAAATTATTTTTAGAATGACAACCCATAGAAGGTAAGGATTCTGAAGACAACAATTCCTTCTGTAACATTCATAGAGGTGAACTGTAGTACATAGTATAGTATAGTATAATATAGTATAGTATATAAATGCATGTAGCAGTCTTTTCTGCTTTTGGGTAATTAATTTTTTTTGTACAGAGTACTGTAATTTTGTGTGTAGGAGAAACGACAGATGGTTTTGTTCCTCTTTGTGCCAACTGTGGACATGGTTCCTGGAAATAATGATGTCTTCCTTCCTGCTCATCCTTATGACCTGATCACAGCAGGAAAGTTCCAGCATGTACCACACATAATTGGAGCCAACTCAGTTGAAGGACTGATATCTCTTTATGGTATGTGTTGTAATGTAGATGAATATGGGAATTTTAGATTTACTGTGTTAAATCTCTCTTGTATCTTTCAGCATCATTTGTCATTGAGGTTTGTTCTCAACTTACACATTTTCTTGCAAGTGCTTTTATTCCGAAGTGTATGCAGCTGGCGTTTTTGAAGAAAGCATCCTTATTTGCTTGTCGCAAATCCTTCCACATTTCTAATAATTTCCCTTCAGTGATCACAATCCATCTTAAGAACTTAATGGCTGGTTCATCTAGACTAGAAATTTCCTATCATTCAAGAAAAGATATTAACAAGATCTCTCTTGGGTTGTATAAATGTGGCCCACATCTTCATACCATATTTTCATAATATGATTCTTCTAAGTGTCTCTTCTCCTGAAGTCCATTGCCCAAAATTCATGGAAAGACAGTTTTGTCATTCCCTTCATTTTTAATGGCAATCCAGTACCTGTACTTCATACTCCTGGTACAGTAAACATGTGTCCTAGTGAAGTACTCTAAGTTGTTCTTCATTATTAAAAAGCCCCTTGTGATACTAAATTAGAAAAGATCCTCATTATATATTTCATTTAATACAGTAAGTGACCAACTGGGATAATAAGGGAAGGCATTAATGTGATTATCTAGAGATTTTAAAATTTCACAAAACAAAAGTATCCTTCAGTTTAGTTATTATTTAGCAATTTCTCTAACAATATGACATTACTTTTTATGAATTTTTTCCAGGACTTACTGACACTGCAATCAAGAGAACTGACAGTGACTTACAGCGTTTAATACCAATTGATGTGCCATTTACATTAGATACAGAACGGTCGCACATTGTTGCAAAGAAGCTGAGGGAATTCTATTTTAAGAACCAGACCTTTTCAGAAGAAACTAAAGCAAAATATGCAAATGTATGTATCATACTATTTTATTCCTTGTTGCTGCTGTTAACTGTGTGGAAAGTAAAACCATTCATAGTTTCAAAAATTGAACCGTATGTTGCATCCTATCCTATATCGTATAAAAATTTGTTAATGTTTAACTTTTTTCCCCCCACCTAGTTCCAGTTGAATTGTATTGGGTATCACAATTTGTGTGCTAGAATTGTGGTAATTTTGGGTTTTGGTTAATTATGGATGGTAAGTGTGGTATATTACAATTAACCCCTTCTTGATAAACATGCAGCTACCCAATATCACCATCTGTTATGGAACCTGAAGGTTCAGTGTTCACTACAGCTCACATGTAACATACTTCACAGGTATAAAACACAGTCATTTGTACTGTAGACTCCAATCGTACATGAAACACATGAGACTTCTTTATTACAGGTAATTTCTGATTCTTGGTTCTCCTATAAAACATACAAATCCATGAAGTTAATGTCAACACTATCTACTGCTCCAGTATATGCTTATAAGTTATCCTTTGATGGAAATCTCGGATTGTTCAAGCGACTAACAGGACTGCAAAATTTTGAAGGTAATGTAGTATTGAAAATACAGTAATTTTTTGGTTAACCTGTTTCCATTATTAAAAGTTGTCTCTGCAAGACAGTTACCTGTTTGACTGGAATATTGGCCTCAGTATAGTAGAATACACTCACGGTTTTAACCCCAACCAATACTTCCGGATTCACTATATTTTCAATTAATGCAATACTCTTAAATTGAAAAATGTCTAGTATGACATCAATGGAAATGAGAGATTATTCAGTATGAAGATCATTTATCTTGGACCCAGAGGATGAAAAAGAGTCGAAGTGTGGGTGCAGGCTTGAACTTTAGTAAAGGAACAGGGCTCCCATGACTTGGCATCAGATGGTGGGGCACAAAGGGCCTATGTAAAGGCCTAGGGACATCGGGACATAAAGGGGCTTGAACTTAATTATTAGCTACATCTACATCTGCATTTATGAATAGTTGAATTATACACTAGCAATAAAACACACAATGTATATGAAATGTCTATATGTCCATCCCATCCTGTTCCTCCAGAATGGTGTGTCACAAAAAAAAAAACGCATGTGCTTGTAGAGGCATTGAGAAAATTATAATATTTTTCTGTTTGAAAATAAAGCACTAGGAGCCCAAAATAATGGAACTTGAGCATTGAGTCTGGCCTGTGAAAATCTGAATTAGCAGTGTTACATTGATATGGGGAAAACCTAGTGTTATCTATGTAGTACAAACCCATTGCTTAGGGAAACCCAGTTGGAGTGTGCTTTATGTGCAGTGTGAACTTTTTGGTCCTCAGGAACCCAAAGAAGTGTCTTTGCTAGGATACAGAGAAAGCCTGTTGCCTGAGGACGATCCAAATTAGGGCTGTTCAGGGAAGAACCGATCACTTGGAATTCATAGTTTCCATGGGTTCATCGATCTGTATGTCCTCTCACCATGTTCTCTGTTTCTTTAAAACTGATTATTATAGTAGAAGCGTATAAATATAAGCGTTGTTAATATTGGAGAAGACAACCCCTGAAAAATTATCGAATTTTTATATTCTAGAAATTGGGCGCAGAACGTCTACAAAGGGAAACCCCAGCTTTGTTGTCGATAAGATTTGCATAAGGAAAACCCAAACCAGAATTCTTGCAAGGATGGAGGGAATCCCTTGTCAGGGGAAAACCTATTTTTCTCTTAGAATACGAAGACCAATCACTGGCAGGAAAGCAGACTCTTATCTTGATAATCACCCAAAACACAGAGTGCATTTGCTAGAGAATGGAAAATTACAAACTACCTGCACACTTTTCTGCATGGGACATGTTAGTAAGCTATATTATAGCAGATTTGTTTTGAAAGGTCTGTGATGCTTAACAGTGATATAACAATGGACAATCTGTGAATGAAAGTGACAGTGTCGTCCGTAATTGTGTCTTTATGTAATGAATGTGTTGCAGGTGTCTGCCATGGTGACGATATAGGTTACTTGTTTCATAATGCTGTTGTCGATTTGGACTTAGATGCAACTTCGCCAGAATACATGACACGGTCAAGAATTGTGAAAATGTGGACAAATTTTGCAAAAACAGGGTAAAGTCACCCTTGCGTACAATTTTTACGCTATTTAAGTGTTTTTGCTTTGCAAAGTGCTATAAACATGTGGAGAATCTGTCAAAATGGTTTACATTTCTTTTCCAGAAATCCCACACCTGAAATAACATCACTCCTTGATGTGAGTTGGCAGCCAGTTCAAGAGAACAAAACAAACTACTTGGACATCGATGAAAAATTAACGATGCATAAACATTATGAACAAGAACACGTGGCTTTTTGGGAGAGTGTGTATAGTCCAACAAACGAAACGAAATCAAAACTGTGATATCATTGTCAGTGTTTATTGTTGGCATTGTGTATAGGTATCAGCTGCTGGACTTTGAGATGGTCCTATTTATGTCCCATGCAGATCAGTTGGTTAATTAGAAAGTCAGTACACTTTGCCCATGTTCTACAACCCACTTATTTTAAAACTTTTTGCTTTAATATCCCTTGCCAATATACGCCACTTCGTAATTTGTGCCATACCATTCTCAGTTTAACACCCTTGGCTGGCTGGCTGCTATATTATGCAAACCCTCACTTACTTCATTAGTTCTTATGGGTGTATCATTTTATATTTGTGCCTTTTTGATGGATTCTTACTTTTTAGGAACACGGTGTGGGTATAAAAGAAGGGCTTGGTGTATTAAGAAACAGAAAATAAAACCATGTGTCAGTATTAGTACAGTGTGGCAGGCTGTACAATCATCTCTTCATGCTCAGAGTTTGGCTCCCAGCAGTAGTTACACACTTGTTGTGTGGAAGGTTTCCCACAATTCTTTGCAAGTTTGAGTGAGTGTCTCACTATCTAATTGCATGCTGTGTCATGGTCACCACACCCATGTTTGGGTGCCCTTAATGTCTTCAGCAGTGAGCACTGTCACTTGATATTTTTCACACACCCGTATCTTTTGTTAACTTGATTTTAACAATTCCTAGAGCTAGTGCATCTGTAGAAAGGTCATTCTGAGCACTGAAAAGAATCATGACATATCTCTCGGGCAAACACAAAACAGACTGTCAGGGGTGGTGCTAATTCCTGTTGAAAGGTGATTTCTGACACAGTATGGTATAGTGAGTGCCATTCCAGGGCTCTGTGATAAAGTTTTCGAACATACGGTAGCAGAATTGATATTTAAAATGCAAATAAGAGTTTAAGTGGTTTATGGATTTGTTTTCATCTGTTCATCCCTTTGAAGGCGCTGGCCAGTCAAGCCAGGTAAACTGACTGATACACTGTGGCTGTGAGTGGTGCAGTGTTGTCAACTGAAAATGTTATGATACTGATGTAAAAGGATATTAAAACCTACACTTTTACATTATTCACCCCCTTAAAAAGAAGGAGCAGCATCAGCCCCGCCGCCACCACCCCCACCACCACAACCACATGTTTATGACCCAAGTTACCAGTCAGAAATTCATGTGAAACCTGTATATGGTATTGTGCCTGAGGCATATTTTCAGTTTACTTTCCTTTCTCTATATAGTGTTCTTAATTTTACATTCTGGTAGTCCACTAACATACTCTTACATTGCACATACTTTGTCGACGGTCGATTTTAGTTACTTTTTTCGCCATTTCTTCCCCACATACATTCCAGGAACAAGATTTTGTTGAAGAGGAAAGTAAAATGTAAGCACACAATTTTTCGTTAATTGCCGTTTTCGCTTCTACTCTAAACTGTGCCCGTTTACCTTGCGTACCATCAGAGTCCTAAACATTTCGAAAAAGAGCGTATTCGGTATAGGGACTAGGCTACGGGATGGACGGTCCGTGGTTTGAATCCCGGCATTGGAAAGAGATATTTCTCTTGTACTAAACCGTCCAGACAGGCCCTGGGGTCCCGCAGCCCCATCTTGAATGGTTACGGACGCTATTTCCCGTGGATAAAGCGGCAGGGGCGTGAGGTTGACCACTGGCCTTCATCACCTGCCAAGGTCGAGAACGAGTGGAGCTGAAGACTCCAATTGAAATGTGATGGCACACGGCGACGCACGGGAGGAGAATTGAAGGGGTAAATGGCGAATGGAGTGGGTAGCCAGGACCCTTCGCACTACCTCGAAACATGGTGTATCCAGCATTACCACCGCTGATGGGCACAACTCGGCTGCCAGTAGTCGACTGAACTGACGCACCAGCCGATTTAAATGGACTCATCCGTTTCGCCGAAAGACGAAATCTGATTTCTGCGCGTGTGCCATCACATCTCAATTGGTCCTACGTCAGCTAACCCTAGACGTGTTTATGCCGTGGACCAGCGAGTTTACGTGGAAGTTTCCGTTGAATTAGTGTTCCGAGTATACACGTTTTAAGGTACACAACTATACGTAGACCTGTTGTTCAAAAATAAGCGCTCACACACTGGAGCCTGGGACGTAACCCCTGAACTACGTCACAACTACTTTGTTACATGTCATTCACAGTTCGATTCCCCTTCAACAGCACAACAAATTATGATTCGTGAAATTAACAACCAGCATTCTACCTTTAATTCTTGTGCTGAGCAATAAACAATACTGGGGAGAGTATAAGGAATTACCCGCTGAGTGTCGTAACTTCCATCCCGGTGACCGTCAACTTCCCTTTTTGTGTGTGGGAAATCCCATCGACTCGCGTCGCGGTGTGCGAAATCCCACAGCTACAGGACAATTCTTGTCTCTCGTTTTATTGATATGCACATATGGTTAGAACGTCTTGCCCTTCGACCCCGAAACAATATTACAACACCTTCAAGGGTTATATAGCGTGCTTGACGTTAAATGGGCTGTATATGGACCAGCCAGACGTGAAAGAAAGAGGTATATTGTAAGGTAAGATAGTTCTTCGTGAAACTCGTGATACAGACCTCACGTTCACAGCTGACTAATCGACCTGACATTCATAGCCTATTAGAAGTCGTAATTTGGATTCACACTCTAATGGTTTACATACTGACGCAAATTCGTAAGCGGTTTCATGTTTGCAGTCACTCTCCTACTTAACGTAAACAAAACCTACGCAGTTTCAGACTTTGGTAATTTTAAAACACATTACCTACAAAAATATGAAATATGATTTTTGAAATTCGGACAGAAACTGCTTTGGTTGTGAGTGTGGAAGAACAATGAGAGGAAGGTGGCGGAAGAAACTGCTGGACGATGACACAGGCGTTGGGGCGGTCATGCTGCGGCAGATAGTTTCTACTGTGTTGGTGTCTGGATATCAGCTGGTCTCCTCTGTATACAGATGTAGGCTATATTTGGCCATATGTATACTCCGACTTGCGCCGGATCTTCCGGAACGTAATTATTGCTTAAATCGGAGAGTGTCTGTGGGCTATTTTTACCACTTCCGTTCACATTCTCCAACACTAGAACGAGAAGCATCCCGTCCGAACTCAGCCGATGCAACATGCAACGTGAGATACGATATTCTGTAATTTACCTCAGGCCCCGTTTGTATCGGGATAACACCCTGAAATTGGTCACGACCGCTTCCCACTTACCCATTTACAGTTATCGTAGACATATCTATCCCACCCAACTCACAGTAATCTCCTCAACTGACACCGTGTCATAACGTAGGAAGTAACCAACCAACTATTCAGAAGTTAGCGAAAGAAGTTTCGTAAACAAATTTTAGTGTCCTTAATCGTTGGCCCAAGAACCGGTACCGGTTCGCTGTCACTGACTGCAGTAAGTACAAACATTTCATCCAAACCATCATGCTGTATGCATTTTCCGGCTGATAAGGGCTTGGAAATTAAGCTGCAATATTTGTTTATGGCTTATTCAAAAACGCTATCAGCGCTTGGACTACAGGCATGTAGCGCAGAACAGAAGCACAACCTTAAATTCTGAATTGGAGATGATATGAAAGGAAACGGCTGTCGCTTGCTTTAAGGTAATATTCCGGAATTTGGTTGGAGGGACTGAGGTAAGCCACGAAGAACCTCAGGATAATCTATATCCCTCCCCGGATTCCAACGGGACACCTACCAATTACATGTCATAAACCGTAGCGCTTCAACCGACTTGCCCGGTAGTTGATAAAAGAAGTTAATAGACCATCACATGTGTAACGTTTCAAAAGACCGGGAACTTATCTGTGAAGTCTCAAGGGCAGAGTAGAGATAATAAAAGATGACTGATACTCAGCAGAATGAAAATTGGATAACCTTGGTTTGGGAGAACAAGGAAAACTGGGACAACCTGCTGCCGTCCGAAGCGGAACGGTCATTCTGTGGAGACTGTAGACTTCCGCTTATGTGTCACAGAGTTGCGACTTGGCCAGGATGTACAGCGGAAAGGCATGGCAAAAGCCTAGAGTACACTCATTCGTGCTGTCTGTCAGGGTCTGCAACATCTTCGAATAGAGCAAGGCAGCTACTGTTGTAAAACAGCGGCATTATCTGCTTTGTTGCAACAATGGCGAGGTACAATTCTGCTGCGGGTCTTTACAGTGGGGATTAGCATCGAGTTAACATTTAACATAACAAATACTGTATTGCACCACAATGTAAGGCCGTTGAACAGTTTCATGACAAGGATTCAAGTTTCATGGGATGTCGTCGCGTCTCGTTCGGGCCCCCAGAATATCCTAATCTTCAGCAGTACCGCAGCGAGAACGTCAAACCAAGCAGCATCCGTCCCCAAAAAAAAAAAAAAAAAAAAAAAAAAAAAATTTTAAAATTTTTTTTT
>Ga0123357_10012894_pt1 | contig 10802 bp, 8 predicted proteins | sample TergutEmb28metaG_FD_89873 | JGI IMG/M metagenome (GOLD analysis project Ga0123357, IMG submission 89873) | Embiratermes neotenicus P4 segment gut microbial communities from Petit-Saut dam, French Guiana - Emb289 P4 | ecosystem: Host-associated > Arthropoda: Insects > Digestive system > Gut ... | reverse complement strand
ACGCCACGTTACGTTCGGGGAAAGGGTCCCCAGAATCCATTGATAGACGTGACGCAACGAATTACTACTACTACTCCTACTACTACTACTACTACTACTACTACTACTACTACTACTACTACTACCACTACACTACCACAACCACTACCACCACTACTACCACTATCACTACTACCACCACCACCAACACCACCTCCACTACTACTACTACTACTACTACTACTACTACTACTACTACTGCTGCTGCTGCTGCTGCTACTACTACTACTTGCTGTTACTGCCAATATTGCTATTGTGTCACCGTCGCTGTCAAGACTATAACCGGCAGGCTGACAGTCGTTCCATGTGCCACTGTTGAAGGCCCGCTTTATCTGTGTGTATTGCGTTGATGAAGAGACAGTGTCGTCAGCAGTCGTCATCATGTCCGGTTTAACTTCTAAATGTCCGTTCTTATTGTACAACCAGTCCAACATCCCAGCCCAGCTTCTTAGGTACTGACGGCCTAAAATTTTCAACAAAAAGATGGGTTACATAATTAGCTAGCACAGGTGAACCACAGGGCCAGTAGTGCCTGCTCACTGCCGTGGTGGCACCGACAGCTGCGCGATGTAGTTGAATTGAAGTTTGTGTTGCTGCTTCCAAAGAATAAAATCTGCGTTTGTGAGTGTGAAACAAGTTGTGCTTCGCCACACGCTTGCTGCACGGATCATGTCGCCCACTATGAAAACGACCTGGACGTCCCTGCTGTGTGCTAACATAATGAGCCGCTGCCGTGTTACTGATGTCAAGGTGTGTCGTAGGCGTCCTGGCCGTCTTGACTTAGGACAGATGGGAGCAGAGAATTGCGTGGTTCCAGCACCTTTCTTAGCTTGGTCTCTTGATCTCGTTGCTGCCAGTGATTTGGTATCAGTTATAGTCAAACACACAATTGCTTTGGGTTATTTATTACATAATTGTAGTTGCTGTTATGATCCGTCAGTGGCAAAAGAAATAAGAATTTTGTAGTAGGAAGGCCATGAACTGTAAATGTCGAGGTGTCTGTTGAGATTTCAGTAAGCCATTTGTGACTCGCGTAGGATGTGGGCGTCTTACACTTAGAATTTTTATGAAACCTGCTGGGTTACGGCTGTGAGTGTGAACAGTGCACCTGTTAATAAGGTAGTCGAATTTGATGCAAATCCTTAATGCCGCCAATGGGACGGAACTCGCAGCACGCATGGAAGACATGGGAATTGCATTCAGAATCTGGTAGGAAAACTGCTTAGACGGCGAAGCGCCTTTGGGAGGAAAGTAATCAGCTGGGTTTCAAATAAGTGTGTGATAGTGGTGTGGACTGAGTTTCAATGTCAGAAGAAGTCCAGTGCTGGCTTTCTGGTAACACGATAAAGTAAAGTATGTCGTACCCGTGCTGAATTTCATATGACGATATACCTTGTAATTCTTACTGATAAGTCTAGAACGCTATCCCTTTATAGGCCTGTACAGGCTCTTATGGCTGCAGGAGGTTGTAGCTGCAAGGATTTATAGACAGTCGGCACATGAAGGTGGTAAGGTTGTCAGCCCTTTGCAAGGGCCACCTCTACCCCTCCAGAATACATTCCTGGTACTCATTTCTGTTAGAAGCCGAGACTTATAGACCTATTTCTGTTCATTTAACAGTTCTTTTGTTGAACGGGGAATAAACTGTTCACAGAAGTGTTAGTTGCCTCCCATCTAAATGGCATTTTTGTGGGGAGTGCATGAGACTGTTATTTACTCCAAGCCGAAGGCGGAAGTAGCATGTTCCTCTGAAGCATGGTATTCACATATAAGACCGCACAGTCTGCATACACTGCCTGGGAAACCTCACATATTTATGGTATTTGACGTCTCGGTCACTCGTGATTGTCCGAAAGCCCAACTTTCTCTCCACTTTTAGGCGCGATCACGGTGTTTCGAAATGCGACTGTTAGCGTCGTCATGTCCGCCTGGCCGCAGAAAACAACTCGACTTCCACTGGATTGAAATTTTGTAATGGTGGGGGTGGGGTGCACTAAATCTGCTGAGAATGTTCAGTTTTGTTTAAGGTCGGACAAAACTGATTGGCACTTTGCAGAAGGGGCTACGTACGTTTATGACTGCTTTCGTTAATAGCATTACCGTAGTATCCGTCGTTAGTAATCGATAACAGTAATCAGAAATTGGTAATAATCATCGCTACTCATTCGTTGCGTAATCTGTCTTGCGACACGTCCACAGTCTCGTACAAAGCGAATTCTGTACAGAATGCGATCTAGTGCTTCCTCTTGCAGTTTACAGTATACGCTGTAATACTTAGTCATCCAGTGGCTGCTTACGTCTTCTTCATTGTTTTCCCGTCACGTCTATCCTTTCCTCTGGCCTTCCTTCAATAACGTGTTTTGGAGGTCTGTTCCTACTCACAATGTGACCAATCCAGCTAGCCTTTTTTCTGTTTCTATTAGAGGCTGGGTCGACCCCAGGGTAATAGTGCGGCTGGAAGGGTTATGCCAATAAAAAATTCCAGTGACACCATCGGGAATCGATCCCGCGACGTTTCAGTTTGTAGCTCAGTGCCTCAACCAACTGCACCACCACCTCTTATTTTATTAACTTGTAAAGTGTATAAATTGTGAAGCGCCTGATGTGGCTTGTACATCCTCGTGTTATTTCTTCTTCTTTCGATTCGAATATTCTGCTGAACTGGCCTACACTGTTTTCTGGCATCCAAGACTTCGAAGCTTTCGTGACGGTTGTTCACGATATTGCTTGGGACGGCTGCACCTTCGGTTTGAGCACAGATATGAACTGTGTTCCACCTAGGGCAGTACAAGGGGAGAGCAACAAAATACATCTGCTGTAAATACAGAAGGTTTTCGTCTAGGGAAATGCGGTGGCAGGCGTACAGCCTGTGTAGACGTACGTCATAGCTCGTGCTGGACGAGTGTTCCTCGATTTGTTCTCAAGCCTTGATACGCTCTTGTAATATTTATTGTAATGAATGAAGAGGTTTTAATATCAAACTCTCGAGAATGGTGTTGTGAAAGAGGATATTTGTATTATTAGCATAGTAATCTGAATTTAACCCGCTCCCCTTACCTCGAGCGGGTTCATGAAGGCCCAGCGCGAGGGTAGTATAGCTCTACTGTTCCTTCAACCTCGGTGCTAGGTAGGGGTGAGTGGATAACGCCACGTGCAGGACGCTTCACCCCTGGGAAAGAGACCCGGTACCCGTCGTATAGGAGGTTGGATGGACACCAGGGCCGGTCTGGAGGAGTGCGGAAAATCTCGCCCCCCCCCCCACCGGGACTCAATCCCCGGACCGTCCAGCACGTAGCGAGTCGCTATACCGACTGCGGTATCCCGGCCCACACAGTAAACTAAACAGGCTGTGCCCTTTGACGCCTAACGACCACTATAGTGGTCGTACCGCACCGCTAACCTCTAAACGTTGCATTTTATATATTTATTCAACAAATACAACTACTGAATATTTTAAACATGGTATATACTGTCCGTTTTTTCTCTTCAAAATGCAGTTTGTTTCATAATTCTGACGTAGTTGGTTCCTGTTTTATTCACTTTTTATATACAGTGTGTGCTAAAATTTGAAAAAATAATTCCGGCGCCAAAAGGTTAACTGCATAGCGGGTATCTATCAAAGAGTTAGCTCTTCCCTTGTTATTCTCTACCATGCTTCGATTCGAGTTGGCAGAACGAAGCAGATGGATGCAAATTCTCTTTCATTTCTGGTGTTACTGGATGTAACGTTATTTTCTGCCACACATTAATATTGAAAAACATTTGGAATTGTACCAGCAGCAGCAGCAGCATAAATGCTCTTGTTTGGACAGAGGTGACGACCAGAGCTGAGTGTGACGGAGAGCGAGGAGAGTAGCTGCTGAAGTAACGATGCCGTCGCCGCTTGCTTTCTTCGGGATGTTAACGTTGCGTTGCAACACAGACCTAACCGATTTGCCGTGTGACGTGTCTACAGAAGTTTAAATGTGCCCTCTAAGATCTGGACGCAGATATATCCGAGTAAATCGCAATTTCGCGGCTCGGTGCGTAAGCTTTGTCATGTCCGAACTCTCCCCAGGAACGCCGGACATTTCCCGGGAAGGACCTGATAAAACAGAGCGTGTGTTTTTAGAGTTAATTCATGGCCATTTTTATGAGAGTGGAGGGGTACCTGGCTAAACTTCTTGCGCCAGAACTGACGGCGACGACTTGAAAGATTCTTATGACAACTAATTATAAAAATAATATTATTAATGAAGGGACCAAAACTCGTTGGCGAAATTGCAAATATATAGCTAAGTGCTCTCTACTTGTTGATGTTTCTAAGACACAAAACTGATAATTTTTCTTCATAATTTGACTTCGTTTTGGAACGACAAGTAATATATTCAGAATTACATTCACGAAGCAGTAACTCGGTTCAGAATATTCTATTTACCAATAGACAGAGATATCAGAACATAAAATTTTATTTATACTTGTTTTATGTTGATTTAAAAACGTGTTTTCTTTCCCAAAGAGAAAATCGACAGAGGTTTCAAGAACTGGCCGTTAATATAATGTTATACCAAAGAGGCGTAACGTAATAGGAGTGTCGAGGAATTTCCACTAAAGAGGAGCGTTATAGTTTGCATGCTTCCTCCTTATCGGATATTATTAAGGTGTTAAAATTAATTGTGAAGACGTGGGCGGGACACGTAGGATGCACGGGAAAGATGTGAAAGGCGGGTTGGCTTTTTATTGGGAGACTTGAAGGGACAAGACCACCACAGGTAATTAGGGTTTGGACTGCATTTTTATGGTTAAGCATAGGGTTCAGTGGCGGGTTGTAGTGTTCTGTGGGCAGGATATTTAATGTCCAGCTGAGAACTTCGGTAAGCGTCGTATCGATGGTATTTGTAATGTCTACCGCCGACGGTGAGTAACATAATTGATTTAGATGTAACGGTGGGTAGTTGTTTGTCGGAATACTGACGAGCACAGTATTAATTTTTCTCGAATATTGTGCGTTTGTATAATCAAGTTATGTATCTTTCGTCGGAATTTCACTTGATATGTTCAGGAATTTACCAGATACTGTAGAAATACATTTAGCCGATTGCCTTAATATGATGAACAAACTGCGAATTGTAGTCTCGCGTAGACTTTGGACGCACTCCGCTACTTCCTGTGCCGTGGCCTGTGTAAGTAATTAGCGTTGCTGAGGGCTGATCATCTTGCCTTTAACCCGCTGTGCAGTTCTCTCCAGGCTCCTATTGAATTATCTCGAATTGTGCTGTTGTCTTCCGTGTTCAGTGTGCTATCATAGCGATATGCAGGTACGGTAAGATAGGCTGCAGGAACGATACAATTATAGATAGCAGTTTTGGTGATTTGTTGGTTTGTGGACCACTTGCTTATGGCGTTCTGTGGGTTTGGGCTTCGAAAATGCGCACTTGATCGCATGAAGATGCACGTCGCTGGTGGCAGAAGACAGATGAAGCAGGTACTTATCGAGCAGGAGGAAGAGGAGGACGAGGAGGACGAGGAGGAGGAGCTGAAAATGTTAACGAGAGTAGGCGGCAGTCCCTGTTTCGTATTTTGTTTTTCAACTTTCTTGATGCTGCATTTCTTGGCGTCCTTCGTTGTCCTGATTTAACAAGGATAATTTTATGTACTCGCCGCTTCTACTAGTGTAGCTAAAAACATTTGCGGTCGATGCATAGTAACACAGGTACGTGTGGTGAAACTAAGGGTCTCGTTCCGTATTCATACACAATGTAGAGCAGTGTGCTGTGTAGACGGTGCTTGGCAAATTATAGTCTGGGAAGGCACGTCCACATTCCATCCGGCCTGATATTGTCTAGCTTGCTGATCGGCAGTCAGAATATTAGCTCAGGATGTCCTTTCTTTCCTTCCTTTTTAGTCTGATTTCCTTCCCGAAAAGAAAGTAGGGCAACCCTTGCTTGAGGTCATCATGCTATGCGCGTGCTTGTCCATTTCAAATTCTGAACCAGTCAGCCGTTTTCATGACACTTGATAGCTGGAAAGTTGTCGCTTTGCACCCCATACAGACTTAAGGGGAATTGAGGTGTAGTTATTCTTGTTCCTAACCGCGGCATTAGATGAGAGTGAATGGTCAGATTCACACTCCGTCTGCCCCACCCCTGGACAGTAATCTGCTCTGTTCATTGAGTAGAAAGCTGCGTGGGCTTCAGAGCCGGACTGAACACTGTGGAGAGGATATAATTCTTAGCCCGCACCTGCAATCGAATCGCGATTCCTCGGGTGCCCTCTTTCCGACCTGGTTTATGTGAGTCTACCATGTCAGTTGTGTATCATCCCAAGATACCGAGCTGTATCGACCCTCTGGATTGGCTTCCTAAAGGGCTATAGAAGCTGGGTTCTTGGATGCGTCTCGCTATCTGTACGAACACCACCGTCCTGCTCATGGGGACGTTGACAGCGATCCAGTGCTCGGAGCTGCTCAGATACGTGTCGAGGTAGCTGACGAGCTGCGTCAGCTGACAGGCCTTGTGTGCCTATATGGCGCCCTTAGTCCCCATAGACAGTTAACTCGACGTGGCTAGAAGGTGTTAGCATGTCGTTCACCAACAGACTGACGAGGACGGGGGGCACAAGTCCATCCTAATCCACCTGAGCCCGCCTCTACGACGGGTCGATGTGGATGAGTGGAAGGACGTCTGAAATGCCCGTGAGCGGAGGGAGAACGATATGGTTTTCAACAGGTAAATTCGGGCATTCAGGATGGCTAACTTACAGCCTCTTTCAAAGCGCGCGCTCCAGAGAGTGCGATCTAGTGCTTTCGCATTGAAGTTTCAGTATTTTCCCTTTTATTCAAGGTTCTCCAGTGTCTGCTTACGTCTTCTTCCTCGTCTTCCCGTCGCTTTCATAATTTCTTCTTTCTTTCCTTAAATAACGTGATTTAGAAGGCAGTTTCTACGCAAGATGTGACCAATCCAGTTAGCCTTCCGTCCTTTATTGTATGTGTGATATTCATTTCCTCCTTGACTGTATGTAATACTTCTTGATTTTTCACACCAGCGGTCCAACTGATCTTCTCCATTCTTCTCCAGCTCCACATTTTAAGACTTTCGAGGTATTTCTGATCTATTTTCCGATATAAGGGGACACTGTACAGTACACATTTTTAGTTGCCCATTTCCGAATACTTTTATAGCGCGTTTACACCTCAAATGGATAACAGTATACTCTATCGAGCAGTGTTCAGCCCATTAAACCACAATGGTTACTAAATTTGCTATTCAGAAACATTGACAACTCGCTGTTTTGTCTACAGGCTGCGTTTGTTGTGTTCGTTTCTCGCAGTAAACAGCCACTTTTTTTTACTAAATTGTATGAACTGATGTGTCTTTGTAATGGAGATGTGTTATGCGTTTTATAAAATTTTAACCGCATTTTAAATATTGTTTACACGAATTTCGTTGCTTAAATGGTGTAATGGCTCGTGACCATTTCCTCCCCACTGTTTCGCCTCACAGCTGATTGCGGAAGTTAAATTAAGCCAGTGCGTGAATGTTGATCCTGCCTGGCTGCAGTTACATCCGGGCTTCGTAATATCGTAGTGAATGCAGTGTATGTACTACTTGGTTCAGAACAGTGTTGATGTGTATGTAATTTCACGATACTCCTTCGAAGGTTAGTTCAGTGGTTTTGCTGTGAAAGTACCCTTCTATTAATTGTCTTCAGTTGCCGACATGTTTGCTAGATCGGAGTGCTTGCAGCAGTGTAACTGGGTATCTTTAGACTGCTTGAACTTGGGTGATGAAGGCACTACAGTTCCCTGAAAAGTCGGTAAACTTCCAGCCGACACGCCGCACTAACTTGGAAGACTTGAAACTGCTCTTAGGCGCGTGCTGTATGTACGGAATTCGCTGTTAGTGTGACATTTCGTTATTTGTTCAAAATTTACAGGTTGTAATGAGAGTCCTGCGTAAGTTACGTCATCGTTTTTGGAAACAATGATTTGCAGCATTAATTTATTTTATACGGGCCGAAATTCCGGGACGTTTGCTGCGATTCAATGCAGCATTTTTTAACCTTAGGTTGAGGAATTTCCTGCCTTTTATGAAACATGGAAGTTCTCCAGATTTTACCACTGAACCCTATCCTGACACAAATCAGTCCCGTACACACCATCACGGCCATTCGTTCAAGTACCGCTTTATTATCCTCCCATCTTTGCGTGGATACATCACTTGTGGATCAGTTCTGATACCGAGTGTCGCATGGATTTTGTAGCTTTATGGTGCCAGCTAAGTGCCATGTCGATCTCATCCTACATTTTATCACCGAAATAATATTTGGTTAAGTACTGTGCATATTTCAGTTACTTTCAGCGTTGCGTCCGCGTAACCTTCCTGTAGGTGTATAGCAGTATAGACCTATTGTTTCTGTAATTTTGTTTCACTGCGGCGTCAAAGTCTCAATTGGTGTCATGCCAGAGCCTAATGTTTGCAGTAAACATGATCGAAGTGGATAATACATCAGGATGCTGTGGGGACCGGTGAGGGCAGGGAGGCGGGTGCTGCTGATTGCTAATGCAAGAGGCAGTCAAGCGTCATCTGGCACCAGAAGGTCGTCTAGACTACGTTCATTTGTTCCGGGACAAGTGAAACATACGGATGCTGGGAACATTGAATTTATGTAATTTCAGTAACGTAGATGTAGTGAGGTAACAGGTACTGTGGTGTAGCTCAGGGGAGCCCAGCCCCTTCTCAAAAGGCCCCCTTCTGCTTCCATGTATCCCAAATGTAACGGTACGTAGTATTAAATTTGTGAGCCTACTGTCATCGAAGTCTGAATAAAAAGCAAACCCGAAAAGAAGAAATATATAACATTTAATACAAACTGTTGTAAGAAGGTAATTCAATGGCGTGCAAAATTGTCGGCTGCAAATTTGTGCTGCACAGTTCTGACACTTGCTGCTTACGGCATCGCATGGAGCCGGGGTGGCTCAGTCGGTATAGCAACTGGCTAGGTCTAGACATTCCGGGCCCCGAATCCCGCAGGGTAACAGATACCTTTTCCAGAATGTCCAGACCGGCCCTGGGGCCCACCCAGCCTCCTGTTCAGTGGGCACCGAACGCTCTTTCGCCGGCGGTAAAGCGACGGGCACGTGAAGTTTACTACTTACCTCCATCTAATTCCTAGGTGAAAAATGAACGAAGCTGTATACCTCCTCCCCCAGTATGTCTTAACGGTGTGCACAAGGACACTTCACCTTTACGATATAGCAACGCTAATTAGCAACAGAACAACGCGCATTTCTGGTGTGTTTAGGGTTGTCGTTAGGAGTGGGGATGTGAAAGTGTGAGTTAGAGTATTTGTGTAGGGTGGCTGGACAGAACTGAACAGGCATCAGAATCTTCAGAAGTAGCGCAACACGACTATGATTGGCGCAGTAACCTGGCTTTAAAAAAAAGGTAGGTAAGCCCTAGAAACACGTACAGGGCCTGAACTCTATTATTATTATTATTATTATTATTATTATTATGCCACTATAGTTCACTTGCTGTTCTGAAATCGCCAGAGTCAGAGCAGGAAATAGGTGCTATCTGGCGTCAATCATGTTATTAAAATCTTATGCGATCTCAGGACAGACAAAACTGAGACTATTTATCGGGCAGTGATTAAATCGGTAGTAGAGTATATTTCGGAAGTCTGTACATTGAGCAGAAGCGATGAAAACACCTTAACAGTATGGGAAAGAAAATATTACGAGAAATATTTGGTCCAGTAAAAGAAAATGGCTTGTGGATGATCCGCAGCTATCAACAGTTGCTGGATCTATGTAGAGGACCAGATATTATCTCAGAAATTAGAAAGGGAAGATTGCGATGGTTATGGTGTGTGGAAAGAGTGCCACTTTATGCACAGTTCATTGTTCTGAATGAACTGGGAAGAGAGCGTTCAAGAATATCGCAGAAGGACAAATGTCAGTCGGAAAGCCAAGACAGAGGTGGTTGGGCGATTTTGAAAATTATCTGAAGAAAGTGGGTGTTAGAGGCTGGCGAAAATTAGCTACTGTTGGAGGTGCCTGTAAATAGATCCTGAAGGAGGCCAAGGTCCTGCATGGACTTTAGAGCCAGTGGAAGACAGAGAGAGAGAATACACTTGTTGATTTTAGCACAGTGGTAAATAATCGCCCTTTGGGCTCCAAAGCCCTCTGTTCTAGGGTAACAATTGGTTACTCTGAAAACCGCTTCCTTTTATGTCTTTACAACTTGTAGTATGGTAAAATATACCGACGTTTCAGAAAAGCCTGCAGCCGCAGTCACCAGAGTTCTGTGTACGCAATGTATACAGCTCATCCGTTCTGAATTGTTTTATCCTTCTCTGAAGTACCCTCAGACGAGAGGTTTTAGAATTTTGCGTCCTCGCGACGTTCCTTTGTTCTGTATGTCTGTTAAATAAGAACAGGATGAATGTACTTAGATCGCGTTGTGTCCTCGAACAGATGTTCTGTCTTCAAAGTGTTGCATGTAACCCTACAAACTGGCAAGGTTAACTGAAGAATAAAAACCAACTGGATGCCACTTGTTATTTTATTGTGCTTCTTGTAGGCTCAACATGCTTCGGGCACTACTATGCCCATCATCAGGAGCTCGCGACTATAATGTCGATTACCACATTGGACGTTTCGTTCTTGATTTGCTGTAGGTTGGAGGTTAGGTGCGGTTAGGCTGGAACCCGGACACTACTCCAGCCTAACCGCACCTAACCTCCAACCTACAGCAAACCAAGAACGAAACGTCCAATGT
>Ga0123357_10012893_pt1 | contig 10804 bp, 10 predicted proteins | sample TergutEmb28metaG_FD_89873 | JGI IMG/M metagenome (GOLD analysis project Ga0123357, IMG submission 89873) | Embiratermes neotenicus P4 segment gut microbial communities from Petit-Saut dam, French Guiana - Emb289 P4 | ecosystem: Host-associated > Arthropoda: Insects > Digestive system > Gut ... | reverse complement strand
TTGAAGATTTTCGCAAATCCAATGTATCAGAAAGCAAAAGGCTTTTCACGTTTAAATGATAGTTATTTCAATATATTAATCGATTTCACCTAGCCAAAATCAGCAACACCGAAACTTGAGATGTTAAGCAATGAGCCGAGTTGATTCAGGAGGTACATCTGGGCACCGGGATTCTCCAAAAACCGGATTTCCTGACGCTTCGTTGTCTTGTCCCTGTAACTGGTATGGATCGGGGTGATGTTCAACATGCGGAGCAGGCTTAAGGTTTCGTGCGAATTAAGTGCTGCATGTCGGATCTGAGCGGCAACCTGGGTGACCAGATCGGTTCGAACTGTGTATCGAGGCGCGGAATTGACGGGTTGATTTTTTTTATCAGTTCCGCTTGACAGCGGCGTCTCTACTGTCTTGTCGTCGTTGGCATTGACTTGACTCTTGTCTTCCATGGACCCCTCAATGGTTACTTTTCTGAAGATTTACACCATGCCTTATCCATGACCGTTGCAACCGGAAACTTGTGAACTCATTCGTCATGTATGCATACTAATTTGAACCAAAACATCATGATTAGCAATACATATAAATAATTGATTAAAAATATATTATACTTTTTTAATAGATAAAAATTTCAATGTGATAACTGATGGACAAATTGAAATATTAGAAAAATTATAAAAAAGTCAGGCGTATTTAGAAAATTTCTAAAAAAAATTCCGCCTTGATTTTTAGAAATTTTCTAAAAATGAAATGAATCGCTTTTGAAAAAATATAAAAAATTGGTAACGTCGTGTAATAATTGAGTGATAGTGAATTTTATATTTCAGAGAATAAATCGATCGACTGATCGGCAACCAGAGAAGGGTTTGTGGACTGGTACAGTTTGTCTGTTTTTAAGTTTATTAGCTGATGATTGCATATTTTGGTATTAATTTTTACAATACCTATTCATTATATTTGCATATATTAAATAACTGTTGTATATTAATTAAAAAAAAATTTGAGTTGTTATACCATCCGAACGTTTTTATGGTGCGAATCATGGATGAACAGGTCAGGCAGATTAACGATGATCATTTTGTCATGCCGTATAATGGTTATGACATGCACTTGGTCAGAAATAACGATTTATTCGATGCCTTGTCGCAACAGAATGAAATCGTTTTTGGGGCTGAAGAGGTCACTCTGCTTCAAGTTTTCAAAGAAGGGATGACTGATCAGGAATGGAACAATGCGCTCCAAACGATTTTTGATCTCAAGTCTGTCTTTCCAGGAGCCAAAATAAGCAGAGCGCGGGGGCTGATCCGTTATCTCTGTGGCACTGAATACGCCACTTCTCTCAATGGATTTTTTTTCGGCAACAGATTTTCTACCTGGAACAATCAGATTGGGATGCAATTCTCCTTTATCACTCCTGGAGAATTTCTTATGGGCACTGATGCGGACCAATATGCCTCCCCCCGGCACAATGTTACGATCAGCAAGTCGTTCTCCATCTCCCGCCATCCAGTCAGTCAACAGCAATTTGAGCGGGTTGTCGGATCCAATCCCAGCCGCATTGTAAATCCAGATGCGCCGGTTGATTGTGTTGCCTATCACGAGGCCCTTGCATTTATCGATCTCTTGAACAAGATTGAACAGGCCGAGTACAGACTGCCGACGGAAGCCCAATGGGAATATGTCCACCATGTCTGCGACATGACCGCCCAAGAAGCTATCGGCAAAAATACGATCGAGCCGATGCCTGTTATTGAGCGGTATATGGATGCAGGCGAATGGGTGTCGGACTGGTGGGGCGCTTATCCGGCTGACACGGTATCGGATCCGTCAGGACCGGAACATGGACGCTTCAGAGTAGTGCGAAAAGGCGGATCTTGTACCGCCAGGAGCGGCGCCGAGCCAGATAAAAAAATGACCCGTGTCGGGTTTCGGATTGTGCATCCTTAACAGGGCTGTTTCTGGCTTCAGCCGGGGCTTGGCAAGGATATAAACTGGCAAGGTGGCGTTTGTCGTGTCACCTTGCCAGTTTCCTTCAACGAAAACAGGAGAAAAAAGTGAATAAAACTGAACTCGTGAAAGTCTTGCAACAAAAGCTGGGGCTACCATCCAAGGCCAACGCAGAAGTTGTCTATGATGCATTTTTCGAAGCAATCAGCGCCGCGCTCAAAGCTGAAGGAACTGTGCGCGTCCAAGGATTCGGCACCTTTTCCCTATCCACACGCAAGGAACGGATGGGCCGCAATCCCCGTACCGGAGAGACTGTGCTCATTCCTGCAAAAACCGCGGTGAAATTCTCCCCGAGCCTAAACCTTAAGAAAAATGTTGCTGGCGAGGATGTCAATGGGATGTGATGGTTAATATTTCTTTTTACTTATAGTATTATTATTGATACCATGGTCTCTGCGGACAAGATACATGAACTCATAAAAGCCATGCGGATTGCTCCCTCCAATGTCAAATTCTCTGATTTGTGCAGAGTCTGTGAACATTTTTTTGGCAAGGCGCGGCAAGAGGGCACGAGCCATCGAATTTATAAGACACCATGGCTAGGCGATCCGCGTGTCAATATTCAGGAGAGCAAAGGTCTGGCAAAGGCTTATCAAGTCCGCCAAGTATTAAAGGCTATTGATAAACTGATGGAATAAGGGAGAACTGTGATGCTGCGAGATGATCATTATACCTACCGAGTCACTTGGTCTGAGGAAGACCAAGAGTATGTCGGTCTGTGCGTCGAGTTCCCCAGTCTAAGCTGGCTTGATCAGGACCAGGAATCCGCTTTGAAAGGAATAAGGCAGGTTGTGGCTGATGTGGTTGCCGATCTTGCCAGTAATGGCGAACAGATACCGGAGCCATTATCGACCAAAAAATATTCAGGAAAATTTCAAGTCCGGGTGACCGCGGACACTCATCGGGCTTTAGCGATCAAAGCTGCAGAAAAAAATGTGAGTTTGAACCGATTGGTCAGCGAGAGTTTGGCGAGGCAAATTTAGGCTACCTGGAATAAGTAGAGGTGGTAGAGGTGGTCCCTATTGTTCGGACAGGAAACGTCTGTTAGGACAAGGAATAAAAATTTTTGGCTCCTCGTCATTTTTTTCTTTTTTCATTGAGGAATGTGTTCTGAAGCGGTTGTACCTGTCCACTTGACGAAAGTGGTTCAGAGGACTATATATTCAAGATGAAGTTTGAGTGGCATGCACAGAAAAGCGAAGACTGCTTTCAGGACAGAGGCTTTGATTTCACCTATGCTGCCCGCGCTTTTCTTGACCCTAACCGAACAGTCCGCAAGGATGGCAGGTACAACTACGAAGAAACCCGCTATATTCTGATGGGAAAAATCGACTTCAGACTTTTTTGCATAGTTTACACCATGCGAAATGACGTCATCCGCATTATTTCAGCCCGTAAAGCCAATGCTAGAGAGGCCAAGCTGTATGAAAAAAATCTCAATGACCGTTGATCCGTTGCGTCCTAAGACCTGGCCTGCCGGGCGGTGCAATGCGGCGATGCTGGATGCCGCCACAGACGCGGATATTGTCAAGCAACAGGCTGAAGATGATCGAGAAGCGTATATGGTTGCGGCTAGATATGCCCGTCGGGTGCGTAAACGCTTGGGGTTGACTCAACGCGAGTTTTCGCGGCGTATTGATGTTCCGCTGGATACGATCCGCAATTGGGAACAGGGCAAACGCGAGCCTGCTGGACCGGCCAAGGCTCTTTTGAAAATACTCGCCAAAAATCCGGAAATTGCCCTATCGGCCTTGGATGGATAACGGCAAAGCACGCCTCGGTTCACCGCATTAATGCCAGTATCGGGTTAAACCGACATACAGCTGTAGTTCGGCATGTACAAATGACCTTGGGAAGGCACTAAAAAGTGACCCACCTTGTTTGTGTTTTTTTTCAAAAAAATAAGCCTTGAAGGATGCGCGGTCTTCAATCGTGAAGTAGTTCACGAAGAAGCTGTCCGTGCCGGATGACCACTCTTCTAAAATCACCTCGTTTGGGAAGCGTTCACGCGGATTTTGTCGTATTTTTCCTTCTGATCCCACCCCGGAAACCCGCCGTCAGCCAGCCCTTTTCCACACAGAAGCACTCAGCCTTCCCCGCTCATTTTCGTCTCAGCGGGGGTTTAAATCAGCGCGGTTCATGGTTCCGGCGGAGGCGAGCATGCGTAATTTGGCAGAGCGCCATTCTGCCAGACTGCGGATGCGTTCCTGCTGGGCATCGAAAAAGGCGGATTGGGTATTGAGGATCTCCAAAATATCGGCCGCGCCGTTGGTATATCGTCGCTGTGCTGCCTGCAAGGCCTCCTGGGCAGCAGCCAGTAATCGTGCTGAAGCATCAAGATTGCCCAGGGCAGACACCGCGTCAGCGTGCGCCTTGACCATCTCCATCAGCACCTGCTGCTCTGTGTCCTGCAAGGTGGCGGCCTGACGCTCCACCTGCGCTTCAGAGGCTCGAACCTTATAGGTATGGGCAAAGCCATCAAATAGAGGAATGTTGAGCGTCACCCCAACCACGGTCTCCCGGCTGCGGGTCTCGGTAGCGGTCTGATCCAGCCGGCCGTTCTCATAATAGCCGGCGGTAAAATCAAGCGCGGGCAATCCCTCCGAACGGGTGGCGGCAGCCTTGTACCGGGCCGCTTCCAACTGCTCACGGGCAGCAACAATGGCCGGATGTTGTTTCTGTGCCTCCTTGAGCCATTGCTCCAGGTCCTGGGCAGCCTGTCCAAGGGGTTCGTGCAGATCATCGGCCAGCATCACCTGGGTCTGTGAAGAGAGTCCGATTCCATAGAGTAAAATCGATATTGCCCTCCGGTAATTGCCCTGGGCACGGTTCTTTTCAAGCGCTGCCCTGGCCAGCGCCGTGGTCGCCTGCAGTGTGTCGCCGCTGGTCCCCGCTCCCTTGGCCTCACGACGCTTGGCGGCAGCGAGCGTGTTCCCGGCGATCTCCTCGCTCAATGTTTTCGCCTGCCAGGCTGATTGGGCAACCTGCGCGTCAAAATAACTCTGCACCACTGTGGCCAGCGTTTTCTGCAGGACCGCATTGTGGGTGGCGAGAGCCGCGGCCAGGCTGTGCATGGCTGCGTCATGGTTGGCGCCCCGGCCGCCAAAATCAAACAGGCGCCAGGATAAGACGCCGTTGAGGGGGGTGGAGCTGATCTTCTGGGTCGGTATCCGTGAACCTGGGTAACGGGTCGAGTCATTTCTCCGGCTGATGCTGCCGGAGACCACGGGCAGGTAGGCGGCGCGGGCAACACCCGCGGCCGCGGCCTGCGCCTTGATATCCGACCAGGCCGCCCTGACCTGAGTGTTGTTGCATAAGGCCAGATCGACCGCTTCCGCCAGGGTCAGCGGGTTGGAGAAGTCCTTGAACGCCGGGCAGTTCCCTGGCTGGTTGTCACCCGGCAGCGTGACCCCTGTGTCCAGTTCCTTGGGATTGGTCTGGAGCGGGTCCGGCCACGGGCTGTCAAGTTCCCAAGCATGGGCAGACAGAGGGAGTACCACCCACAAACAAACAAACAGCCGGCCCAGCCATTCAGCGTTCATTAAGGCTCTCCCGCTGATGCCGCAGGACAGGCGACAGCACATACTCAATCACCCGGCGGTTGCCGGTCTTGATCTCGACATTGACCGACATGCCAGGACTGAGCTGCATCTCCTGACCATCGACATCAAGCGTCGAACGGTCAAGCAGCACCTTCACCGCATAAATAAGCCCTTTCTTCTCATCCTCAATGGCATCATGGGACACATGGCTCACACTGCCGGGGACCGTGCCATACTTGGTATACTCAAAAGCATCGATCTTCACCGCGGCCTTCTGCCCAACCTGGACAAACCCGATATCCTTGTTCTCCAGAAACGCCTCGACCTCAACCTGATCTTCCTTCGGCACCACCAGCATGATCGGCTGCGCCACCGGCACAACCCCGCCGACCGTATGCACCGCCAACTGCTGCACCGTGCCGTCCACCGGCGCGGTCAGCTTGAGCAGACGGCTGTGCGCTTCAGCCCGTACCATATCCTGCGTCGAGCCATGAGCCATTCTGCCGCCTTCGGTCAGGGCGTCATGCGCCTCCCGCCTGGCCTGGGCGATCAGCTCGGCGCGTTGGTTACGGGCGGTGGTCAGTTGTCCCTCCAGATCGATCCGGGCCTGTTCCTTTTCAAGCCAAGCATGGGTGGAGACATCGTGCCGGGCCGCCAGTTCCTTGAAATCCCGAGCCCGTTTCGTCACCAGAGGCAGCGCTTGACTGTATCGCCGGATCTCGCCATCGAGCCGGATCAATTTGGCCTGAAAATCGCGGTACTGTTCCTGCAAATGGAGTTCGGCCGCCAGCCACTGCTCTTGCGGAACACTGTCGATTTCCTCCAGTTGAGGCGGCTTGAGCGTATCGATGGCCGTGATCATGGCCTTGGATCGGGCCGCCAGCAGGGTGGCGACCGCGGCATCGCCCCTGGCCTTGTCGCGGTCAGCATCCAGCGCCGAGGTATCGAGTTCGACCAGGACATCACCAGCCTTGACGCTTTGTCCTTCCCGTACATACAAGGCCCTGACACTGGCCACATCGACCGAGGCTATCGCTTTGGTATGCCCGCTGGGGATGATCTTGCCGGCAGCATTGACCACGATATCGATCTTGCCCAGAATCGACCACGCCAGGATAACGGCCACCAGCGTCATCAATATCCGGCCGGTGAGACGGGCCGCGGGTGAGACCGGCCGCTCCTGGAGCGCCAGCGCTGCCGGCAGGAACGCCGCTTCCTGTTCATTGAACAGCAACCGTGGCCCGGAGTTCCGTTCCTTCCAGCAGAATGAAAATATTGCGGAGTAGCGCTTCAAAAGCTCCCGTCCGGCCGCCAGCCGATGCCGTATGCTCATTTGCCGCCTCCCAACTGCAGGCGCCAGAGATGGGCATAGATGCCCTGATGGCCGAGCAGTTCCGCATGGCTGCCCACCTCTTCCACCTGGCCGCGTTCCAGCACCACAATCCGGTTCGCTTCCCGGACCGAGGACAGCCGGTGGGCAATGATCAGCACAGTACGATCCTGGCAAATACTCCGCATGTTATCCTGGATGATCTTCTCAGACTCGTAATCAAGCGCGCTGGTGGCTTCGTCAAAGATCAGGATCCGGGGGTTGGTGAGCAGGGCGCGGGCAATGGCGACGCGCTGGCGCTGGCCGCCTGAGAGGCCGGTGCCGTGCTCGCCGACCACAGTGTCATATCCCTCCGGCAGTTCGCAGATGAACTCATGGGCGCCCGCCAGTTTGGCCGCGCCGATGATGGTCTCGATTGACGCGGCAGGGTGGCTCAGGGCGATATTATCCCGGATAGAACGGTTGAACAGGGTGTTTTCCTGCAGTACCACCCCGATCTGATGCCGCAGTGACACGGTATCGACAATGGCGGTATCCTGACCGTCAATCAGAACTCTCCCCCGGTCCGGCACATACAGCCGCTGCACCAGTTTGGTCAGGGTGCTTTTCCCAGAGCCGGAACGGCCGACAATGCCGATCACCTCTCCGGGCATGATGGTCAGGCTGACCCCCCGGATCACATCCGGCGTGTCCGGGCGGTAGCGGAAGCCGACCTGATCAAAGGCAATGGCGCCGGCAATCCGGGGGATGCGGGTCTTCTCGCCCATCACCTCGGTACGGGCATTGAGGATATCGCCCAGCCGGCTCATTGAGATGCCGACCTGCTGGAAATCATTCCACAGTTGGGCCATGCGCAGGATAGGCGAGGCAACCTGACCAGCCAGCATGTTGAAGGCCACCAGCTCACCCACGGTCATCTTGCCGTCCACCACTAAAGAGGCCCCCATCCACATGATGGCCGCGGTCACCAGCTTGCTCACCATGGTCACGCTGCCGCTGGCCACCATGCCGATATTGGTGGTGGAGAGGCCGGCCGCCACATAGGCGGCCAGTTGTTTCTCCCATTGCTGCTGCCAGCGCGGCTCCACCGCCATGGCCTTCACCGTATCGATACCCGAGAGCGATTCCACCAGAAAGGACTGGTTGGCGGCTCCGCGGTTGAATTTCTCGTTCAACCTGGCCCGCAGGATCGGGGTGAAGACGATGGAGAGCGTGATGTAGATCGGAATCGAGATGGCCACGATCAGGGTAAGCCAGGCGGAATACCACAGCATGACCCCGATGAAGATGAAGGAAAACATCACATCCAGCACCAGGGTCATGGCATTGCCGGTGAGGAAGGAGCGGATGTTCTCCAATTCCCGGATGCGGGCTACCGAGTCACCGACCCTGCGGGCGTGGAAATAGCTCAGCGGCAGGTGCAGCAGGTGTTTGAATAACCGGGCGCCGAGTTCGACATCGATCTTGCTGCTGGTATGGGCGAACACGTAGGTGCGGATGCCGGTGAGCAGGGCTTCGAACAGGATGGCGCAGCTCAGGCCGATGGCAATGACATGCAGGGTTTGCATGGCATGGTTGACCAGGACCTTATCCATGACCACCTGAAAGAACATCGGCGTGACCAGGCCGATGAGCTGGAGCACCAGTGAGATAAGCAGCACTTCTCCCAACAGCTTCCGGTATTTGACCACAGCCGGAATGAACCAGGTGAAGTCGAATCTGGCCATCTCGCCGATGAAGCTCGCCCTGGAGGTGAGGAAAATCAACTTGCCAGACCAGAGGTCGAGAAACTTGTGGAATTCGAGCACAGTGGGCGGCTCGCCCGGTCGCTGGATCAGGACCTTGGCAGCGCTGTCGGTTGGGGAAGCCGCCTGGCCGTAACGGGCCAGGATGAAGAAGCCGCCCTCTTTGTCCAGGGCGATGGCAGGCAGGGGGGCGCGGTCCAAGCGTTCCGCGGGCTGTTTGACCAGTTTGGCGCTCATGCCCAGAGACTTGGCAGCCAGCAGGACTTGCTCCACGGTGAAAGGCCCATCACCAAATTCGTGCTTAAGACGAGCCTCGTCCGCGGCAATGCCGTGCAGGCTTGCCATCATCACCAGGCAACTCAGTCCGGTATCCATAGTCAGGTGGGGAAACGAAAGAGTACTGCCCGGCCAGTTAGGCCGGGCAGGAGGGTTGTATTAAACTACCAAGTACATGATGACATCATTTTCTTGTCATCCCAAGGTAACGGGGTACATCACATTACTTCCAGTTGGCGGCCAGCACCGGGGCCAGGGCTGCCTGGTATTCCGGCGGCAAGGTGGTCTGGCCCGAGGCCGGAGGCGCAAAGGAGGCCATGGCGCTGACCAGGGCATCCACCTGGGTATCGGTCAGCACCTTATTGTCCGCTGTGGTCTCGAATCGCTCCACATGGTTTTGCGGGCCATTATACCAGTCGCGGATGGTAAGCGTATCCGTGGTGCCGATCACGCTTATTTCCAGATCGTTGTCCACCTGTCTGAACCACAACTGGTCCGAGGTGATATCTTCCAGGAACCGGGCTGTATCCGTATTGCCGGGAGTCGGGTCATTCTCAACAATGGTGTCGTTGCCGTAGCCCCGGCCGAAGAGGTAGGTGTCGTCACCGGTCCCGCCTTGGAGCAGATCATCCCCCGCTCCGCCATCCAGGGTGTCGTTGCCGGCCCCACCAAACAACTGGTCGTTGCCGGAGCTGCCTTTCAGAATATCATCGCCGTCCTCACCGTACAGGGCGCCGCTTTGCGTGAGTTGCAGCGTATCCTCTCCATCGGTGCCATGGATAGCGTCCACGCCAAATTTCTGTATCTCATCCATGGACCACACCGTGCCGTCCGCAAACTCCACCTGCTCGATCCGGTAATTGGTGTTGGAGTAATAGTAGAGCACGGTAATGGAGTCGTCCTCACCATACCGGATGACCAGGTCATTGCCCAAACGCGCAAAGCTGATCTCATCTGCCAAAACATCGGTGAACTTGATGGTATCGATATTGCCCACGGTGGAATCGGCATCGGAAATCGTATCCTGCCCGTCCCCTTTTGAGAAGATGTAGGTGTCGTTGCCGGCACCGCCTTCCAAACGATCATTGCCCCTGCCGCCGATCAGAGTATCGTTGCCGGCATCGCCGTAGAGGGTATCGTTGCCCTCACCTCCATACATGATGTCATTACCAGCCCCGCCATGGACGGTGTCATTCCCGGCGCCGGCATTAATGATGTCGTTCTCGGCGCCAAAGGTGAGGTTGTCGGCTCCGTCAGTCAGAAAAACAGGATTTGCCTGCAGCAGGTCGGTCATGGACCACACCGTGCCATCCGCAAACTCCACCTGCTCAATCCGGCAGTTGGTATTCATGTAGTGGTTGACCACGGTGATGGAGTCGTCCTCACCGTACCAGATGATCAGGTTGTCGCCCACACGCTGAAAGCTGATCTCGCTCGCCAGGACATCAGTAAACTTGATGGTGTCGATGTTGCCCACGGTGGCATCGACGTCCGAAATCGTGTCCTGCCCGTCCCCTTTCGAGAAGATATAGGTGTCGTTGCCGGCACCGCCCTCCAAACGGTCATTGCCCCTGCCGCCGATCAGAGTATCGTTGCCGGCATCGCCGTAGAGGGTGTCGTTGCCCTCACCTCCATACATGGTGTCATTACCAGCCCCGCCATGGACGGTGTCATTCCCGGCGCCGGCATTAATGATGTCGTTCTCGGCGCCGAAGGTGAGGTTGTCATTGCCGTCGGTCAGATACACAGGGTTGGTTTCCAATAGCGCGGTCATGGACCACACCGTCCCATCCGCAAACTCCACCTGCTCAATCCGGTAGTAGCCAGTGGTATTGTAATAGTTGAGCACGGTAATGGAGTCGCCCTCACCGTAACGGATGATCAGGTCGTCGCCCACACGCTGAAAGCTG
>Ga0123357_10012892_pt1 | contig 10804 bp, 5 predicted proteins | sample TergutEmb28metaG_FD_89873 | JGI IMG/M metagenome (GOLD analysis project Ga0123357, IMG submission 89873) | Embiratermes neotenicus P4 segment gut microbial communities from Petit-Saut dam, French Guiana - Emb289 P4 | ecosystem: Host-associated > Arthropoda: Insects > Digestive system > Gut ... | reverse complement strand
CACTTTTCTCTGGCCATTATCTCCGTAACCGTTCCGCTTTGGACTTAGGTGTTTTGGGTTATATCGGTATAGTTTAGCATAAGGAACACCCTCCTGAAGTCTGGCACATTCCTCCTGGGACACCCTGTATATGTGTGTGTGTGTGTGTGTGTGTGTGTGTGTGTGTGTGTGTGTATAAAGAAGTGCTATGAAGAAGGCTAAGACTGAATTAGAACTGCATTATTACTCATTTTTTGCAGCATTGCAGACATTTATGTAATTTTATTTTTTAAAAATACAATTTAAAATGAAAACTGAGATGCTTATTCTATTTGGCAGTGCTTTATCAATTGCATAGGTTTCATAGGAACCTGGATAGCATAGTTGGTACAGTGACTAGGATAGAGGCTAGGTGTTCAAGGAATCTTGGTTTGATTCCTGGTGGAGGCCGAAGATTTTTTCCTCTCCTAAGCCTTCAGACTGGCTAAGGGGCCTTCCCAGTCTCCCATTTAGTCAGTATTGAGGGCTGTTTCACTGTGTGTGAAGTGTCCATGGTGTGATACTGTCCAATAACCTCCATCTGATGTCAAGGTTAACGTGTGGAGCTAAACTTCCATTGTCCCATATGCCTCATGACGTGTATAGTTAAACTTTGGGGACTACTTTATCTTCACACTTGTAGGTTATAAAGAATGAATTAAGAGGATTATGAATTAGAAAGGATATTGGAAGAAGCTGTCATGTCCTGTTCTAAGGTCCTAAACCCATCACTTGCTTGAAAGGACTGAGGAACAGTACAAAAGTTTGGTCATTATACACAGTCTCTGGGCCAAGGTGTAATCCTGCAGCAGCTTTTGAGATACGAAAAATGAATAGTAAACGACTTCATTGCAGTACTGATGAGCTGTGTGGATGAAAGTATCATTGGTCTGTGATGGTGTAAACTTTGCTAACAGAACAAGTTGCTGGAAAAATGTGTGACTTGTATCTTAGTGTGTCCAATGCTCATGAGAAGCGAACCCTTGTTATGTAGTAGAGGTATCTAGTTCCTACAGCATGTGATATAATTAACTTGTTTAATGTAGATTTTAGTTTGCTGCTGTCTACATGCATTGTGTTGTGTCTGTTTCCCTCATCTGATATACTGTTTGTTCAGAGTTATTATTAAACAGCAATTGAGTAAGTGACGTACAGTAACGTAGACATCAAACTCGGAAACTGTGTGTGTGTGTGATGAATGTTTAAATTCTGGCTTATTAACATTTCCTTTCTTGAAGGTGTCTTGTTAACCATTCAACCAACCAACCAACCAACTAACTAACTAGCTGACTGACTAATGAATTAACTAACTAACCCTCTAAGTAATCAACTCCATGGAGCTGGGTCCTTCTGGTCAAGTAAATATTTCCTCAGCTAGTACAGAAATTCCTTGCATTGTATGGAACCCCGAGGTTCATTACTGTGTTGATAAGAACCTGCCACTTGTTCCTATCCTGAGCCAAATTAATCCAATCCCACCCTAATTTATGTTGTTGAGGATCCAGTTTTCCATTATGCTCCTGTCTGTGGATAATGGTGTCAAAGCATAAGAGAAATAGAAATTTCACATTTTCCAAGAGTTCTGCAACTTTGAAAGAATTGTTTGCTGTAGTAAGCTTATTTACATTTCAGATTTATGTGGAAATTGCAGGTTGAATATATTACCACTTTTTTTCTGTGTTCCTTTTTGTCATTCCACCTAATAGCAATCTTGAAACAACTGTTATATGAGGATTAAGGAATTGCTTTTTTAACTGCCAAATTTGAAAGTGCTCTTTACCTCTTGTTAATATTTATGCTGACTGCTGAAATTAGAAAACTTAATGGTAAAGGGATACAAGAACACAGTGCCTTAAAATACCCTGTAGTCTTTGGCTTGTGGCTGCTTTCTGTATTGTTGCCTCCTTTTACAAAACTAGAAAGAATTACATGTCAGGACCCATATTGAGACTAAACACCAGGTCTCTCTCTTTCTGTCTCTCCCCTCCCCTTTTTTAATGACATTTGGGCAGTAAACTCTGAGAACAAAGTTTAGTACAGCTTAATGGTGTGTGATTTGAGCTAATGGAAATCAGAACTGGTAGACACTTGAATTGACATGTCTGTAATTAACACATTGAAACCTGCATTTAAGGTTTGTTAGGGTCCAGTGGATTTTAGAACAAAGTTGAAGAAAGTGTTGAATGAAGGAAATTAGCTTGGGGTTGTTGAAATTTAGTCTGCATGAGGGAAAACAAACTAAAAAATGTTAAATGGAGGTTTTACTTTATTTGTAATCAAAATAGGGGACAGTTAGCGACACATTGTAACAAGGTGATGATTGCTCTTGAGAAGTGATTGTACATACTGGTGTCTGAGCATATTGACGCAAGTGAAGAAGAAATTTTATTGAGAAGTGTTTGACATTGTAGAAGAAAGACATGCTGATTTATGAGAGTTGTTTCCCCATCTTTGATAATAGTAATAATTTCTTCATTACGGTTGGTGAAACTTATGCAACTTTTTGGCCGGGATGGAGAGGGCATGTAGCATTGCATGGGGGACACAAGAAACTTGTACAATTTGGATTTTAGGCTCTAAGTATATGTGTCACATGACCCGGAAGGACCCTTTACTATATGAAGTTGGTTTGTTAATTAATTAACCTTTTGACGCCTAACGACGACTACAGTGGTCGTACCACACCGCTAACCTCGAAATGTTGCATTTTATAAATTTATTCAACATATATAGGTACTTAATATTTTAAACATGGTATATACTCCGTTTCTTCCTCTTCAAAATGCAGTTTGTTTCATAATTCTAACATATTTGGTTTCTGTATTATTCATATTTTATATACAGGATGTGCCAAAATTAAAAAAATAATTCCGGTGCCAAAAGGTTAATTAATTAAAGAAATTAGGCTCAAGTGTTAATTTTTATGCAAGCAGAAACAGTTTGTTTGTTTTTAAAAAGTAATGTTTAACCTTTTAAAGACCTGTGTTTGTGTGTACACATGTTGGAACATATTCAAAGAACTTTATTTTATATACAGTGATACCTCGGCTAACAAGTGACCCTGCTAACGAATATTTCGGCTAACGAAGATTTTTTCCGCTGTTTTTCGGACTCGGCTAACGAATGTTTTAGTGGATACGCGCGCTAACATAAAGCAGGAAACATGAACGGTCGGGCCATTCCAGGAGCTGAAATGAACACGTTTCAGCTGATGAATGTTTTATGAATGCGCGCACTAACATAAAGCAGCAAACATGAGCGTTCGGGGCATTCCAGGAGCTGAAATGAACATGTTTCGGCTAACGAATGTGATTCCGGAATGAATTATCTTCGTTAGCCGAGGTATCGCTGTATATTTAGGTAACAAGGAGATTTACTAAATTATAAGACAGGCTGCATAATCTGTGTTTTATTTTCCACAAAATGCAGTTTTATTTCACAATTCTGTCTTTTCTGTTCAACAAATAATACTTTTTTATGAACTGTGCACTAAATTTTAAATACACACTTGGGTAGGATAAAAGTTGAATATGAAGTTTGTGGTTATGTGGTTATTAGTTGATTGTGTTAGTGACAGTTGGGGAGAAGTGAGTGTAAATATGAAAGCGCCAGGTTGGAAGGTTTGTGATTGGTACAGTCTTGATGTCTTTGTGTTCACCCACACACTGCATTCCTTTTTACTTTTCTGTCACTATTGGCTTTGAAGGAGAAAGTAGAAGACTGATGCAGTTTCGTGATGTTCATTGAATGGCCCTTTCAGGAAATGCTGTGGAATTTACTGTGCCTATAACATCGCTTCTTACAAGTTGTACATATATAGGCATTGGAGAAATCATGTGTACCATATTTTTCAGTTTGTAGTAAGTTTGTTTAGTCTGCATGTTACAGATGTAGCAGATTATAACTTTGGAGCTTGCTGGACTGTTTGCAGTTACAGTTTTATAATGTTTCTTGACTGTAAATTGCTACACAATTAATATATATGCATGAAATCGATAGTGAAATTTTGTCAGTGATGATTTTCCAGTGCGCACATTCTTTCATACCTGTTTGCAACGTGATACTCCACTGAAACTGATATTTCTTTGAATCTGAGATTTGTGTCTGCTCTTCTTCCCTGACATGGCATTTTAAAGGTCTAAATAACTTCCGACAAAATTTGAAGAGTCACGTTCCTCTTTCTCTTGTGATGCTAGGAACATGAAGTAGGTATGTGTGCCACATGCACTAGTGACAAAGGTTTAGTACATTGAGTTTGTACAAAATAACATTGTTTAATATGACTTTCCTAAAGTATTTGTGTTCTGTTTTATGATGTTAGTACCTTGGAAAATAAGTTTGGATTGGTAGGATGATTAGTGAATTACAAATTTGCATGGATCTGAAAGGAAGCGTAATGGCCCATCGAATGTATTATTTTGACATTTTATGACAAATACTGGGGCATGCGGTGGCACAGTTGTTGAGACACTGCACTACCCAGACGGTCACAGGTTCAATTCCCAGTGGTGTCATTGCAGTTATTCATTGACATCGTCCTTCTAGCCGCACTATGGCCCTGGGGTTAACTCAGCCTCTAGCAGAAAGGAGTACCAGAAATATTTCCTGGGGGGGTAAAGGTGGCCAGTACATAGGACTGACAACCTCACCATCTTCATGTACCAATTGTCTTGAAATCTTTGAGCCTCAACATCCTGGAAACCTCAGGGCCTGTCCCGGTCTGCTTACAGGGATTGCTTTACCTCTTATGACATATTGATGAAATTCGTGATAAAAGTACTCTGGATAGCTTCTTTACTGACAAGAGATTTGAACTTTGCTGTCCTGAATACAAGTCTTAGAGCACTGCTGTTATGCCAGTGTACTATTTAATTCGTAAGTTGATCCAGAAGTGCATATCAGTTTACTGCAAATTTCTTTTGGTGGGTAAGGTTATTTTAAATGAATGTCTTTCGTTTTAGTCTCTGACCATACTCTTCACACACCCAAACATGCTCACTTACACATGAGCTTGATTAGAATTACATATGCAAAGCCTGTGACTAATTGTTTACACATATATAAACAACATTAATATAAAATGAATTATAATGTGATACTACCAAAATTATGTTCAAATTGAAATTACAGGTGTTGGGGATGTTACAGTTACTCTTGCATCAAGGAAATGTGGTAACTGGAAAATAGTGTAAGAAGTAAGCATCGCTTTATGTAGGCTTACTTGCCTGTAACAGTGTGATATGGGCAGTTGTATATAGTGGAACAGCCACAAGCTTAATATTGACATATGACTTGCTAGGATCTGCTTGAGTTCATCACTGGTGTCTTAAGAAACGATGCATGTTGCACTGACACTAGACTAACAGATTGCATAGAATTAGCACAGTCACAAGTATGCTGATTTAAAGTAAAGGATGTGATGTGTGGTTGACCGTGCATCGTAGTTCAATGTGGAATAAGAAACCAACTAGATATCACTTAGTATTATACTTATTTCTCCTTTATAAGTTGCTCTTTATAAGTTGCTCAACATGTTTCGGGCCACGTTGTGCTACGTACTTCCCAATGGACACACAACCAGCCAACCGAATCTGACTGCCTACACAGCCACAGCACTACACCACACGTGAAAAAATACCACTAAGTCATCAGCTCCTGAAGATGGGCACAAGGTGGCCCGAAACATGTTGAGGAACTTATAAAGGAGAAATAAGTATAATACTAAGTGACATCTAGTTGGTTTCTTATTCAACATTAAAGGATGTGAGTTGTTACACTTTCACAGCTGTGCAGTTGAGGCTCCTTTTCTTTAGAAATGTGATGCTGCATTACTAGGTAACTGGTTTCCAATGATGCAGTGTCACAGCTCAGAATAATGGAGACAGCAAGTAAAGTAATTTGGTACTTGGTATAAGAAGCCAAACATTCTGGTATAATGGATGTTGTTTTACAGCTTAATGTTGTGAATCTGAAATTCTTTTACTGTCTTTGGTCACTTTACTCTCTTTTGTCACTTCTGTACCATATTGAAATAGTCCATTTTGTATGTTACTGTTTCATTAATCAACTGACTGAAAATGATATGGCTTGGAAAACCATCCAACTAGGTCATGCCACAGGCAGACAAGCCCAAAGTTGGTTATAGGATGCCTTTCTGCAGTTTGTTTCTAGTGTTGGTGTTACAGTGAATCTTGTATGTTGGTATTTCTGGACGTTTGGTGTTAGTGTTGGAACTTTTTTAAACGGTTTGCTTAAGTTACGAAAAGTTGCATTTACGCAGTATACATCCCCACTGTACCTAATGCACATGGTTCACACAAGGTGGTGGAGATTGGGGAGGGCAAAAGGCATACGTTATTGTGATGAACAAATGTAACGGAATATTCACAGGCACATACTGCTGCCCCCCCCCCCCTATTTTTTTTTCCTGAGAAGTTTTTCACTGGTTAAGTTTGTGCTGGAGTTTTGTGAATATTATAATTTTGGAATAACATTTGTGTCTGTGTCAGTATAATTAAATGGAACTTAGAAGTTATTCCATTAATTTTCAACTTTACTAATATAAAAGTTCCTACTGTAAAGAAATATTATTCTGGCATGAAATACATTGTAGTACAAATTACCTCACTTTGTGATTATGTCGTGTATAATAATACAAGACAGTAAAGCATGAAGTAAAGAAAAAGCCACGTTTCATTTGTGTGAACTATGTAGCAGAGCTAAGTAGCAATACTGAATGATTCTCTTAGGTGTGTGGGTAGTAAATTGACCATTTCTGTCTATCTTCTCTCTCTTGCTCACCCGCTCATCTTAATCCCAAACCCATGTGTACGCTACATGCAGGTGGTGATGAAATGTTGGATATGGCGATGAATGTTTACGGGAAACCAACCCACGCACAACATGTCTACTTGCCCTACTACCAAGGTCAAATGCAGTACACACGTAAGTTTACCATCTTTGTTCCAACCCATGCCTCATCCTATTCCTTCTTGTCTGTCAGTCATTCTCACACGTCAGCTAGATAAAGACACTATTTTTTTACATAGTGTTGAGTAATTCAAGTTATGTCTAATAAGAATGCTTTGGATATTTATATTCTGTAATTCAAAAATTGCAAAATAGTAAATTTGATATTGTAGTATACATAAAAAAAAAACTGCAGTTTTGAGATATGGTTTTGAGCTGAGATTGGTGTCTTATGTGTTCATGTCTTTCTGGTTTTAAATTAAGAAATTTTTGTAATATCTTATATTCTTGGAATTCCTGTCAGATTTTGGGCTTAGAACATTTAGAAACTGTACTCTTGACGTAACTGATGAATTTTATGGTATTTTTATCAGTGCTCTAATCATTAAAATTTAATTAATTACTAATGAATACAATCTATTACAATTAATTTTTTTTTTTTTTACAATTCAATCACTAGAACTCCGACATGTTTCAATCCTTCAACAACTACCCTCAGGGAGTGTATATAGATTATAATAATGTACTTTTATACAAACATTGATGTGCACTCCCTGAGGGTAGCCATTGAAGGGTTGAAACAAGTCAGAGTTCTAGTGCTATAATTGTAAAAAAATTCTGTATTGTAATATAGTGTTGCATTCATTGGTATTATCTTGAATTTTAACTGATGTGATTGATTAGGATGGAGCCATGTGAGGCTGGCTGCATTGTATAAGCACAATCTTAACATGTTTCTTTCCTTATGACCCCCTGTTTGTAACTAAAGTAACTGTATGTGTTTGTAAGGAAAGTATGTAGATTAGTTTGAGACAAAGTTGGGTGTCATGTGTTGGGGTCTGCACTAACAGAGTACACAATAATTGCTTTCAGCATAAGTTGATCAAACTGGAATGTTGTCACAGAAAGAAGGTGTTGATTTGGCATGTTCTGTTACCATCTTCATGGGGAGTGTGGTAATTAGGTAATCAAGTACTGATCACATGTACATAGGGGTTGAGTTATAAGTAACTATTTGTTAATAATTTTAGATTTGGTAGAAAAGCAGATCTGAATAGTGTTGGTTATAAATGCAGTTTCATTTCTAGTAATAATTGTGTGCTGTTAAATAAGAATTGCTGCCTGTCACATCACCTTGAAATTTCTGTAAAATAAGTGGAATAATACTGGGTTGGTGTGTGTTTTATAGTCTGGATTCATTTGTTATAAAGTTTCAGTATAAATCTCCCGGTTTGTAGGCCTACTCAAAATTGTGCTGCATCTGTTTTTGTTCAGAGCTTAGAGTTGCTCAGTTGTGTTATTTTTGAGCCCTTTTATGGCTCCTGTTTGTGGCTTATTTATTTTCTGTTTTGGGCGCATCATGACAGAGTGGTTTATGTTAGGGTAGGAACATTGGTGCATTAAGATTATTTGGCATCAAGGACAAATAATCACAGTGGTCGCCCGTAAGAGAAATTATGAATCTAAAAATCATCATCATCATCATGCATGGAATTTCAATTTATTTGGCTGTATAATTTAAAATTTGTTGAGCACAGAAAATCATTTCTATGGTAAAACCAACTAGATGCACCAATGTATCAAATTTATTTTATTTTGGAATGACACTCTACATGTTTCGGACGGTCTTTCCGTCCATAATCAGGAGTTCGAGACTGTGCGTACAGCAGCAGGCATATGTCAAACAGATATTGCTGTCTGCTTGCTAGCAGGTACAAGATGGAACCATCTTGTACCCGCCATTAAGCAGAGAGCAGTATCTGTTTGGCATATGCCTGTTGCTGTATGCACAGTCTCGAACTCCTGATTATGGATGGAAAGACCATCTGAAACTTGTAGAGTGTCATTCCAAAATAAAATAAATTCGATGCATTGGTGCATCTAGTTGGTCCTACTATAGAAATATGTTACGATTCATGGCCCTATGAACATAAAAAATTCACAGAAAATCAGTTTTTTTTGTAAGGTGTTCATTTTGACACTCATTTTCCTGCCTGTTACACTCTGCTGCCCAGGGAGGCTGTGCCATTGTCATCCTTCTATTGGAGAGGAAACAATGTTTGACAGGGACATATTTTAAGATGCATTTGTTAGGGGTCAAGTTAATTCAATGGTGTAGTGCAGTTATTTTTTAATGGGAACATGTGAAGTTATTTATGTCCTTTTGCATATTGTTGCACAGTGAACACTTTCCTAGTTCCATTACCAATAATGTGAATGTTTATGCATTGTACCAGAGAGATGGGGGACAGACATAAAAGTCAAAGCAAAATTTTAATACATTGTTATCTTAACTTGTGGTAACCTCCTTAAATTTATTTTTCTTCATTGCCGTTAATCAAGATGTGAATTTTTCCAGTTTGATCCGCTAATATTACAGCTCATTCACCTTTGTACTTATCCTTGCAATAACACCTTTCTTTGATATTAAGCTTGTGCAATCTAATGTGATCTTTGTTTCTGGAAATAAATGCTGCTAACTCATCACAAACACAAATGTTTAGATAGAGGTATGTATGCGCATGGTGCAAGCTAGGTTAGGAACGAATGTCCATATGGGCACTGAATTTTATAAGGCTCCCCTTCCACTGATACGACACCACTAGGCTGCACATTCAGGAATTGTTGCATTCACATATTTCCCTCCAAGAGTAACTAAAACAGCCAAGACACATCCACAAGATGGAAGCGCAATGAAACACCTATCCTTTTGAGTGTAAATCACTGTAGTGTGCCAAGATCCACTGCATGTCTAGTTGGCTGTGTGGTCCACTGGTGAACCACTCCACACTATGTACAATTCACAGCCACATACATATGGGTTGCACTGTGTGAATGTATTGAATTATTTGTCTTAGTTTTGTACTAAACTGTTAATTGTGGTGGATTTTACAAAATAAAATCTCTGCCTTCAGGTCCTTATTTATCCCATCAAACACCTTCTGTTGTTAAAGTATGTCATTTCATAATAACCAATCCAGCTTGGATAATTATAACACATACTTTATTTTGTGTAAGTAGCCAGTGCAGTGGGATAACAAGTAGCTGTTTTTGTTTTGGTGTCCAGTCAAGAGTTTTTAAACAGAAACAGAATAATTGTAGAAGTATCTGACAAGATCTGTGTATGTGTTATAGTGTAAGTCTATGATCCATCTACTTGTGAAGCTTTGGTGTCTGTACCCACCACTGTCAATCATTCAGTGTTACACATAGTTAAAAATGAATGATACAGTATTTTGTGGAAATACCAGTCAGTCTTCCTGAGTAGTTCATGTATCATTGTGTTGACGTTCTTAACCCTTTGACACCTAACGACCACTATAGGGGTCGTACCACATCGCTAACCTCTAAACGTTGCATTTTATATATTTATTCAACAAATATAGGTACTGAATATTTTAAACATGGTATATACTCTCCGTTTCTCTCTCTTCAAAATGAAGTTTGTTTCATAATTCTAATGTATTTGGTTCCTGTATTATTAACATTTTATATACAGATGTGCTAAAATTAAAAAAAATAATTCCAGCGCCAAACGGTTAATAGTGGGGAATTAACAAGTGCAGATTTGGGATGGCTTCCAAAGGCACAATGATCGCTGAATTCTATACAAAATTGATATATTTATTTCATGACAATAAATCCCTGACACCTCATAACAAGGTACAGTTGTTACTGTCCACACCATGGAGGCATGGGGGGGGGGGGGGGAAATTGGTGCCTCTACGTTTTTCCCTCAATGTTAAAACAAACAGAATGCTCGCCTCTTATGTGGAGTTTTTCCCCTTTTTCTCCTTTCGGTGTAAACTTCGGTTTT
>Ga0123357_10012891_pt1 | contig 10804 bp, 7 predicted proteins | sample TergutEmb28metaG_FD_89873 | JGI IMG/M metagenome (GOLD analysis project Ga0123357, IMG submission 89873) | Embiratermes neotenicus P4 segment gut microbial communities from Petit-Saut dam, French Guiana - Emb289 P4 | ecosystem: Host-associated > Arthropoda: Insects > Digestive system > Gut ... | reverse complement strand
GTTTAAAAAGACGGTTAAAACAATTTTCCCCACACTTCTTCCTTGGGAAAATTATAAAATAAAAAAGCTAAAATCCACAAACCAAATTTGCGGCCCCCCCCCCCCCCCAGTGTTTTTAGCCAAGTTATACCGCGTGCGATGCAGAGGATGACGTAATGGCGAGAATCACAGCGCTAGTGTAGATTTTCGGAAACTGATTTTGGGTTGCTGAAGCAGCACTCTGCATGTCGCTAATTCCACAATACGAGGAAATGGAACTGGCTGTATGTGAATATGGTGGGAGTGCTAGGGCGTGCTAGGGAGTGCTAGGCTGTGCTAGGGCGTGCTAGGGAGTGCTAGGGCGTGCTAGGGCGTGCTAGGGCGATATGATTTTTAGACTGATCACAAGTTGGGGCAGATATATCAGTATGATCAGGATTTGTGTTTATGTTGTTACTGCAGTCGGATAAGTGAGTAACAGTTAACTTTGTGATGATTCTGTTTTGATTCTTCTGCTGTGGGGAACCTCATTTATTGAACATATTTGGTAGTAGATTAAGTGTAAAGCAGACAGCTTGCTTGTGTGTTTGTTATAAATGAGATTCGTGGTGGTTCGTGCCATGTATTGGCGTGTACCTGGTGAAATAGCCCGACCAACGAATCGATTCAGACCTTGACATGCGAATGACTCTGGACCTTACGTAACGTCGAACTTTATCCATTGACCTTAATATGTCTTGGCCTAAATGTCACAGTGTTGGGAAATGCGGAGAAGGAACATTTGATGGCTTATAGGTAAAGTTACTGTTGTAGTAAATATGTTGTCAGCTTTAGTCAGTCTGTATTTTAATGGGGTGAATATTATTAACCGAAATATAAACTTGCGTTGTGTACACGGAATGTATGAAGTGGACACATACTGCAGGTCACGTGTACCTAGCAATGTGTGTGTGTGTGTATGTGTATCTGTGTCTGTGAGTGTGTGTCAACTGTAGGGCTAACATACTTTTCCTATTGTCAGTACATGTCCTCTTTTTCGACCCAAAAATTTCCGTCCGCTTGGAGTTTTTTTTAAATTTTCAATAAATATTAGTTTTTTTACTATTTTTTATTGCGTACAGCTTTTACATACTATAATGCTGCTGTGTTATCGAACTGGAAGGACCTAGAACCTTCTTTCTACTTCCTGATAAATAATGGGTTGACTTTTGATGACTAATGTGTTTTCACCAATGTAGTCTTGTTCGAAAGTGAAAAGAATTGAAGCGAAATCGCGGTGATGACAAAAATTTAACCAATTTTCTAACACGTCAGAAGTGGACCGAGTATTTTGAGAACTCAACAAATGGCAAGTGCCACCAGAACCGTTGAATATCACAGTTCTCTCCCCTTCCCCTCGCACAATGCAAAAGTAAAGCGAGTTTTCTCACTGAGGCAAGCCGATTAGATAAAGAAAGGCACCCGTTGAATGTTGGGTAGCCCAGAGGGTTTATATTCTTACGGCACAGTTTCAAACGGATTTCTTTTACAGATTTCCATAATTTCGTGAAGAACAATGAAAAACTACTGAACAAATTCCGATCTATTGTTAGGCCATCATCAGGCCTAATTACAAGGATACAAAAACGTGGATATTAAACATGTAGTGTAAAAAAACACATGATAACTAAAATGTGTAACTTGAAATTTATAAGACGTTAAAAAGTAAAGCGGAATAATTTGATGTGGGCAATTAAATGTGTACTTCTTGGATATGCCTTTCGTATATAGCAGTCGGATCATCTAAGTGTAGAGGAAGTGCGTGTAGAGTAGAATTAGCTTCAATTCCTCGATCTTTTTTTTGCGATGTTTTGTTACTGTCACTTAATTGATTATTCTGGTAAAGTTATTTAAAGTTGTTTAATATTACTTATATCTTGCTATACGAAAATACATCAGTCTTACAGATCCCATTAGGCGTCTTAGTTGCTGCGTGCTTGAATGCACTAACATTTTATTATCACATCTTAAAACTAGGGCGGTTGAACAAGTGGCACCGATAGCAATTACTGAACGAGAACAATGCATAGCGGTTCATTAAATCGTTGAATTTAGGAGAAACTGATTATAATTTTAGGGAGAATTCAAACAAATAATAATTGGAGCGACTTTTTTTAATAATTTTTTGAAGCATTACTCTGCTTACTTGTGTTATGATGAGAGCAATCCTCCAGCAAATATTTACTTTTCCCTTTACCACCGTCGCACAGGGGTAATATGCTAGCTTGTAACCGCTGTGGCCCGGATACTGTGTTAACTTTCGTTGAGCTGCCCCCGATAATCTGTATATTAATCTCCAGTACACTCATACAACTAGTCTGCAAAGAAATTTCTACATCTTAACTATTTGACTCTTACAACATGTCGATAAGTGGCAAATTTGGTTGTATGCAATATTGCTTTGTTTTGGTTCTCTGATGATGATGATGATGATGATGACTTGTGGATCGCAACATTTGGGAATATTCCGTGTAATATTATAGTATAAATATCTAGGGAATAAGTTGTGCATTTTGTTGCTTTAATGTTGCGAATTGAATATAGTTAATGCATGTGCTGAACAAAATAAACGAACACCCTGTCTTATACACGCGCTTTCCTCCAAATCACATTTGTTATTAAAAAGCCGGAAAACATTGTAATTTTGATATTTGTAGGACAACAGAGAACAGCGCAATAAATTCGAACACCCCTAAATAACTTCTTACAACGACTGTATCATCAACATTGTACCCAGTATCATCAATGCGAAATGAAATACCTTACAAGTGTACAGAACGGAGAAATAGAAGTTCACAGCATATGGCATACAGAAGGGGTGCAGTTTTGAATTCATATATAATCATTCACTTATTTTAAAGTGAGTTGTTTATGTTTCAACAAAAAAAAACACACATCGCGAAGTTTACGACTTTCTAAAAAAGAAAACTTTATCCTTGCACGTAAAGAATGAGCTACCCTTCTTACCATGCATCTTGTGGTCATATATAACTTGAGCTAAGTATTGTTATAATTATTGATACCTGAAGATGGCCTTTTAAGGCCGAAACATGTTGTATATTTGATATTAAAAGCATACAAAATGAATTGTTATTGACGCTTTCTACATTAAATTTTTTATTATTAAATGCCACAATTTTAAATGCCCGAATGTGATAGCTAGACTGAAGTTAGTAACGGTCCTGTGGTGGTGTTTGGAGGCTGGCTGCCTGCGCCGATGTCAGATAGCAACAGGTATAAGAACCGAAGTATCTTCCTGTTGCGACTGATACCTTAATACGTCAATAACAAGCAAACTCACGAGGGTTCGGAGGCTACATCTATATTCGATGGCATCAGGGCACTGTGAGGATATTTAGTAAGCGGCAGCTGTGACGTTCAAAGCAGTTGTGCCGACCAAGGGCTGAGTGAAGTTCGTAGCGGTCTTGACTGAAGAAGGAGACCGAAGTCCAGAAGACCGGTCGAGTTTCCCATTAACAAGGTAGCAAAGTCGGCACATGACTTATTGTCTTAATCGACTAACTTGAGTGAGGTTTTCGGTGACTTTCCTCAGTTGCAAAGCAGATTCCGGTGTGTAGTTAAAAGGGGACACAGCCATGTTCATCGTTGCCTAGATGTCTTGACCTGGGTGATTATCCGTCAGTCGTAGAGGCTTTGAGCCAGCGGGATCACCAGCATACTAGGTTGCATCTCTGATGTCTAGATCACCAAAGTTTCCTCTGAAGGCACTATTTGTCAGAAGGCAGACTCCTGCCACGGGTAGCAACATTGCTTACTGTGAGCTCGTCAGATAGCTCAGACAGGACGTCGTAACCGGTTAGCCCAGCTCATCCCCTGCAAGCACGAAATATTTAAACTTACAAGATAAGGCGACCTGAGCTTCGGGCAAGTCTCCGTCCATAGCTGGGGGAGAAGGCAGATCTCCGAAACTTTGGACGTCAAAGCTGATCTGACACTGCCGGTGGGTCCGAGAAGATTTTATGGCATTTCTCAGTGTTAACAAAGTTAAAAATAAGTCTGCTTTTATGTCTGCAAACACCAGGTGTTTCAAATGGATGTTAGTGAGATTATGGACACAAACACACCAACAAATTTTATTCTAGGGGCGATATTGTGAGCGTTATGAGCCCTTGTCTTCTTACTGCATTCGCAGAATGATGACTGTTTCATATCCAGCACAGTTTCGGATATAATCTTTTTCCAAAGTTGAAAAATCCATGCTCTGGACGAGCAGGGTTCGTTTTTTTGCTGTCACGTGCTGGTAAGTTTTTTCGGCCATATTCAGCTTTATATATATTTTGGTTATTTGGCTGTTTGACCGGCATTTCATGTGGCCAAAATACGAATGCTCGGAGGCGCAGTACCAACGCTAACCCACATCTTCATGGCATGGTCCTTGATTCACCACAGGAACTTCACCCTTTTTTTTATTTAAATCGTAAATTACCTAAACTTTTATTAGTAGTTTTTATATTATTCATACCGTGCATATTCTTACAACCAACACATTCACCAACAAATACGCCTAATAAAATACAAATCATTACAGCCATTAAAACTACTACATGTTTCGGCACTGGGTGCCATCTTCACGGAGTTACATAACAAAGCAGTATAAGCCCAATACGTTAGTCTAGGCATTACACTGTCCGTACTGAAATGCTTATAACATGTGATGCGCCCGATACAGCACACATCAGTGAAACGCCGTATGTGGTCGATTCGGATCACGTAACATCGAGACTGATATTTGCGTATGCTCGGCTCACTAGCACGTGATTTTAATGTCACAACATTTTAATTTTACACTTATCAATTTTTTAAATACATTTTGGAATTGTAACATTCTAAACTTTCAGTACAGCCAGTGTAGTGCCTAGACTAACGTGTTCGGCTTACGCTCCTTTGGTCTATAACGCCCTTGGGATGGCACTGCGGTGCCGAAACATGTAACAGTTGTAATAATGGTTAGAAATATATTTTATTGTATGCCTTTGTTGGTGGTTGGGTTGATTTTATTGTGGTGTAATGACCTTTCACTTTGACGCATGAAAGTATATTCTCGGCACTCATTAAGTTTATGCTGTTAGCTGCCTTGTTGAAACAAACAAGATGTTCAGCAGTACGTGACAAAATGTAGGCTGTGTTCGGGCATGAGAATAATTACAGTGATTTCTGTAATTATCCAGTCAGCAACTGGAAATGCTCTCAAAGTCTGATCCTGTAACGTAAGGAAGCAGCGAATTTATTGCAGTCCTTTGGGTCTGTTTGCCTAAACCATGCCATACTTTCGCCATATAAGAGGTGTTTCAGGCAAAAATTTCTTAGAAAATGCTGACTGTGTCAGGTGCTTCTGAGAAATGTTTTAGGGTTAGGGACGTCTGTGCGTTGCGGGTGGTATACAAGACGTGGCGGCGGGTTGTATCCCTCTCAGGCAATATCGAGCGACTGTCCCAGCATGCAGCCTGCTCCAGGGCTGCCCAAACCGCGAAATGTGCTCCAATCAATACCGATTGACCCACATTCAGCGGCTAGCTGATCTGCATCAACTACTGATGTTACCCACAGTGTCTGAATGACGACTTTTAATTCCTTTCCTTTTGAAAGGATGTTAGATGTTGTGAACTGGAAGGAAAAGATATTTCAACTTTAAAGTAACTTGTTACGAATGAGACACTGTCTTGATTGAAGGGCGTTTCAGTATTCTCTGAATATGACCGAGGATGTCTGAATTTTCGAAACTTTTGAGTGTTTATTGCTGTGGCACAGGGTATACAGTTTGTACCGATAAGAGAGGGATGGGGTGTGGGGAGATAAGTGGAAGGTTAATGTATTTTGGAACAAATATATCAAATTTATATTAAGCAGGGAAATTGGAGCATTTCAAATTCAGTAAATATTTTTCAGCAGTTCAACATTTTTATCTTTCTGTCTCTTTCACAAAAACCTAAAGATTAAATGTATGTTTAAACATTTACCTGTAACACAAACGAAGGGCAACAGTTGGGGAATATTGGAGACAGAATATGTGAGAACACGAAACACACGAAACGGTTAATAGAAAGATGATACAGTGCTTCATGATTTGTGTTCTGCATTAATGTGATTAGGACGATGATATCAAGGAGAGTTAGGTGAGCAGGGCATGTAGCACGCATAGACAGAGAGAAACGCGTAAAAATTTTGAAAGAAAAGCATGAAGGGAGAGACTTATTCTAATGACGAGGCTCAGAGAGGTTGATAATGTTAAAGTTTATCTTATTTCAGTTGTGAAGGTGTGGACAGGGTATTGGTTTCAGCTGGCTCACGATCGAGTTTTTGCGAATACTCTAATGAAGGTCTGGGAATTTGTAGTATACAAAGGGGGGGCATTAAATTCGTAGGCTTCCCTGATCCAAAATTGATGGAGTGCAGCTGCTCATACACTTGACATCTCGCCCTCCCTGCTTATGGTTTTGCGCATATCTGAAGACAAACTGTGTAAAGAGGCCGTTACAAGGCGCGGAGCAAATACGTGGCAGGATGATGACAGTCTGCAGTCTGCAGTGTATTTGTGGCGGTGAGATCAACAGGGTACAGGATGGCTGAGCATGAAGCACGCATGAGCCATTCGGTCTCAGTCAAATGTCTTTTGAAAATCTACAAAAATTATGCTATTGAGACTTGATAATGAATAGACGGCTCCCTGTGTCTGGTACACGCTGTGAGATCTTGTTATTACCAACCAGTGATTATGTTGATGATGATTGATAATAATTTTAATTGAACTTTCTCAATAATTATGTGCTGACGCAACAGTCTAGTTATCCGTAACGAGGACAGTACACGCAGGTACAAGGAGATAACGTCGATAAATGAAGTAAAGGCAACGCCGACACAAACAAAATAAATTCATTTATCTTATCTGCTTGGATTTCGCAGTTAATTCAAAAACGTTCTTTTGTGTAATTACAGTGAGGGCACCGTGACCAGAGATAAGGGTATTAACAGCAGCTGATAGAGAGCCATCGTAACATAACAGATCAAAACGCGTGATGGATGAGCGAACATTTGTCAGAAACACTACTAATGATGATAGTAGTATTATAAAAATGTTAGCAAACTAGTTCTTACCGCCATGTTAGATCAATGCTAGTGATTGGTGACGAAATATTAATTAGACATGCGATGTGATGTAATGTGACTCTGTAGGAGTTGGACGTGATACAAATCACATTGTATCACATTGTGATGTGATGTGATGTAATGTGACTTGTCCAGTGGCCTCATTTATTACCGATTTGACCACACATTTATTGTCCCACAGTCGTTGTTTATATTTATTATTATTATTATTATTATTATTGCTGTTTTGGTCATGTTCAATCTTACGCCATAATTTAAATCGTTATCACATCTTTTCATTCGTTTTTGGGCGTCATAGTCCACCATTATTTAATGGTAAAATTACTAAGGTATTTAGCGTGTACAGCTCAAGCAGTGCCTTGTAAATCTACCGGATATATTCTAGGCTGAAAGATAGTGGCTGTGGATTTGCTAACGCCTTGCGTGGCACAAATATGGTACCTTTAATTGTATCAGATTATTTTTAAATATGTTCGCGTTTGGCAAGTACTGTGCGACATGACGTGTGTTATTATGGATACCTTGTAAGTTCTACGGAATACCTTCTGACTGGTGAAAACGTTGCTGCATACACCTCAAATTGTGCTTATATCACGAAGTGTTACACTGATCAGTAACGTAGTCCCTTTTTTCTTCTTCTTCTTCTTCTTTTTTTTTGCGTCCGGTGGCGAGAAATCATAATGGCCGCCCCTGACATAAATTATGAACTTAAAAAATTACAATTCCATATTGAATATCATATTATTTTGTCTCAATAATTTAAAATTTGTTGAGCACAAAAATCACATTTTTTATTTAAAATATTTACCTTGCCGTCCATTTTGCCGCCCTTTGGACTCTGTTGCCCCGGGGCGATAGCACTACACCGACCCCGCCAGCTACACCCCTGATACTGATTGAACATATTTATGTGGTAACAGTCACGGGTCAGCCTTCAAAATGTCATAAAATTCAGTCAAAAGTCAATGCGATGGGAACTTTTCATTTAAGCTCCTGATGTGGATCGAATTTACAGAAAACTAAACGGCTGTTGTCGCGGACAGACGACAGACGGACGGACGGGTGGATGTAATAAAACTGTTCCGTGTTCGTTTCAGGAACTCCGTTAAAATTGACTTTGCTTGCTGCTCCTTCCATGCAGTTTTGTGACCGAATGTTGATGCACTGCATCTCCCATTCCTGTATCGTGTATCGCCGTTTCTATCTTCCACGTTCCTTCGGTGTGATAATGTATAGGTACAGAGACCCCCATTATGTACTTTTTCCGTCACCCTCTTACTATCTTTCTGTTAGGTGCAAAAATATTGTCTTGTTTTCAAATGTCTATTCATGTGTCATTTTTATTTTATTTCGTCAGTAAGAGGCATATTTCGCAAGAAGTTAAGTAAATCTGAAGTTAAATGTAAAGGTAGAGCCGTTTCCGTCCACATCAAGAAGACGTATAAGGGAAGTGGAGTTTCGGCTTCACTCATTCTTATAACCTCGGCAGTAGATGGAGGTGCGTGGTGAAATTCACGCACTGGCCGCTTTATCCCCAGAGAAATAACGCCCGGTACCTTCTAATTAGGAAGTCATAGGGGCCCGGAGACCGTCTGGATGGTTTGGAGGGATTCGAACCCCCTGATCTTCCAGTGCGTATTTTAGTCAATGCTTGTGTTACTTGGTTTCCTTTGAGATGATATGTTATACTGAGAACTTCGGCCTGAAACAGTCTGAAACAGCTGTTGTTTGGTGTTTTGGGATGTGACGTATAATGTGTGTGCTTGGTGGTGCTTGGTGTATGGTGTGTCTCTTGGTCTTCTCAGTTTTCCTTTTTTAAAAGTGTGTCATTTAACGACAGGCTTAGTGACTAAGGCTATGTACTGTCTGTGGTAGAGAAAGAAATAATACGGAGTATTCATGTAATGATAAGGACAGAAGAGAACCCGAAATTCTGGGAAAAAATCCCATCTAGGTGCTACTTCGTCCCTCAGAGTTTCCACGAGAACTGGCCTGGAATTGATACCGGACCTCTAAGACCAGGGGTCGGTGAGTAACCGCCTAACCAAACGCACAGGCTGGCTCTGTTCTCGACCCCAAGGTCTTTTAGCTCATTCTTCCAGAGGGTGTGCTGTATACTTTTTAAACTGTGGTCCTCAGAACACTGTTTGTCTTCAACAAGGCCACGTGGTTGTCGCGTGGTTCGTAAGTACGTGGAGTTTATTTGGAGTATTTTTATATACGATATAATGGCATGCAGGAACTGTCTCGGAGTGCACGCTGAGCAACCGTATTTATTGGCTGAAGAAAGGGACGAAGAACTCCGGTAGAGGTTACGTCTTGGTGAATATTTAAAGTGGTCAGTACCCAAATACCTATGAAACATGTTACCGCTCTAATAATCTTGCCGCTAACTTTCGAGCTTTGCCTTTACCATAGCATTGACCATGAAAAGCAGTTGTATTGTCAAAAGATTAGCCAGTTTTAATGCTGCAAATGGTTCTCCTTACGTCGATAAACGACCGTCTTTTTGTCACACATCTGAAATATTTTGTACCTGCCATCTATCATCAGAACTCTGAACCAGATTGTTCTACACACTCGCGTACAGATGTCATGGATTTCGTTATTAGATACCGATTGATCCATAACATAGCATAAAGCCGTTCTGCTAACGTGTCCAAAAATTATTTGTGCCTTGTTTAACGACGCCTTCAGTGACTGAGATTAAAGTTCGCCGAGTGACTGTACGTGCGTACTGTACGTGCGTACTGTACTGTACTGTGCGTAATGAATTTAAGTGGATATGGTGGGTATAGTTGTTATGTAATTTAACGCACTATCCTGAAGAAAACCAAGAAGAACCGCAGAATAACCTGTGTCCTCGCTGAGATACGAGCCAGGACTCTAGCGAATAAGAGTCAGAATTGTTCAGCTTGAGCCAGTGTAAATTGTGAATGAATTGTTAGCGGCGTATTGTTTTTTAAAGTGGTTCAGGCCATGAATGCACATAGTGGGAGCGGAGATGTAGCTCCCATTATTCTTCAGATTCAACTGGATGGAGGTCAGTGTTCAGCCTCATGCCGTGGCCGCTTTACCCCGGCTGTAGAGCCACAGTACCAATTCAGTAGTTGGGTGGATGTGCTCCAGAGCCGGTCTCGACTTTTAGTAAAAGAGAAGAAACTCTTGTCCCTGCGGGGATTCGAGCCCGTGATCGTCCTTCGCGCAGTCAAGTCACTGTCAGGGCCGGACTAAAGCTCGGGCCATCCGGGCAGCTGGCGGGTGCGCTAACCCATAACAGGCGCTAACACGTCACTGGAATAATCGGAAATGTGGTGCTGGTGAACTCGGGTTTCCACATTCTCAAGAATTTCTTCGAAAATTTATCCCCAGTTTGGGTTTGTATACAGCGTTGCTGTGAAGAGCAGTTATGTGTTACCGACCGGCCGGTTTGACGTGCGTCCGCGCTACCCTTGCCATAAAGCGCGCGGTGTGCAGAGGCTTGTACATATCTACGTACATACATACATACATAGTACATAGGGCCTACATAGTGGCAAATATTACTTACTTACTCCATGGTGCAGAGTCCTTCTTGAGAAGCTAACTGGTTTGCAGCTAGTCAAGAAATTCCCCGCATTTCACGGAACCCGAAGGTTCATTACCGCACTCACAAGCGTCC
>Ga0123357_10012890_pt1 | contig 10805 bp, 10 predicted proteins | sample TergutEmb28metaG_FD_89873 | JGI IMG/M metagenome (GOLD analysis project Ga0123357, IMG submission 89873) | Embiratermes neotenicus P4 segment gut microbial communities from Petit-Saut dam, French Guiana - Emb289 P4 | ecosystem: Host-associated > Arthropoda: Insects > Digestive system > Gut ... | reverse complement strand
GATACTCGATATCCTCGGTGACCGTTGATGGAAAGCCTTTGACGCAGGAGCAGATCTCTTTCGGATACTACAAGTTCGCGAACGTGATCATGAACCATTCGATAGATGTGAAGAGCATCTACAATCCGGATGGAAACATCACGCTGAGCATCACCATCGCCCAAGGAAAGGGATCTGCGGAATACAGCTTGGATGGAGGACGTACATTCACAAAGTATGCATCGGCAGTGAGCATTACCTCATCTTCAGATGTTGTTGTGAGGGCTGTCGCTGGCGACGGTTACGCCTTCAGCAAGTGGCAGACGCCTGCCGGAACAGAGACAAACTCAGAAGTGGCCTTAGGCAACGCCCAAGGCTCACTGAGCCTCGAAGTGTACTTTACAGAGAACGGCGGCCTTCTGCTTTGGGTGTCGGCCGCCGCGCTGCTGATGATCGTCATACTGGCACTGATGTGGTTCGTCTTTTTCAGGAGGAGGATGTGAAGCTGAGCGATAAATCGAACATGATCAAAGACAACGAATGCGCAAGCGGACCTTCACGGCAGGCGGTTCCAAAAGGAACCCTGCCGCGCAGGAGGAGACAAAGAGAAGGACTCTCCTCACTGTGCATAGCTGCAAGCACGTAATATCGAGGAGAGGTCCTGGCGTATGACATCCAAGTATGCCGACCGACCTCAATAAACCCCATCGGGGCGGTAGCGGGGCATGGCCCTGTTCCGCCCCCAATATTCTTTCGGAACATCGCTGAACCCCCCTTTACCAGCCCTCAATTATGGGCATGGTGCCATCGCACATATGCTTAGAAAATCATTGCACAAGAGTCCAATGCGCTCCGGCTTTCTCTTTGTTGCCGCAACACACATTGGCCTCAGTTGTGCGTATTTGCACTTACAAAAGAATAGTTGTATATTCTTTGATTATCATTCTACTTCATGGCCAAAGGCACATTGGGTATCATCGGCTGTCCCGTCCTTGAGGACGAAATCATTCATTCCTTACTTGATGACAAAGAAGAGAAAAAGGTGTTTCTTGTTGATACACCGCCTTCTAATACTATCAGAAAGAAACTGGAGCGAGAGGGCATTCCGTTCACCCTCATAGATGAGTGGGAGTTCAACAACGGCCATGCCGGGATCGATCGAGAAACCGGATTAAATGTCGTTATCGTGATGAACAAACTCGGCCTCCATGTTTACCCTGAAATACTCCGCCATACTCTTGAAGAGCAGATGATGTATTGCCAGTGCCGCTTTGACGTCATCGCTCTGTATTACGGGATGTGCGGCAACGCGGGATGGGATGCATCCAAATGGGCTTCCAAAGCTCTCGACATCCCTGTCTTCGTGTTCCGCGATAAGAATGAAGAGGTCTGCGACGACTGCATAGGCGTTGCCGTCGGCGGGCACTCCAGATACTGCGACTTCGTCAGGAAGCATCCAGGGATGTTGTTCGTGACCCCCGCGATGGCAGGGAACTGGGACGAATATTCTAAGGAACTGAATTTCACTAAAGGCTTTGAGATAATGGATATTCATACCGTCAAAGAGGTATTCGAGCTGTTCGGGTACAAGAATATGGTGAAGATCGATACGGGGATAGGTGTCAGAGGAGAGGAGTTGGAAATAGGGTTCGATCGCGTTTCGAATGTGACCGGGCTTAAGCCGATCACCGCTGCGCCGGGATCCGTGGATCTGTATCCCGCAGAAAGGATCTATAAGGATGCAAAAGGCGCACTGGGGACCTGATCTCTCTGCTCCCAATAGAAAATTAATTTATCTCTCACTGCGATAGAACATCTGATGAAATTCCTTGTCGTTTCAGATATCCATGGTAACACCGCGGTGACAGGTTGGATCAACTCCGTTGCCGAGGAGGAGGACGTGGACTGCGTGCTGGTGCTGGGTGACATCACCGACTTCGGCCCTAATGAGGTCGCCGAGAAGATATTGGGCCCTATCGAAAGAGATGTTTACGCCATACCCGGGAACTGCGACCCGCTTTCCCTTCCGGACACTGTTTCCGGAGTCGCCATAGACATGCACGGCAAGACGACCGATCTGGACGGTTTCCATGTGGCGGGACTCGGAGGTTCGAATCCGACCATTTTCAACACTCCGTTCGAGCTGGATGAGGAAACGATATACAGAATGCTCAAACCGATATCAAAGGAGGGGATGATCCTGATGGTCCACGCCCCGCCTTTCGGGATCAACGACATGATACCTTCCGGACTGAATGTCGGCAGCAGCTCCATTCTTAGGATCGTGAAAGAGTTCAAGCCGATACTTGTTCTGAGCGGCCATATACACGAGGACTACGGGGTCAAACACATCGATGGAGCGACATTCGTCAATCCCGGACCCGCAAGGGACGGAATGTATGCGCTGGTCGAAGTGGATCACGGTGCGGTCAAAGCGGAGCTGTTCAGCATATCTGATTGACGCATCCCAACGAACTCAGACATCCCATACGACCTTCATGGTCTTCAGGATCGTGTAAACTATCGAGAATGTCACATACATAAAGCACAAGGATACCGGCAGAATATTCGGGGTGCCTTCATACCCTATCGTGTAGGATGTCATGTAGCCGTACATGCCGAAGAAGAAGGCCACAATGGATGCGCCCAGCGTCACCGCGATATCGCTCTTCACGCTGACCGTGTCCAGGTACGTCCTGACGTCTTCGTCTTTTGATTCGAGTTCTTTTATGAACTCAAGGAGCTCTTCCCTTGCCATGTTGTCGGGGACCTTATCTTCTTCCATAATGCTTTTAAGGGAGTCAGGCACGGGTCTCTTCCCGAAATGGGGATGCAGGACGTGGACGACCAGATACACCCCGATTATTGCGAAGACGATCGGCATCAGGATAGAGAACACACCCTCAATGGCGCCGGGAATGTCCCCGCCCATGTCGTGAAGGTTCCTGAGGGTCCTGTCGAACACAACTGCAAGAACTATTGCAAATACAGCCGATAATGCAAGATACTTGACCCGGTCGAATATTCTTGATCTCCTTCCGCTCCTTTTCTGAGGTTCAGGAAGCCTGAAGACTTTTTTCAAAAACTCCGACGAATCGCTGTTTTTTCTCGGCACGCATTCCCTCATTCAATATATGTTTAAAAAATATAGGGCATTGCATAGACGATTTGAAAAAAGGTTTATATACAGAACCGTAATTGGCAGACCGATAATAATGGCACTTTGGCAGGGAAAATCTAGGAGAAAGCCGACTGGAGGCAGGCGCGTCTTCAGCAGAGGCAAGAGAAGGTTCGAGATCAGCAGGGAGAAACAGTACACAAAAATTGGAATGCAATCCCTGAAGGAATACCGCGGAATGGGCGGAAGCCACAAGACAGGAATGCTTGTAGCCGAATACGCTAACGTGGTGGACAAGAAGAACAAGACAGTCCAGAAATCAAAGATCCTCAATGTTAAGGTCAACCCTGCAGACCCCAACTATGTTCAGCGTAACATCATCAACAAAGGTGCCAGGATCACAACGGAACTCGGAGATGCAATCGTCACCTCCAGGCCCGGGCAGGACGGCGCCATAAACGCCGTGCTGGTACAGAACTGAATGCGGATACCCGCAATCCTTTAGTAACCTCTTTAACTCTTTTCTGCATTAACTGTGGTGATAGTATGGCTTATGACGCAGATACCGCAATCACTTTATGGCCTGAATATTTCGATGTGAACAGGACCAGAGCGATGGGCAGAAGGCTTCCGAAAAACCTTTGCGTAAAGGACCCGGACATCGACATCATAGCAAAAGGCGCGATGATATTGGACCTGGAGTACGAAGCGTATGAGAATAAAGCATACCCTTCGAACTGGGCCGCCAAACGCGGTTGCGTGAAAGTGGAAAAAGGAAAGATCTCTAAGACCGAACTTCTGCCAAAGATCGCAGAGATCCTGATCAAGAACCAAAAGAAATGATCACAGCGTTTGATTCTTCTGTTATTGATGCCAATTCTGAAGCAATGGGAGTGGGTATCCCATATCTCATGGCTAACGCAGGCAAAGCGATAGCGTCTGTGCTGACAGAAAGATTCCCCGGCAAAAAGATAGCCTTTGTATGCGGAAGCGGCAACAACGGAGGCGATGGGATATACGCCGCAAAAATGATGAATCCCGGAGAGACGGCCGTATATCTTCTCCGAGCAATAGAATCAATAAGATCGGATTTCATAAGAGTGACACTTTCTCAGTTGAAGTGCCCGATAAGGGACTTCTCCGAGTTTGACGAAGGCCGTTACGACGTCGTCGTGGACTGTGCGCTCGGAACGGGGGCATCCGGTGAGGTCAGACCTCCCTATGACAAATTCATAAAAACTTCAAATGTGTTCAAAGGAGCGGTTGTATCCGTTGATGTGCCATCCGGCCTCGGAACCGCTCTTTCGATAAAACCAGATATAACAATAACACTTCATGATATCAAAGAAGGTATGAACAATGAGAACTCAGGAGAAATCATCGTGAGCGATATTGGCATTCCTAAGGCAGCATACGATAATATCGGCCCCGGAGATATGCTAAGATACCCTATACCGCGGGATGACGGCCATAAAGGGACCAACGGAAAATTGCTGATCATCGGCGGCGGACCGTATTACGGCGCGCCCGCGATGTCTGCGCTTGCCGCCATGAGGACTGGCGTCGACATCGTGAGATTGGCTGTCCCGGAGATCTGTTCGCCGATAGTCGCCTCGTTCTCCCCCGTCTTTGTGATGACCAGCCTTTCCGGCAGTTCGCTGAGAAAAGACCACCTCGATTACCTTTTAGAACTGGCCAAGCAATGCGATGCCGCTCTGATAGGTCCGGGGCTTGGGTTATATGATGCCACGACCGATACCGTGAGGCGGTTTGTCCGAGAATGCGAATCCCCCATTGTTATTGATGCTGACGGACTTACAGCACTCGGAAATAATTTCGTATCGAACGGAAGAACAATACTCACTCCTCATCGCAAAGAGTTCGAAAGACTCGGAGGGGATCCAGACAATGTAAATGACTCTGTAAAGGAGCTCGCAGAAAGGACCCATTCCGTCATCTTGCTCAAAGGCAAGGTGGATATCATCACCGACGGAAAGAGAACAAGATACAACACCGCCGGCAACGCGGGTATGACCAGCGCCGGTACGGGGGATGTGTTGGCGGGCATAGTCGCAGGGCTTCTTTCAAAAGGTATGACATGCTTCGACGCTGCCGCACTCGGTGCTTTCATATCCGGCAGAGCTGGAGAGCATGCGTTCGAAGAGATGTCTTATGGGATGATCGCGACGGACGTAATAGGGAATATACCGAAAGTGCTCAAAGAATACTTAAGGGGATGAAATGGACCTTCAGCCCGTCCATGGCATTCCGGCTCTGATGGCGGATGAATATCTCGTGATAGGCGACCTTCACATCGGGATCGAGTCTCATCTGAGGTCCAAAGGGTTTCACATCACTTCGCGCACAGATGAGATGTTCAACACCATTGTTCAGGCCGCCGATGACTCAGCGAGCAGACTGATCGTTCTTGGCGATGTCAAAGACTCTGTCCCGGGTTCGACAAAGCAGGAATATCGGGAGATACCCGTGTTCTTTGAAAGATTGCTTGAGCGTTTTGACAGTGTCGATGTTGTAAGGGGGAACCACGATACCAATATCGAGGAGTTCCTTCCCAACCATGTCCGAATTAGGCCTGCATCGGGCATGAAGGTGGATGATACGGGATTCGTGCACGGACACACTTGGCCTTCGAAAGATGTCATGTCATCTGAAACGTTGGTAATGGCTCATGATCACCCCGCTATAATGTTCAGGGACGGCGTAGGGAGGCAGGTGAACGAACCCTGCTGGGTAAGGGGAACATTCAGGCGCACCGAGACTGAACGATACGATTCCGTTCCTAGGAATTTCATTATCGTTCCCGCGTTCAACAAGATACTCGGCGGCTCTCCCGTGAACATAACGGGAGAACCTCTCCTTGGTCCGATCATGGGGGGAGACCTTCTCGATCTTGAGAATTCCACCGTATACCTTCTTGACGGACTTGACCTTGGAAAACTTTCCGGATTGATGGTTGCGGGGAGCACCCGTCAAAATTGGGGAAGAAGAATAAGAGCTAAAACAAATGATTGAGACTTGTGGGCTTGCAGAGAGCTTACCTTGATTGCCCGAAAGTTCACTAAAAATATCGAGGTGCCGATCGACTGTCTCGGACCATGACATTGGACGAGCCCGCGTAACAGACGATCCGGAATATTAAGCAGAAATAAATCTAAAAATGATTGATAAAGAGGGGTTTCCCCCTCTGTTTGTTTTCAAAGGTTCTTTGTAATGGTGTCGTACACAGAGCCGTCGGCGTTCCTGATCACTGCCTTGACCGGCATCTGGCCGGGCAGGCTGTGGGTGGCGCACGAGTTGCACGGGTCGTACACTCTGAACGCCATCTCGACCATGTTCAGGAGACCTGGGGAGATCATGTGGTCGTGGATCAGTGCCTTTGCGATCTTCGCGGTATCGATGTTCATCGGACCGTTGTTGTTGGTCGTTCCGACAACAAGGTTGCATGCCGTTACGATACCGTTCTCATCGCTGTGGTACTCGTGCGTGAGGGTTCCTCTCGGAGCCTCTACGCATCCTACGCCGCGTCCTCCCGGAACGATGTCCTTCTGCTTTATGTTCGCATCGGTTATGTTCGGGTCGTACGCATTCTTGTGCACAATCTCAGCTGCGTAAAGCATCTCGATGATCCTTGCCCAGTGTGTGGCCAGGTTGAAGTGGACCGGTCCCTCTACGCCGAGGCTCTTGAATGTTGCCTTGAACTCTTCGAACGCGGCCTGTGCCTTCGGTGTCGAAATGCTCTCAGATACGTTCAGCCTTCCGAGCGGGGTCGCACGGTACATTCCGCTGTCTGGGCCCGCAACCGGTCCCTTGTATCCTGGATTCTTCAGGTACGGGAACTTCTCGAAGGACCACGGCTCTACTGCCTCGGCGATATGGTCGAGGTAGTCGTACGGGTCGTACTTGTCGAATTCTTTGCCCTTCTGGTCAACAACCCTGACCTTTCCGTCGTGGAACTCAAGCTGGTTCTTGGAGTTGACGAGACCCATGCTGTACAACTCGCTGTAGTACAGGTCCGGGTTCGCGACGATGCCCAAGTACTCTTTGTTCTCGAGGACGACGCTCTTGAAGACGCCGAGAGATGTCTCGGCAAACTTCACCAGGTTGTCTGCGTATCCCTGTATCTCTTTTACCTCTTCTTTGTTGAGGGCCTTGCTCACACCGCCCGGAACACCCATTACGGGGTGGGTCGGTTTTCCGCCGATTATGGCCTGGATCTTCTGCGCCTGAGCACGTGCCGTGATCACAGCTGTTCCAAGTTCCAATCCTACGCGTGCCACGACGCCCAAGACGTTCCTCTCGGCCGCGGGGGCTGCCGGTCCGCAGACGAAGTCCGGGCCCGCCAGCGCGTAGAAGTGCGCTATGTGGCTGTGCACGAAGTGTGCATGATAGAACAGATCCCTTATGCGGTATGCCGCTTCGGTCGGCTTCGTGTTGTAGCAGCCGTCGATAGCTTTTGTGGAAGCCATGTGGTGCGCTCCGGGACATACACCGCAGAGTCTCGCGGTGATCTGGTTGAGCTCCACTACTTTCCTTCCTACGCAGAATCTCTCGAATCCTCTGACCTCCGGCACCTGCCAGTATGCGTTCTTGACGTTTCCTGAGTCATCGAGGAATATCTCTATCTTTCCGTGACCCTCAAGACGTGTTATAGGGTCAATGGTCACCTTGTTAGAGGTGGCCTTCTTTTTGTCGTCCCATATTACGGGGCCTGTCATTTCACTTTCCTCCCTTTTCTGAAACCGATCTCTTGATCAGAGACTTGCCCATCGTGAATGCATAGAAGTATCCGAGCGGGTCTTTGATCGTGGACATGATGTCAACGATGGAGTCCTCCTCCATTGTCGCATCCTCATCCAGGACCGGGAACAGCGATGCTATTGCGCTGAGGGCGCTAGCTCCCTGCTCCTGAACCGCTACGGTCGGTCCGTAACATCCGCGGCACGGCTGTCCGACCCTTGTGCATCTCGCGTTGCATCCACCGACCGTCGCCGGCCCAAGGCACAATATGCCCTGGTCCATGAGGCACAGGTCGGGGTCTACGTCTATCTCGTGTGGTTCCACAATCTTTGTTATTCTTCTGTATTCCTTGCGTCTTGGACACATGTCGCAGAGCGTCTTTGTGACCACTCCGACAGTTGTTCCCTTTGGCGGCAGAGGAACTCCCTTGTATGCGAAGTCAGCGACTGCCTTCAGCAGATGGGAGATCGACTCCTGCAGCGGCGGGCATCCGGGTATGTAGTAGTCCACATCGATGACCTGGTCGAGCGTCTTGACGACGTCGTACAGGACAGGCAATGTGAGCTCTCCTTCCGGCACTTTGCAGCTCGGCACGGGTATGACCGGGGACTTCTTGTGGTACTCCGCCTGGAAATCCGCCGATGTCGGCGTTTTTGTATAGACGTAGTCCAACAGTTCGTCCTTTCCGCCCGGTATCAGGTTGGCGAGCGCCGGGGATCCTCCGAAGCATGCGCACGATCCGTAGCATACCACCAAGAGGGACTTCTTTCTCAGAAGTTTTACCATGTGCTCGTTCTCAGAGTTCCTGACCGCACCGTTTATGATGGACACTGTTATCGATCCGTCCTCCATCTCGGCGATGTCGTGCTCTTTTCCGTCGGCGGCGATCGGCCACATGACGATGTTCGCCATGTCACCGATGGTGAGTATCCTCTCGTTGACGTCGAGAAGCGATACGTCGCATCCTCCGCACGCTGCGGCCCAGTATATTGCAAGGTTTATCTTGCCGTTCGGAGGTGCTCCGGGGAGCAGGTCTCCGAGGTCTGCGAATTTCAGCTGTGCCTGGGCCACCGACTCGGGGGTCTTCTGCAGGCATGCGGCCGAGGCTGACGCCACCGGCTTGCTGTCCTTCTTTACATCTTTCTTTACTTCATTCTTGACAGCTGTCGTGGTCTTCGATGCTGTTTCGCTGGTCTTTTTTCTGAATCTATCAAAGAATGACATTTTACTTACCCTCCTGTAACGGTGTCGGTCCAAGTTCTTTGATCGTGCCGACGAAATCCGTCAGCGTTTTCTGGAACTTCTCTCCCTCAGATGCGGAGACCCACTCTAGTCTCAGTCTCTTCGGGTCGAATCCGTACTGCTCTATTACCATTCTTATAAGAGCTATTCTCCTTCTTGCTCTGTAGTTTCCGCCGATATAGTGGCAGTCTGCCGGGTGACATCCCAGTACGACCACTCCGTCAGCTCCTTTGGCAAGCGACCTGAGTATGAACTCCGGGTCCACTCTTGCCGAGCACATCGTCCTTATGATACGGAAGTTGGGAGGCATCTGCAGCCTTGCTACACCTGCTCCGTCCGCTCCGGCATAGGAACACCAGTTGCAGCAGAACACTACGATCTTTGGTTCAAATTCTGACATCCTCTTCACGCTCCCTCGAACAATGCATCTATCTCAGCGATGATCTGCTTGTTCCTGAATCCTCTCTGCTCCATTGCTCCGGCCGGGCATGAGGCGACGCATGAACCGCATCCCTTGCAGAGACCGGGGTTAACATCGCTTCTTGGCCTTCCGTCCTCACCGCAGACGAGGGTTATCGCATTGTAGTCGCAACATCCTACGCATATACCGCAGCCGTCGCACAGGTTCGGGTTGGAAACGGCGACTATGCCTTCGGATATCAGCTTGTCCTTGGATATTGTGGTCAGCATCCTTGCCGCGGCTCCGGATCCCTGCGCAATGCATTCGTCCATGAACTTCGGCCAGTGGGCCGAACCTGCGACATAGACACCCTCGGTGGCGAAGTCGACCGGCCTGAGCTTCTGGTGGGCCTCGTAGAAGAATCCGTCCTTGCTGATCGGGACCTTTACCATCTTTGCGAGCTCTTCCTTCTCTTCGCGGAGAGGTGATATTCCTGCCGCAAGCACGAGTGTGTCCACGGGGATCTCAACATCCGCTCCGAGTATGGAGTCGTGTGCTTTCACGCACTTTCCGTCGTAATCCGGCATCGCGTCGTCCACGCAGTACCTTAGGAACTTGACGCCAAGGCTGGATGCTTTGTTGTAGAGTTCCTCGCGGAATCCGTAGGTCCTGATGTCTTTGTGGATTATTGCCACGTTGACCGTCGGGTCCTTCATCTTAAGCTGGATGGCATTGCGCAACGAACCTGCGCAGCAGACCCTTGAACAGTACTTTACTGTGCTGTTCCTTGAGCCTACGCACTGTAAGAACGCGACATTCTTTCCGCTGAATTTGCCGGAGGCGACTGCCTCTTCGAGTTCCAGCGTGGTCATTACTTTCTTGTCGCTGCCGTACTTGTATTCGGTTGGTTTGTACTGCGCCGCTCCTGTAGCGAACAGGACAGCTCCGACAGGTATCTCGCCGCATCCGGTGGCAATGATCTTGAAGTTGCCCACGAAACCGGGGATATCCTTAACAACGGTTCCCTTGTGAACGGTGATGTTCTTGTTGCTCTCGACCTTGGATATCAGTTCTTTTATGAACTCTGCGACATCCTTGCCGTCCTCTTTGTGGCGGAATTTGAGCGCGAATCCTCCAAGCTCCTTTTCTTTCTCAAAGATGTGAACTTTTATTCCCTGTGCAGCGACATCGAGTGCGGCTGTCATGCCGGTTATTCCTCCTCCGATGACCGCCGCTACCTTTGTTACGGGTATCTCGGAACCGACCAGCGGCTCCAGAAGCGCGGCTTTCGCGATTGCCATTCTGATG
>Ga0123357_10012889_pt1 | contig 10805 bp, 13 predicted proteins | sample TergutEmb28metaG_FD_89873 | JGI IMG/M metagenome (GOLD analysis project Ga0123357, IMG submission 89873) | Embiratermes neotenicus P4 segment gut microbial communities from Petit-Saut dam, French Guiana - Emb289 P4 | ecosystem: Host-associated > Arthropoda: Insects > Digestive system > Gut ... | reverse complement strand
TGCTTATCCCCTTTCTCTTGTGTGTGCGAAATACTTCTTTGGGTTAAAGAGATATTTTATCACACATTCACGAGAAATGGGGATTTTTATGATCCTTCAACTTGTTCTCCGTTTAACTGCCTGATACGCCGACGCCGGGAAGCCCTTGTTTGCCGACGTCAGAGACATATAGAAATATGAGTTTTGATGCTCTCTGTTCGTAACTCGTGTTGGTATGACCTTGATTTTGAGTAGCTGTCGAAACACCAAGCGCCGTATTATACTCACTTATGGCGTCATTATAGTCTTTCTGTCCCAAATACGCACATCCAAGCCAAAAATGATAGATGGATAGATCTTCTTTAGCGATGGCTTGTTTCAGTGAGGCTTCCGAATTTATGTAATCGCCGTAATCATAAAACGCGCATCCTTGCCAATAATAGTAATAGCTAATTTCGGGTGCAGATTTTGTTATCTTATCAAATTCCTCTAAGGATTTTGCTCTATAGTTTAATCTATCGTCATTAGAGGCCGGATAATCCAGGCGTGACAAATACAAATATGCGCAGGCCAACCGAAACCTAAATTCAGCGTTGTCCGGCTCCTTATTAACGAGGTCTTCAAAACTTCCCAGGAACAACCCGCCATAAGTTAAAGAAGGGGTTCCGGCAGCAAATAGCGGAAATTATACGCTAAGGCTTAGATGATCAATATTTAACGATTTTTCTATACGCTAAGGCCAGAACCATTTAGGTCCATCCATACCTGTTTATGAACGATAGCTATCCGAAGAGCATTGACTCGATCGGTTCACGCCGCGTCATGACTTTTTTTTAAGGTATTTCCTTTCAATCAGGTTGATTGAATATTGCGTAGGCGTAATCCTATCTTCGTAACATTGTTTATAAATGCGCGGTATCTTTTTTAGACGGAAGTTCATGTCATCTAAATCAAAGGCTGATAAATCTAAGTCATCAATACCGAGCCATTCGCTGAATTGTTTATAATCGGCGCCTTTCTTCTTTTTGAACGCCTTTGCCAATTCCACAAGGCCACCGACGCCACCTACATCTTCGACGATACCAAACCCAGCCCCATCAAGAACGCGCGGAAGCTCGCTCCCGGGTAGATCTTTATCAGTAAATGCCTTTTCAAGCGTTAAGGTAACGCGCCAATCATCACCAAAATCATAATGAAAATTTATCTTGTCACCCGGTTCGCTAACCGCGCTTTCTATTTTTGACTTCGTAGCATCGTAAGTTAGCATATTACTGGGCGGGTCGGCATACGGTTCTAAATCCTCGTTTATAATTTCGTAATGATAAATTATGTCATCGAAATATTCGGCAGACAATGTCTCGAACATTTCGGGATGATTTTTTTTGATAAATGTTCTATGGTTTTCGCCTACCGGCACTTCCAACTCCATGAGGTGGCTTGCCCTCATTTCAAATAACACTTGGACGATATAGCCGAGCCGGGCGACGGTTATATTTTCGGCTACTTGAAAACGCCGCCAGATTTTCGGTTTGTAGTCGTCCAGTTCGGCGTAAAACTGGTAAATGGGGTGGCTTGTCATCGTTAAGCGCTCCTTTTGCTTTTTGATTTAATCTAAATTGCCGAAAAGTCCCTCGCCTCTATAGGAGGCGGGATGAATCGGCAAGGTCTTGACTTTCATTATCATAACTATATTGCCATCCCCTTGTATGCTTGATAAACGTCAAATCATTTGGTGGTAATTGCTTATACGATTTTCCCGGTTTGGTTATGTACTCACCGGTAAAATCTTTGACATATATACCACCAGTGCTAAAGCCAGTCACAAAACCTTTGATTCCGTCATACTCAACCATATCATTGAGATACAATCCCGCCTTATATTTGGTATTCTTGGAATTACGCTTAGCTGTGGTGTTCTTTTGCTTTCTGCCTTTGCGTGGCGCTGCTTCGTGTAAACTACGTTTTTTGGTTCTTATTTGCTGCACCAGGAATGAGCTGGGTAGATTGCATTTGATTGACTTTATTCCTGTTATGGCAATAGCGTCATTATAATGTGTCTTCTCTAAATCCAAATCACATCTGTCTTGGAATGTAATATTTCAAGTCAATCAGGCTTTTCAAGCCCCCGCCCCTACGGGCGTTGGGTGATTGACTCATTCGCTTTCAAATCAACCTCAATGATTTTTTTTATGTACCCGAAACGCCTTTTAATAGCATTTTGCGACGCGCGTAATTTGAGCTCATCGTATTTGCTCTTGAGATAGTCGTACATTTCCAATTGACGGTTCTTATTCGGGTTGTGCGGCACAATTTTGACAATCAGGTTATATAGGATCTGGACTTCGGCCGAGCTAAACTCGTTGCCGCAGGCCTCGGACATGAATGGATAGATTTCGCGCGCGAAAAAATCGTCCTCGCTTTCATTCTCCAGGCCATCGTTAGCGAGGGCCTCCCCCATCTCTTTCTGGCTTATAAAATCAGATAGGGATAATTGATCAACGTGGCTTTCATTGCGGCTGATGGTAAATTTAAGCGCTTTGACCTTCCCGCCTTGTCCGCGGTGGCCAGTTGGTTCGTATGTATACTTTATATCAGTATTGGTTGCCAAAGCTTCTTGGCAGGCATCTATCACGCACTCCCTAAAGCTGTTAAAGCGTGGATATTCTTTTTTATCAATCCCTAACAACGCGCGCAGTTCGTCAATGGAGATAACCCGCTCCCCAACGAACTCAAACTGTTTCAGTATTTCATACATCCGAATTTGATTGGCGCTTTTTAAGCGGAGGGCGTTCCAGAGTTCGTAGGTAAAATAGCGTTCTTTAAACTCAAACATCAACGGCAGCGCCTTGTCATGGGCGTCAATTTCAATATACCACTCGTCTTTTTCATCCTTGTTTATACGACATTCTTTAAAAAGTTGAAAACGTTCAACCCCCCCGCCCTCCAATGGCACGCCGACCACTTTACAAAGCAGGCTGTCCACCATGTTTTGAAGTTGATCTAGATTAAGGCGCCCATAATCCATAATTCGGCGAAACTCGTCGAGACTAAAACGCACCACTCTGGTTTTTGTATCCCGGGCATTGATTTTAGCAAGGTAAATACTAAAGAACCGGAGTTCTTGCAAGCTCATTGAGTTTGAGCGAATTTCATTGAGGACGTTACGTTTTTCTATCAGTAAACCCTTTTTTAGAGCCAAATCATCACCTCAAAACCAGCTTACCATTAGTTGACAATAGTGTCAACTATTAATTGTCGAGTCTGCAATAGAGAGTTGTCGAGTCTACAATAAAGTCTAGTCAACTGATCCTGGGAAGCCGCATTATAGGCGGGCTGACGGCAACCGAAAACAAGGTTTAAAACAAGATCTTAAACAGGTACTAAAACAAGCTAACAAACAAGGACAAACCGTTGGTCTGTTTGTTTTGTATACAAAAAGGACACCGCTAGTAGAGGGCGTCTTCGTTCGGTATTTGTTTTATCGTTACAATGCGTCGACGGTATAACGGTCACTGGTTACACACGAGTTCAAGCCGATCAAGTTAATACAAATCCTTAACGTAAGTTTTCCGCGTTTTGCTGGCGACCACCCCAAAAATCACCTCGCAAGACTGACGGATAAAGTAGCCACGATTAACTACGGAGAAAAGCCTTCAGCATATTATTCATTACGACGGTGGAGAATATCAGATTAAGGTAGATTTCCAATGGTAAAGGGGAAGTAAATAATAAGCAAGAATATTATCAAATTTCCAATAAAAAAACAGAATGACGATGAAGATACACTTGAACTTGAAAAATGGGATTGGGACGCATTTAAGGCTGTATATGACGCAATCCTGCCTGATTGGGGCGAGGAAGGCGCATGGAGGATGATTTATAACATTTGGAAGATACGTGCCGGCGAAGAGGCTAATGATAATGAAATCACAATTGAAATACAAGCTCCCGAGAAACCATTTAACCCTACTGAATCGATATTGCTGCCTTGTCCTTTCTGTGGCAGCAAAAAACTTAAACACGAAAGGGAAACGCTATTCACCGGCAGCGCAATAAGCAATTTAAATCCAATAATAATTAAATGTTTAAAATGTGGCGCATCGGTAAGTGGGCCGGGCAATAACCCGGATTATGTGATAAACATCTGGAATCGCCGAATCAAGTAAAAACTTATAAAAAATGTCGCGCTGTGTAAGCAACCGATCTTCTAAGGCGACAGGCTGAGAATATGATGCGGGCCGGCCACTGTTTGAGCCCACAGGGCGAGTTTGGTCGCGCTCCGCAGCGCATTCTCAGCCTGGCGCTGCCCCCCACTTGACCCATAAACCATAAAACCAACCCATTTCAACCGATCATTTCGAAGTGATTATGAATATAAGTTATGACTTAATGAATTTTTTTATTTTTAATTATAATATTAAAGATTGCATTGAAATGGTAGCCGGTGCGCTTTGCATCATTGACTTCATTTTAGTACATAGCAGCAATAAAAAAAGCAGATAAATAAAGGGTTTCCACAATTTTTGGAATTATGTATGGGGCAAGCTTAAGCGGTTACTCTTATTGAGCGGATACTAAGCTACTCCTTTCGTTGCCGCCACGCCGTCACTTTTATTACCAATAAAAACCGCATGGTTTCATTCAAAAACGTCAAGGTTATTTTACTGGCCATTTCGTTGACATCAAAACCCTGTTACGGTAAGATTCGATTGCACGGACAACGACAGATCCTTGTTGTTGTTTATGTTTCTTGTTATTACTTGTTATATCTTGTTACCGGGGCAAAAACGGCTTGAAAACAGGGCTTCCGAGATTTACTTAACGACATGAATTCAGAACTTCAAGACATGAATTCAAAACTTAACGACATGGATTCAGGAACTTAACGACATGGATTCAGGAACTTAACGACATGGATTCAGGAACTTAACGACATGGATTCAAAACTTCAAGACATATATTGATTATTGTCATAAAGTATGTTAACGTATGGTTATCCTAATTTTGGAAAGGGTAGAAGACATGGCACGAAAAAGATTATTAGTTGAGAAGCGCAATATCATCAACGATATAATTGCACGAGAATTTACACTACAAGAATTACGGCTCTTCAGCATTTACCTGGGGCTGATCAATGCAAGGGATTTATCAACGCGTGTTGTTAGATTCCCCTTGACGTGGTTTTTTCAAATAATGGATTTGCAACCTATTAGAGTTGAATATTTGGAGGCTGTAACCCATGATTTACTAACCAAGGTTGTGCGGGTTCCGACGGCAACAGGCGGCTATAGTCAGTTTCAGTTATTCAAAGAGTGCCGGGTAGATAAAGACTCTTATGGACAATGGTATTTTGAAATTGACGCCCATGATAAGGCTTTACCTCTTATGTTTGACTACAAGAGAGATTATTTTACTTACGAATTATGGAATGTCCTTAATTTAGATAGTATAAATCAGTTCAGAATGTACGAGCTGCTTAAAGCGTATGAAAAACGCGGCGGCGAACGTATTATTTCCGTAGCGGATCTAAAGGCGCTTTTGGGTATTGAAGAAATGGAATATTCTAGATATGGCGATTTTAAAAACCGAGTGCTCAATGCATGCCAAAAGGCACTTAAAGAAAAAACCGATATTGAATTTACATATAAGCCATACTCACGGATCGGGAAAGGCGGCAGGATTCAGACATTGCGTTTCACAATAACAAAGAATGCAGAATATACAAATCAGCTTAACCTGGAAGAGTTTCTTGGGGCAAGCACCATTGAAAGCATCAGACAGGAGAACGTCGAAGCGGAGCGTGAACCAGCGTCGGATGTAACTAGCCTAGATTTCATTCAAGAACCGTTGACAGCTAGGGATAAGCTACTCATTTTGCAGGCCGCTGACGGTGAGGTTCCTATTATCAAAACCGCTTATGATATGGCAAAGCAGCAAGGCGGTATCGACAGCTTGACAGCTTGGTTGATAGCAATGGTTAAAAAAATCCGGAATGGCGAGATCACCCCACCTGTGAAGGTGAAAGGGGATGCACGTCAAAACCGATTCGTTAACTTCACGCAGCGAGATATAGATTTTGCTGAACTCGAACGGTTGGAAAACGAACAGTTACTGGCTGCTATGGATACATAGAAAGAGGTTGTATTAATGGAGTACGGGTATGCCAGATGTTCGACGAACGAAACCAAGCAGGACATCGACCGGCAGAAACGCGAACTTAAAAGGATGGGCGTCGAGGAAAAAAACATATATTTCGAGTACGAGTCCGGCACTAAGACGGATCGGATACAGCTGGGCAGGATGCTGGGCGTTGTGAGGGACGGAGACACGGTAGCCACCACGGAGGTCAGCCGACTTACGCGCTCCACCAAGCAGCTGTGCGAGATAATTGAGACCGCGAAAAGCAAGCGGTTGAAACTAATCATCGGGACGTTCATAGTCGACTGCCGGGACGAGCTGGATCCCATGACCGACGGGATGCTCAAGATGATGGGCGTGTTCGCTGAAATGGAACGGAACATGATCAGCCAGCGCGTCAAGTCCGGCATGGCCAACGCCGCCAACAAGGGCGCCGCCATCGGCAGGCCCCCCACCACCATCGAAAACCTGCCGATCGATTTCCTGAAGCATTACCCCAAGTACATGAACAAGCAGATCAATGTTACCGAGTTGGCTAGGCTTTGCAGGATCAGCCGCCAGACTGCCCATAAGTACATAGCTGTTTTTCAGGCCAAGGCCCAGTGATGGCCGTTTAGCCTTCTGAGCGCCGCCGGGCGGCGGCAACGCCCCTGAAGTCACAGGCGCCGTAGCCATGTGTATCCTTCGGCTACAGTAAGCTCGCCTGTTAAAGCTAATTATCGTAGCCGATAATATCGGCAGGCTCGTTACCACAATAGATAACCTGCCTATCGATTTCTTGAAGCATTACTATTGCAAAATATGTATATATTATGTATAATATATACTATTCGCAATAAGAAAGGAAGAGATGACAATGGCAGCAGTAAATTATACCGTTAGGCTTGATGAAACCGATAAAAAATTAGCCGAGCAAGTTTTTAATGAGTTGGGACTGACCCTCGCCGCAGGACTTAACGTCTATATCAAAACAGTCGTCCGGAAGCGCCGGATACCGTTTGATCTGGCTTTAGACGGCACGGAAAGAGTTGCTGCCCCTCCCCGGAGCGCGATAACTCCCGAAGAAAAAATGAAGTCATTTCAGGCTTTAAGTGGCCTTTTAGCCGGTCATGTTGTGGACCTAGATGAGGAACGGGCGGAGAGGATTTTAAAGCAGTGAAAGTCCTACTTGATTCAAATATCATTTTAGATGTCCTACTGGCTAGGGAGCCGAAAAAACAATTTGCCGATAAGATTTTCCGGCTGGCGGCGAACGATGAAATTGAGGCCGCGATGACCGCCAGCAGTATAACTGACGTTTATTATATTGTCGCTAAAAGGCTGGGTGACCAATTAGCGCGAAAAGCCGTGCGGGATTTGCTTAATCTACTCCAGATTATTGCTGTGAATGGCGATGACGGCGCTGGCGCGCTGGATTTACCAATGCCTGATTTTGAGGACGCTTTGGTGTCGGTGTGCGCCGATAAAGAAGCTGTTGACTACATCATTACCAATGATAAGGAATTTCTCACGATGGCTGGTATACCATCAGCTATTGTAATATCATCAGAGAAATTTATTGCCTCACTTGGTTTACTTTAGATGGAATGATATACGAATACTCCACAATGGGGCTGCGGAATGCCCTTCGTCATCGCGGGCCAAGTCTGTTACCATAATGCTTTTCCAAGGATGCTGGCTGCCGTGAGGGACAGAGACACGGTGATGACCACCGAAGGCAGCCGGCTGACACGCTCCACCAAGCAGCTGTGCGAGATAATTGAAACCGCCAAAAGTAAACGGCTCAAGCTGATCATCGGCACGTTCGTCGTCGACTGCCGGGACGAGCTGGATTCCATGACGGACGGGATGCTCAAGATGAGGGGCGTGTTTGCCGAGATGGAGCGCAACATGATCAGCCAGCGCGTCAAGTCCGGCATGGCCAACGCCGCCATCGGCAGGCCCGACACCACTGTCGACAACCTTCCTACCGATTTTTTGAAGCATTACCCTAAGTACATGAACATGCAGAGCAATGTTACGGAGCTGGCCAGGCTTTGTAAGATCAGCCGCCAAACCACCCACAAGTATATAAATATCTATCAGGGGAAGGCTGAGTGATGGCCTGTGCCTCCCTAGGCGCCGACCGTCGCCTAGCTGCCCGCTGGCGTAAGTCGGCTGAGACATCGGCGCTTACGCCGGTATGACAGTTCCTTGGTATCGGCCGTGTTAGGCGAACGATTTTCGAACGACCAATATGATAGCCTGCCCTCAATTGTTTCCGCATTTTACTGGCACGACCCTTAAATAGATATCATGGATTTTTAAAATGAATTGTTCTTATTGTGTTTATATTGCTGTTAGCGAACTGTCACTTGAGGCTGATTGGCAATAGCAATAGCTGATATAAATGGCTTATTTACAACGTTTAAAGCCTATTATAAGCTGATAGTAACTCTAAACCCAAATAGAGCCTAAATTTTTTTGGAGGAGTCAGCAACACTCGCTCTATTGCGTATTGGGAAGTCCTGTTTTTTCATCAGTTTTTGCAGTTTTAATTTGTTCAATTGTAAGGTTCTTCACGTTACGTAGATCCGCGCCTCGCAAATCTGCGAAACTTAAATCTGTGCCACTCAGAATGGCACCACACATATCAGTGCCTCCCAAATTCGCATGACTCAAATTTGCGCCGCTCAAATCTGCACCACTCGAAGACTCGTCATACATGTAGCCTAAACATGCACCTCTTAAATCCGCATATCTTAAATCTGCGTCGCTTAAAACAGCACTAGATAAATTTGCGCAGCGCAAATCAGCATTACACAATTCCACACGGCTTAAATCAGCGTTACTTAAAATCACACCATTTATTTTCGCGTAAGTTAAGTTCGCTCTGCTTAATTTCGCACCATAGAGATCAGCGTTATTCAATAGTGCGAAGGACAAATCCGCATGTCTTAAATATACTGAGCTTAAGTCCGCGCCACATAAGTCCGAAGCTGTTAAATTAACGCGATCCAAATCTATGAACTTTAAATCGGCATTGCAAAGATACTTAATGAACACGGATTTTCATGGCAAAAATGTCGGACGGCACATTGGAATAGGTGAAAACAGCAAAGAGAAATCGGTAAATCAAAGGGAGAAGTGCACAATGAAATAGGTAAAAGCACAGAGCAAGCAGGGAAACGGCAATAAAAAGTAGGTAACGAAAAAACAACACGGCGTAAACACGCCGTGTTATCAAAAGATTAAAAATAGTCATAGGGCAGTTCCATTGAGGATTGCCAATCCTTATTAATTCCAGCCGAATCAAGATATTTTTTTCTGAGTAAATCACGCTCAACGCCAGGAAGAGAAGATTTATAAGCCGAGAATGTATCGTGTTTCTCCATGCGCATAAGTTTATCATAAATGCCAATACGGACAAGCTGAAGCTTTTGGGAAGCAAACTCATCAAAGCCCCACTCATAAAGATAAGTAACCAGGAATCGAATATCATTGAATAACACCAAAGGGATCTGAATTGATTTAGAAGAACCCATAAAACCTCCAAATCATCGGCGAAGCCGGACACAGTAAACGATTAATAGGCATCTTTTAACAAATCAATAGCTTGTTCCAAGGATTCGATAGCCAACTCGCCGTTTTCATACGCAGGGGCGGATTGCAGATTTTCAGGGACGTTAGCTAAAAAAGTATCTTCATGATTCTTAATAGCCTCCAAATGGATAATAATAGAGGCGACATGCCGGCGGCGCTTACGCCTTGTATCAAAAGAGGAACCTTTTAATGTGGCAGAGGCCGGCATAACTAATGAAGAAGATCTTTCCAGCATGAATTCAGAGATTTCATCGGAGGCCGAAACACCGGCGTACAAGCAAGCAGCCTTAAATGACTCAGCTAAACCGGGTTCAACGGATACAATAAATTGATTACATAAAGTCATATATACCCCTAACCTGTCAAAGATTAATTCAAGTATCCAGCCGGAGCTGGACAAACTCATTATATCTTGATGTTTTATTGGGTAAAACCATTGAATCAGCGCTTCGGAGAATCAACCTGCTAATAGCGGAAAAGCTGATGCAACCGTAATATTTAGCTGCTTTGCAAGCAGATTCGGGGTAGCGCCAGCATTTCCGACAAAACCCACGCTAAGGAATATTGAGAATAGAACTTTACAAATGGTATGACTTATATTTTGCGGAACCGGGTGCCGCCCGGAGATCCCCTATCCCTGGCGGCCATCTGTATGCGTTTACGCGTCTGTTTCGATATACTACTTCGCTATATGGATTCAATTCAGCAAGAACAAAAAAACGCGGGCATTTACGGGTTCTTTCTCAACATTGGGGATTTGTGTTGTAGGGGCGGTCTGTGACCGCCCGTTCATGAGCGGGCGGTCACAGACCGCCCCTACACAATACCCAAACGTGAGAAAGAATCCATTTACGCTCACGTCTTTATTTTACATTTTTCTGTTCGACTTGGAGGCTAAGTCGTACAAAAGTTATTGCTTGTTCATTACGCTACGCTTTCTCAACAACAAATGTAGCATAACCTTCTTGCTGTCTGCGAAAATCAAAATAAACTTCATACCATTTGTCACACCATGACAATTTTGTATCATCTTTTGGGTTTCTGCGTAAATCATCTAAATGACGACGCGCACTCCACATGATATACCGTTCCCATTCGTTATCGGT
>Ga0123357_10012888_pt1 | contig 10805 bp, 8 predicted proteins | sample TergutEmb28metaG_FD_89873 | JGI IMG/M metagenome (GOLD analysis project Ga0123357, IMG submission 89873) | Embiratermes neotenicus P4 segment gut microbial communities from Petit-Saut dam, French Guiana - Emb289 P4 | ecosystem: Host-associated > Arthropoda: Insects > Digestive system > Gut ... | reverse complement strand
TCCTCCCTGTTCTGTGTTATATGCAACGCAACTCGAAACACCTGGCGTTCATACTGACGAACCAACTGCTCAAAGGCGTCGTTGTCACCGGCGCGAGCGCGCGCTACAAGGGCAACGTCTTCGTGTACGATTTCCGTTCCTGGTGATTGGATGGCAGACATGATAAAAGGATGCGAAATACCTATAAGGTGATTTTAAAGTAAGACTGCTTCATTCAGATCATACTAAACATAGGTACTTGCGGAACAACAATTCGTAACAAGAACCAAAATAATTAAAGGAGCGGGCGGCCTTAATGATTGCCTTTGTGAATCCTTCGAGGGCCGCGATGAATCCCATATGGCCGCATCCATTTGATTCGCCCGCCGATGTCGCAAATAATAGAAGAGAAGCCCTGGCGATCTGGATGGAGATTGCACCTGCGGGCGAATGCCGGAATGAGACATAACTCACGCAATACAAAAAGATGGGCCGCGCCGCTGATCTCCGTGTGCGCCGCGATGCTGCTGGCGTTGCCGCTCCGTTCCGTGCCGCAGAACAATACAGCCGCGCATAAGCCAGTCCACGCCAGGCCACCCGCAACAAAGGCCAAGCCGACCGGCTCGACTAAGAAAACCACGCAAAAGAGGAATACGAAGGCCGTCCCCCACAGTAACAGGAAAAACAGTTATAACACGGCCAGGAGTTTGCGGCTGAAGGCCGCCTTTCACGCCACTGAGCAGTTGAGGCCCATGGCGCAGCAGCTTCTGGCGTCGCGAACACCTGCGGCGTACAGCGGCGTCCTGGCCTACGCGAAGGCGCATCCGGGAGAAGGCGCCGCAGCAGCCTATCTGGCGCTGGGACACGCGCGCATGCTCGACCGCCAGTACCCCGAGGCGGAGAACATGTTCCGTCTGGCGGCGAAGTCTGGCGGCGCGCTCAGCGACTACGCCGACTACCTCGGAGCGCAGGCGGCGATCCAGGCCGAGCGGGGAGACGAGGCCTACACGCTTCTCAACCGCTTTGCCGAGAGACATCCGGACAGCATCTTCGTAGACAAAGTGCCTGTGCTGCTGGCCAACGCCCATCTGCAACAGAACGATCCGCAGGGAGCGCTGCGAGTGCTGACTCCACTTGCCGATACTCCGCAAGCCCGGCAAAACGATTTCCGCTACGCGCTGGCCCGGGCCTATCAACTGACCGGAGACAAGACTCACGCCGCGCCTGTATTTCGCAGTATCGTCAAGGATTCGCCGCTGAGCACGGAGGCTGACCAGGCCAAGACTCAGCTCGATACGATGGGGATACCGCTCACCGCCAGAGAGCGCAGAGCTCGCGCCGATCAGCTCTTCAACGCCAAACGCTATAACGATGCCGGAGCCGAGTACCGCGCCATCCGAAACGATCCCGGCCTGGGCCAGGCCGACCGGGACGCGCTCGCCATTTACGCCGCAGCCAGCGAACTCAGGCAGCAGAAACATATCAGCCGCAGCGAGGTCGAGCGCCTGCCCACCACGCAGGACGACAGCGCCGCCCTGAAGCTCTACCTGCTGGCCGAGACCTCGCGCGACGAAGGCGACACTGCCGGGCATCGCGCCATCCTCCAGCAGATGATGCAGCGCTTCCCCACCAGCCGCTGGCTGGAGGAGGCGCTCTACTCGGGCGGCAACATGTATCTGCTCAAGCGCGACTCCGGGCAGGCGATCTACCACTACGCGACACTGGTCGAGATGTTTCCCAAGAGCCGGTATGCTCCGTCTGCGCACTGGCGCGCGGCGTGGATGAACTATCGCCTGCGAAACTATCCCGAAGCGGCGCGCCTGATGGATGAGCAGCTTCAGCGTTACGCCGGAGGCATCGAGATCTCGCCCGCGCTCTACTGGCGCGGACGCATCTACGAAGAGGTAGAGCACAATCCGGCCCAGGCGGCCAACTATTACCGCACGCTTGTCGCCGCGCACGCCAACTACTACTACGCAAACCTGGCGCAGAAGCGCCTCAGCGCTCTGGGCACGCAGCCGAAGGTTGCTTTGGCGACGCCTCTGAGTTCCGTTCACGCGCCGGCTGTTCCCTCGCTGATCGACGAGCTTCCGGAGAACGAGCCGCATCTGATTAAGGCCCGCCTCGTGGCCAACGCCGCGCTCAACGAATATATTCCGCGCGAGATTCAAGCCAGCCCGACCGCATCGGAGTGGGGCACGCTGGCGCAGGCCGAGATATACGACTCCTTCGGTGAGACCGCACGCGCGCTGCAGTCGATGAAACGCAGCAACGTTCCGTTCTTTGCTATTCCGCTGAACCGGGTTCCGGCAATCTACTGGCAACTGCTGCTGCCGCGTCCTTACTGGCAGCAGATCACGGCGAACTCCGCGCGCTACGGGCTGGATCCTTATCTCGTTGCTTCGCTGATCCGGCAGGAGTCCGAGTTCAACCCTCAAGCCGTCAGCCGCGCCAAAGCCTACGGACTGATGCAGATGCTTGCGTCAGTCGGAAAGGCGCAGGCCAGAAAGCAGGGCATGAAGAACTTCACCACCAGCCAACTGCTGAATCCATCCGTCAACATGCAGCTCGGAACCATGTATCTGAAGGACAACATCGACCGCTACGGCGGCCAGGTCGAGTACGCGCTGGCGGCCTACAACGCCGGAGACACGCCGGTCCGCAAGTGGATCGCCGAAGGCAACTACAAGGACATCGCTGAGTTTGTCGAGTCGATTCCCTACACCGAGACCCGCGAGTACGTGCAATCGATTCTGCGCAACCAGCAGGCCTACGACGCCTTCTACTCGAAGCAATAATCCCGGAGTTACACTTTTAGCAACGCTTGGAGGAGATTCCCATGCGAATGCGTTGGCTCGTCTCGTCGCTCATTCTGTTCGGGTGCTGTGTGGCAGCAATGGCGCAACAGGCGTCGCAAAATTCTACGTCCAATCTTGCCGGCACCTCTTGGAAGCTGGTGAAGTTTCAAAGCAGCGACGACACCACGCTAGTGCCCAACACGACGAGCGAGTACACCCTCACATTTAACCTCGGAGGCAGCGTCAACGTGCAGGCCGGCTGCAACCGGGGACGCGGAAGCTGGACCTCATCCAGCCCCGGTCAGATCGAGTTCGGCCCGATTGCGCTCACGCGCATGATGTGTCCGCCCTCGCCGCTTAACCGGCGCTTTGCGAGCGACCTGGAGAACATCAGCTCTTACATCATCAAGGATGGACACCTTTTTCTCGCGCTGAAGATCGACGGCGGGATCTACGAGTTCGAGCCGCTCGAAGCCGAACAACAGAGTGCCGACGCCGCGCTGGAAGACACCGGATGGAGGCTCGTCCGCCTGGGAGCATACGATGTTCCCGCCGCCGCTCCGGGATTCGAGCCGCATCTGGTGCTCGACTCACACACCAAACGCATCTCCGGATTCGGCGGCTGCAACCGCATCACAGGCACCTACCGGCTGGAAGCAGACAAGCTGACCTTCATCGGCATGGCCGCAACCATGATGGCCTGCGTCAAGGGCATGGAGACCGAGGACGCCTTCCTCAAAATGTTGAACCATGTACAGCACTGGAAGATCAGCGGACAACAGATGGAGCTCGATGACGCCAACGGCAGCGTGATCGCCGTATTTAAGATTTATTACGAGCCCATGGGGCCTCTCGCGAAGTGACGGCGGCCTGATCGCCAGATACAGAACGCTCAGTTGATATGTCGTTTCATTTTCAAATTTATATCGTTTCATTTTCCTGAATTTCAATCTAAAAAACAGGCGGGCGAATTGCTCTGTTGATGTGCCATGGCGACATCCGGAGACATGTGTTGCGATCCCGCCTTGATTGAGTACATCCTTGCACGTATCGGCTGCGATGACGCGAACACCTCATTAAATGACGTTTTAAGAGCTACATACGGAAAGATATGCAGATGCCATGCATCCAGCGTTTTTTGCCAATGCCGAAAATAGTTCACGCACCGCTTTCTACGGCACACAACTGCTTTGCATAGATTCTGAAAGGGATACCATATATACCTGTTAATCAACAGGTGACTATTATCGCCGTTTTTACAAAAAATACATCTGTAAGTCCGAATTATTCAAGACTACAGTATTCGAATTCCCGAATCATGGATGAAAGTTTGGTTGTTGATTGTTCCACTGAGTACGCATTATGAACATGAAACGTTCATGCATATTGAGCTTCGTACCGCTTATGGGATTGACGAGGGGGTTGCAGGGTTTCAGCGCTCTTTCCTCTTCAACTGTGGGTATCAACGATTCTCGCCCTTGTTCCACTTCTCCGAGTTGGATACTTGCTCACGATTCAAATGCAGTCGTGGGTTCCCCGTGGGACAGGAGCAGCACATTGCGCATCTATGGTTTGACAGATTCGGCCTGGCTTCGAAGGCTGCCTTCCAGAGTTCTGCGGACTCTGCGGAAGACGTCTGGACAAACACACAAGTTTTCGCTTCGGCAACCCCAGCATGATCTACAGACCGCCTTCCAGTGGTCTGCAGATCATGCTGGCCGTTGTAAAACATCAACCTTTAACCGAGTAGATTGTACGGAGTAATTGAATGAAGAAGATTCTTGCTGTCGCTGCTATATCGTTGCTTGCGACCTCAGTAGCCTTCGGCCAGGCCGCCGGCACCACCACCACCTCCACCCCTTGCGACTCTCCTGCAACAGCCGCTGGCTGTTCCGTGGACGGCCAGACCCTGCTGGTTGCCAGCTATCAAGAGGGTCTCACCCTTACGGTTCCCAACCAGATCAACTTCGCTCTGGTCCCGGGACAGCTCAACCAGGGCAGCCAGCCGCTGACCGCTGTAACCACCTGGGTTCTTGACCCCACGTACACGAACATCTGGGTAGACGCATTCTTCAAGGATGCCGTCAACTCCATGACCGCTTCGGACCCCGGAACCATGGGTGCGAACATCGGCGCCGACAGCATCCTTGCTCAGCAGAATGGAATGGGCGGAACCCAGGCGTTTGACGCCACGCTCGGCAACCTCAATCCTGCCGATCCGATGGCAAGCCAGATCGACGTCGCGGCTTCGTTCCCGATCAAGAACATCGACCTCTCCAGCGCCACTGTGACCAGCATTCCGACGGCCGGCGGCAGCATGGACGCCTTCCTCGGATCGGACTCTTCGTATCTGAACCTGTACATCGACCTGCGGACGACCAGCCCGATCTACGGTCTGATCTTCCCGAACCAGCTCGGCACATGGGCCGGCTACGTGTATGTCCGCGCACAGGCCTACTAAACCTCAAACGTTTGTTTGAGATAACCCTCGGGGAGAGGGTTGAATTCAACCCTCTCCCGCTTTACTTCTACATTGAGCACCGTCAAATAAGTACCGATCCGGAAGGCTGGACGAGATGCGGCAAAGACATCAAGAGCGTCATCCTGCAAGCGTTTTTTCTTGCTTTTCCGAACGGCCGCCGTGGCAACAGGAATCTGCTTTTTGTCTCGAAGCAGCAAAGAGGCGTAAACGCCTCGCTGAGGTTGTTCCCTCGCTTTGACGTTCGCAGCAAGGGAAGAGAAAAGCAAGCAAGTTCCTGTCGCTATGGCGACCGTTCGGAAAGACAAGAAAAAGGGAACGGCAACAGAAATGAATCATTTTGGCAGTCATATGCTGCCAAACCAATATGAGGAAGAGGTGTATCGCTAAATGAAGCGTCTGATTTGCAGTGCGATTTGTGCAGTTGCGGTTCTCTGCTCCGGCCATATGGGCATGGCCCAGCATATCTCTCCTGTTCACACCACATTTACCGGGGGCGGAAAGGGTGATCTCGCGGTTTCAAACAACACCATGAAGCCGATGATCGTAACCATGTCGGTGGAAGGGTTCGGCGTGGGAGAGAAAGGCAAGCCTGGCAGTGCCGCGCTCGATCCCCGTATACATATCAAGTTTTCAAAGACCAGCGTCCGCCTCAATCCGCAGCAGACCTACCACATCTTCTATGACGCTTCGGCGGACAGCTATCCCGCCTGGTGTTATCTCATCGCAACGTTCTCTCCCATCGAGCCGCCTGAAGGAAGAGCCATCGTCGTCAAGACGCAGTTGGCCCACGCGCTGTACATGTATCAGAAGGAACCGATGGGGAGCAACGACGTCACGGTCAAGGAGGTTGCCTACGATCCGGAGACGCACATGATGCGCTACGTCATCGACAACCACAGCAACAAGATCGGGCGTCCGCGGATCACCTTCCCCATGCTTCGCGACGATGCCAACTTCGCGGTAAGCGTGCCTTTGTTCCCCAACCGAGTCACTACGGTCGAGCAGAACATGCCTCCGGGACTCCTGACGATGTTCAGGAAGCAGGTTCCCAAGGAGATCGCGTTCCAGTTCGAGCACTCCAGAATTCAGATGCCATTGACGGAAAAGTCTATAGCACCGCATACGATTCCAGACACGGTCAATTCACCTGCTCCGGCAACCGCAAGCTCGCCCGCTCCGGCTTCTACGGCCAGCTCGTACGCTTCTCCGAAGAAGTAAAAGACTCCTAAGAAGAAGAAAGAGGTTGGATTCCTATCGTGCAAGCCAGAACGGGAATATCTAAATACCGGCGGCTGATCTCTTTAGCAGTTCTGTTGTTGCTTGCGGCATCGGCAAGGGCGCAGAGGGTCTATGAGATCAGTGGCGGCGATTCGACGATATTCCAGTCTCAGGGAGCTACCTTCTCCATGCGCGCCAGAAAATACGGCGTGACGCTGGGCGCAGGCAGGGTCTTCGGAGAGTACGGCGGGGGCGGAGAGTTCCAATACTTCAAAAACAGCAGGACAACCTATTCGCTGGGCGATACCAACATGACGTTCGTGCTTCCCACTGATATCTTCATGGGCGGACGCATGATCTATATGACCGGCGCCGGAGCGGAGACCACCAAGGAAAACCTGCACGCCACGGTCTTCGGCGGAATGTCTTCGGACTACTTCGTCAGCCCTCTGTTTACTGGCGCTCAGCCCAATAAACCGGCCGTGGCGGCGATTCTTGAAGAGACAGCGGGAAAACATCAGCAATTGCGCCTCACGCAGATGGCTCTGTTCAGTTCGCATACCTCGCTGATGGAAGGAGCCGAGTGGAATCCCGACCCCGGCGTGTCGCTCGGCATATCCGGCGGCCTGAGCAATCTGATGCATAATCCCTATGGCGCCGTCAGCGCCAGGATCAAGCGCTACAAGCTGGATTTTCGCGGACAATACGTGTGGTACAAGGGAAACACCGGACTGCTGAACGTGGCAACCTACCAGTACCCCGAGCCTGTGAGAGAAAACGTAGAAGCCCATTACCGGGTATCCCGCTACCTCTCGCTTACAGGTGGACGGTCGAACTACCTTAACTTCCCCAGCACGGGCGTTGCTGCCGGACAGACAGGCAGTATCGGCACGTCAAGCCATGCAGGCGTCATCTTGCAGGTGATGAAGTTCGGACTTTCCGCCAACGCTTACCAGACAGCCTACCTGCAGAGGAAGAATTTCGGGGAGTCATTCTCCGTCTCGCGCGTTATTAACAAGTGGGTCAATGCAGGAGCAACCTATAGCCAGAGCACCAGCCACGGGTACGCCATGCAGAGAACTGAGACGTACTTCGTCACCGAGCGGATCGGTCCCCAGTTTTACGTGACGCAGACCCTGACGAATACCAACGGACGCCGCATGATGAACTTTGGCGGACAGTACTTCAGCAATCGATTCGGAGCTGACGTTCAGTACGTGCAGACGTACATCCCCACGAACACGGCCCATCCCTTCCAGTCGGGATATGCCGTCACCGGATGGGCGAACGTCTACAGGTTCCGCTTCGCTTACACGCAGAACATCGATCCTTACGGGAAGCAGACGTATACCGTTCAGGGAAGCTGGCTCTCCTATGGACAGCCGCAGGACATCTTCGGCCCAGGCAGCATTCACGTCGGCGACTTCGCCGTGCGCGGCCAGGTGGTCGACGAGAACGGAACTCCGGTGGAAGGCATGGCGCTGCTGATCGATAAGAAGCCGGTTTACACCGATGCGGACGGAAAGTTTGAGATTCGGGAGAACAAGCGCAGCCGCCACTCGATTACAGTGACGCCCGCCATGGCGACGACCATCAATGCTTACGATGTCAGGACGGCTCCCAGCTCTATCGAGTCCGTAAGCGGAGACAATCCCGGCGTAACCATTGTTGTAAGAAAGCTGCAGAAGCTCAGAGGGATGATGTGATGCGAAGGCTGAGATTCAGTGGGTATTTGGTATCGTGGCTTGCCTTCGTTCTGCTGGCAGGATCGTCCTTTCTTCCTGCGCAGACAATCAAGGTGCAACACAGTTCGCGGCTGAGTTTCGTTCTGAGCGACCCGTTTTCATTTCGCCACCAGGGATCTCTGGTTCCGGGCGGCAATATGGAGGTCACGGTAACCTGCACGCCGGGCCTCAAGCCTTGTCCGAAAGAGATTGCGATTTATGCCAGCGTGGACCAATGCGTCCTGCGCTCTCAGAGCAATCCCACAACCGTCATTCCAGCGTCCCGGGTTCAGGCCCAGATCAACAAGGGCAGCGTGAGATTGTTCAACCAGCTTGTCCCTCCCGACCGGGAGGGATGCGGTCTGACTTTGTACACCGGTCCCATGCCAACATCGCAAACGATCTCGGTTTCGGCAGCCATGTTTATCGATACGCGACAATATAATGCGCCCATTGGAATCTTTCAGGGATCGCTGAACATCCACGTGGATACATTCTGACCCCGGCCCGCCGCGCTCCTGCCTGAATCCGGCCCCTGTCCGGCGAATGCTTACGCAATGTCATATTGCTTCAGCTTGCGGTAGAGCGTCGTCTTGCCGATGCCGAGCAGCTTTGCCGCCTTCAGCTTGTCGCCGTTCAGTTGCCGTATGGTGCCCAGAATTGCCTGCTTTTCCATCTCTGCGATGGTAACGACCGGTCCATTGCCCGGCATGTTGAGATGAGACTGGCTGGCAGTCATCGCCGAGGCCGCGGTCATCTCCTCCGACTCTGCTTCCTGGCACATCCGGAACTGCTGCAACTGGGTTGGCATGTCGATCGTTTGCAGCACCGGTCCTGACGAGAGCATGCAGGCCCGCTCCATCGCGTTCTCCAGCTCGCGCACATTGCCTGGCCAGTCATAGGTATCCAGCAGGCGCAGGGTCTCGTCCGAGAGCATGTATTCGATGCCGTTCTGCTGCCTGGACCTCTCCACGAAGTACGTCGCCAGCAGGTGGATATCTCCCCGGCGCTCGCGCAGCGGCGGAATCTTCAGGCCCACCACGTTCAGGCGGAAGAAAAGATCCTTGCGGAACCTTCCCTGCTTCACCATCGCCGCCAGGTCGCGGTTCGTCGCCGCCAGTACCCGGGCCGAAAAAGGGCGGGACTGCGTTGCCCCTACAGGACGAATCTCCTTCTCCTGAAGAGCGCGCAGCAGCTTGGCCTGCAACTCCAGCGGAATCTCGCCGACCTCGTCCAGAAACACCGTGCCGCCATCGGCCATGACGAACGGGCCGTCCTTGGCGCGGTCCGCTCCGGTAAACGCTCCTTTTACATGTCCGAACAGCTCGCTCTCGATGAGGCTCGGAACCAGAGCGCCGCAATCGACAGGAACAAACGGCTTCGAGGCGTTGGGCCCGTGATGATGAACAGCGCGCGCCACCAGCTCCTTGCCGGTTCCGCTTTCGCCCAGAATCAGCACCGGATGCGCCGAGCAGGCCACCTTTGACAGCATCCGGTGCAGCTTCAGCATCTCCGGAGACCGGCCAATCAGTCCGTATGCGCCTTGCTGCGAACGCAGCTTCTCGCGCAGCATCCGGCCTTTTGCTCCGGCGCTGATCCGCTCGCTGGCGCGCGCCAGCACGGCCTCCAGCTCCGCGCGTGCGAAGGGCTTGGTCAGGTAGTCCGCCGCGCCCATGCGCATGGCCTTCACCGCGGAAGGCACCGTAGCAAACGCCGTCATCACCACGACCACCGTATCCCTGTAGCTGGACTTCACCTGTTCCAACAGGTCCAGGCCGCCGCCGCCGGCCAGCCTCAGGTCCAGCAGCAGCAGGTCGATCCTCTGTTGTTTCAGAACCTGCCTTGCCAAAGATAGGTTTTCAGCCTCCACCGTGGCGAAGCCCATATCCTTAGCCATATCCAGACACGCCGTTCTTGTGGTGTCATCGTCATCGACGACCAGCACGCGGCCCTTCAGCTTCTCCCCGATCCACCCGCGCCCTGTCTCGCCTGCCGCGAGACAAGACGAACCGTTCACTGCTCCATCGGCAGAGCTGCTCTGCATTGCCTGCATGGTTGATAGCCCCCATCCTTCGTTATCTGCTTCCCGCCTGGGAATGAATACTTATTCCATAATCAATTTACGTGCCAAACCGGGAAAGTGTTGCAATTCCGGAAGATTCTCAAAGAAGGAACCCCTTTCTCTCCTCAATGGATATCTCGTACGCGCCTCGAAACAAGGCATCGATTCCCAAAAAGGTCTGGCACCCCTGCTAACCTTCTAACTCTCCATAAGATATCGCACTCTGTCCCATTCCCGGAATGGAACGTTTTCCCGTTTTGGGAAACACGCGGACAGTTGTGGCTCTTCTGAAAAGACACCATGCGAAGTTTGGTGGAGCGCTTCCCCTTTCGAGCAGTTTGACGATTGCTCCAGAGCAATCGCTTCCATCTCAAAGCGCCGTCGTTATATTCGATTGTCAAAGATCCGAGATCGCGTCCTATGTTTACCTGTTCGACTCTGCGAAGATGTTCCGATTGTGTCTGAGACGCGAGTATGCTTTTTAGGCATACCCCTATGTGCCACGGCTTCCCGCAGGTAACTGGTGCGCAAGATTGACTCTC
>Ga0123357_10012887_pt1 | contig 10805 bp, 5 predicted proteins | sample TergutEmb28metaG_FD_89873 | JGI IMG/M metagenome (GOLD analysis project Ga0123357, IMG submission 89873) | Embiratermes neotenicus P4 segment gut microbial communities from Petit-Saut dam, French Guiana - Emb289 P4 | ecosystem: Host-associated > Arthropoda: Insects > Digestive system > Gut ... | reverse complement strand
TTGACCGAAACATGTTGGAGTCAATAATTTTATAATTTTATAATTCTATATGAGTTTTATAATATTTTAACGTTTGTATAATAAAATAAGGTGCAATACGCCGGCTAATTATACTAATTAATTCCCAACTCTATCCAATCTAATACCTTAATTACAGTTATAATGTCTGGTGATTTAAATTTATTATAATTTTCTTTATTCCCTCTTGCTCTTCGAACCATTCATTTTGCCAGCTACTGACTTTATTTGAACACCCTGAGGCAAAGCTATCAGACCTGAGTAATAGTAAAAGAAGGAAGAGGCCTAGCTGCTGTGTGGCTGGAGAGTTTTCAGTGGCGTGAATCAGTGTTGACTCCATATCTTAAGTTTCCTTATAATACGTCCGAGTACTCGGCTAAAGTGTGCGATAGAGCACTTTACATTACGCAGACGTATCGGTTTGTGTTGCGTGGAGAGACTTTTGAAGTTCTATCTGCTGAAGTTTGTGGCGCATATGGTAACCACTCTTATTTATAAAGCTACGTCTAGATTTGGACCTTATGTGTTCACTTTGAAGACTGGAATTACAGGCCGTGTTGTGTAGAATTTGGCCGCATTCTTAACAGGCCGAAAATAAACAAAGATATGTTCCAGGCCTGCAGGCCGTCAGGAGCAGTGTCACAGTGTACAGAGAGTAATGGCTTGCAGTTCTGGTACATGTCAAACAAGCAAGGCGATCAATTATCGAGCGGTGTCTGGGCCACGCTTACCCCTGTAAGCCATGTAATTTGGTTTGCAGTGTACACGTCACAGCGCTGCATGTGTCACTGGCCCTGATCTGCGAAGTGCCTCTCCCTGCACAAACCATTTCAGTCGCTAATCTACCGCAGATTTTCTCTACTTTAATTGAAGGTTCGTTCTTCTCTCTCTGTCTTCTTTTCGAGATCTTTCTTTTGTCATTTCTGTCATTCCCCTTGACTTTCTATTTTTTCCCCCTGTCTTAAGGAATCGGACCACAATGAAGAAACAGACGCAAAAGGGGTGTGTAATTTCAATGGATTTTAATATTAGAGGGTTGTCGAATGGTTCCATCTGGCTCTGAATAGGGAAAAGTGGTGGGGTTTGTAAGTACGGTAAGTTATTTTGAGTTCCACAAAAGGCGGGGAACTGATTGACTAGGTAAAAAATTTTGCTGCAGAGTGTTATTTCATTTTTTTACTCTTTTTTACCCTGCATTGCTTGCTTCCTTTACTTTTTCCATGTCTCCTTCTTAATCTTCTTCCTTTGATGTTGAGATTCCTCGTTGTGTTTTTCTGTCCTTTTTTTCTTGCGCCCTTCCACTCTTTCACCTCATTTTCCATTGAAACGTCGAAGGCGATTTGTTACAAGAAACATTCATAATCCATAACCTGTATCCATTCTCAACAACAGATATGTCTTTCTTTCTGTTATAACCCTACCAACTCTAATAAACGACGACTGAGTTATTTGTCTCCAGTTACAAAATACGCCGACACACACACACACACGCACACACACACACACACACACACTATCAGTTTCACAATAACTACTAATTCAGCTGAAACACCATACATACTCTTTCATTATTTACTTTGCACATTTCAAAATATTTAAGTGCTACCAAATCGTTTCGTCTTTATTCTTTCCCATCCCTTTTCTTTGTTCAACACGTCATATATCTTCGAGAATACCAGCAATGGTGTTTGTTGTTAGCAGTTGTTTTCTGGTAATTTGTACACTCGGCCTTTTCACTCCCAAGAAAATGTCTCGTTCCACTTGGTGCATGTTATATTCGGTACAGCGAGACCTTGAAAATGTCGTACGTAATAATTTTTTAAAATAAAACAAAGAAAAAAAGCTCGCCGAAACACAACTTGTGTTTTAGTAGTATAAAACCAAGCTACATTTTTCCGCTTGTAACAAGCTATAATTAGACTGTGTAGAAGAAGGTAAAAAGGCAAAACTTTACAACCGTGATAATATAGTAACTCAAGTTTGAGAGCACAGGTTTGTTACAAAATATATGTGATGTCGTGCATAAATAATCATTATTAAAAAAACCCTTTATTTAACTATATGCGTGTCAAATGTTGGCTTGGGAGAGTAGCTGCTGGTCACATATAAGGACTTAATATGTTTATTTTGTTAAAATAATACCGGCGTGAAAGCATTTGTATTGTTGGAAGTTTCTAGTTTAATAATTTGATAATTACAACTAACGATTCCTTGATAACACAGATCACAGCCACCAGATTTTACAATCGTAGATATCAGTACATCTGAACACTGACGTCAGGCCTATATTATTTTGTAGACGTAAGTAAATTAAATTCTTATATAAGACATGCAACTAATATACCAAGCCGTTATTTTAAAGCTGTATTATTAAATAACAACTTTGTTTGGTGGTGACATCACAAACATTTCGTAACAAACTTGGGATCTAAAACTTGAGTGATTCACTGCTGTATTCACTGCTGTATTCACTGCTGTAGAGTTTTAACTTTGTGTGTTCTTGTACATAGCTTTGTTAAAAGCCGAAATATGTTGCTGTGTTTTATTCCACTAAAATATAAATTGTGTTCAAAGGATATGTTTGTTGGATTTGTTCTTTGCTAACTCGCCTTAACCCTTTGACGCCTAACGACCCCTATTGGGGTCGTACCGCATCGCTAACCTCTAAACGTTGCATTTTATATATTTATTCAACAAATATAGGTACTGAATATTTTAAACATGGTATATACTCTTCGTTTCTTTCTCTTCAAAATGCAGTTTGTTTCATAATTCTAACATATTTGGTTCATGTTTTATTCACATTTTATATACAGAGTGTGCTAAAATTAAAAAAAAAAATAACAATTCCGGCGCCAAACGGTTAAGATAAAGATTTGTTTCGCTTAACTTCAAGTTTAATCCACAATTCCAAGGCATAGAGACATCATGACCCGACCCCAAATCCTTCGCCCATTACCATGTTTCAGTGATACTAAAACTACATCCAAAATGTCAAGTTCCTACTTTATTTTCTTTTGCGCTGTGGGTGCTAAATACAGGGACACAGACAACTCAGTTCCGTGGACCGAAGTTTATTATATTTGACATGACACACCTTAATTATCGTAAAACTACTAAATTTTAGGCTCACACATTTATTTCGTGATAAAATATGTTTGCGACAGACACACAGATGCGTGATTACAGGATTCCGCAGCAGTGGTAATGAGATATTCACTATTATGTGATGTTACGCAGCGCGTGTTTTTAGTTAGTTACTGACGTTTCGGGACAACTGCTTCACCCTTGAAGATGAGACCGTTAGGTTGTCCCGAACTAACTAACTAACAAAGCATCTACGCTGCGCAACATTGCAGAACAGCAAAGATCTCAGACACATAGATGCCTTACTTTATTATTCCGATCGATTTTTAAAGTTTAATTGCAAGCAAGCATCTTGCAAGTTTATTTCTAGTTACCATGTGCCACTTATTATTATATGTGGTAATTTTGTTTAGAACAAATAATGTATGTCCAGTGGAACACGTCAGATTGTTCAAGAAGAAATGACTGAGAAATAAGTTTATTGGTTTCCGCACCAGAGCAGTGATTTGGCCAGACTGTGTAATGTGAATTTATTGAAAATTGTGTAGAACTGCACTTCACATAAGGCATTTGTACTTTAAAGCATCTTTTCATTCACAACGTATAGTAGTAGCCCCATTTCTTAATAATTACAGTTTTAATTAAATTCCTACTAATAAAATGAGATGTATGTAAATATGTCCTGTGCTTAGCTAAGCATCATGCCACTGACACGTATGCAGGAACGAAGACACGCATCTTAACCTTGATACAGATGGAGATAGAAGTTCAGGTTCGTGAGCTGGCCGCTTTACTGCACAATCAAGAGTCCAAATCGACCGTTCTAAGGCGAATAATCATTTAACTAAACTTCGCTTCAGTGTAATAACATCGACTATGTAGCACTGGTTGCGGAAATTATTAAGGAAAGCCCCATACTTTTTAGTATGTTTTTTAAATTTTTCTTCTGAAATATACATTTTTCCTGAAACTGTAAAATGGCCGTTCTCCCATGCCTCTGGATAAAATGGACACTTTTTTTTTTGTTAAAGATATATATTTATAAGCCAAAGTGTTCTACTACCTTGAATATGGAAGTGAAATTTAATAAGAAAGAAGTCACACATAACGCCATCATTCACAATTGGTAAACCGCGCTCTTCATGTGCCCATTTCCAAAAAGGTATAAAACGAATCCAACTCAATATAGCTAGCAGAATTCCAAAAGATTTCTTGGAAGGAAAAGCGTTTTGCATCTTTCTCTTTCACTTTTGTTTGTTCTGTGCTCATTTACAGTGTTCTGGACATTTTCATTTTTGACCTCCAGCTTATATACTTTCTGATTTTTCAAGTATTCTTCAAAGCGGGCTTCTTTTTACTGGCCACTGCCCTTCTCTTTATGTCCTGCCTTCCCACTAGATTTACGTCAATTACCTTCCCATTTATTTTGCTTCTTCTCAACCACATATATCTTTTCTAAGAGCTACTTGTTAGAACTAAGTCTGTTCAACGTTTTCGAGTTTTTGGGTCGTTGAAGCTGAAGTCGAAACAGTCATCACACATTCAGAGTAAAGCGGCCAGCTGCAGGGACGTTTTACACCGAACCCACATTCCAGGACAAACATGCATAACATCAGTGTAGCTATCTGGGAGCAGTTTGAAACACCTACTTTTTGTAGCTTGCTGTTTTATTCCGTAATTATTACATGTTTAATATTACGTAAATTCTAAATAAAATCTTGAAAAATACCACCTACATTCTTAGAGGGAGTTATCGAAAAAGCAGTTTTTGCCACACACACACACACACACACACACACACACACACCCACACACACCCACACACATACACCCTCACACGTTTCCGCGGTACAAGCACATCCACTCTCCTTGCCTGATCTCAACACATCAATGCACAATTAGGTGGCTCCAAGCTCTGCTGATTGCAGCTCGGTAAAAGAATAACCCTCTTACTCGGCAGAGCCATTTTAAAAACGCGTACCTCCCCTCAATACCAGGTGCCAAGCTTCCCCTCGGAGCTGTCCTTGACGGGGTGCAGAAGGGCATAAACCCTACCTCCGTCTGAAATCGAATCCCGATTCCCCGATGATCCAGCTTGAGACCCTGGTCACTGTACCGAATGAGATATCCCGATTGATTGAGACTAGTAAATTCACGGAGAGTAATGAAATATTAGTGACAACAAATTATATTACTGCTTTGTGGTGTGTTAAGACCTGTCTAGACAACACGCTACACGTTCAAGGATACTTTATTTCCGGACAAGGGCCACAGATTTTTCTCGGTTCCAAACGCCCAGGCCAAATATGGAGCCTAAAGCAACCTTCTATTAAATGTGTGTAATTGGCGCTTTCTCCGGGGGTTAAGAGAACGAGGGCTGAAGCTAACCAATACGCTCATTAGTCTCCAGGATAAGAAGGAGTGGAGCTACATTTCACGCCCCCATATACCTTCGTGGTGCTCACCGAGACAGCTTATTTTATTTACTCCTTTTGGATACGGTTTGTGTGAGAGAGGTATGATTAGAAGATCCTGTAAACAGCGCCAGTCATTTTGTCTAAATAAGCCTGGCGATGGGTTCCTAGTTTTGAGCTGATACTAATATTACTTTGTATAAACGAGGGGCTTTGCTTAATGTTTTGATACCCTAGATCCATGCTTCTCAAACCATTTTAGCTCACGGAACCATAAAAAAAGCTACAGAACTTACCAGGGAAACCCTACCCGTTAACAATATATCAAATATAAAATTAAATACCAGCATTTGTTTATCTTGTATGAACATTAGATGTAAAATAATCAACAGTTAAACTCAAACTGATCAGTAACCTGACCGTTTCGCCTAACACATCGACTGTCTATGGCCAGCTCTGCTAAATGACTTGACTACAGAATCTGGAAGCTTCTCGGTTGATTGTCTGAATGTTATCAGTGACGGAATGATTAATGTCGATGCTACCACACGAATTTTAATTCGTACACACAAATTTAGGGCCGTCAATGAAACTCATTCGCCACTACGCTTTTTCGTCCCTCGGAACCCTGACACCCCTTTGGTGAACCCTTGGGTTGACGCGGAACCCAGTTTGAAAACCACTGCCCTATGCTAAAACAGAAAGAGAGAGAGGTAAGAAAGAATAGAAAAGAAGATGTGATGTATAGGGAATGTTAGGGGGAAGTGAAAAACACTTTCTTTAGAGGAGGGTAATAATGAGTAGCTCTCTGCTGAATAATGCGTAGCCACTTGTAAATTTGGAACCAACTCTACGCTTGCTTGAATACGAGTCAAGACAAATGAAGATGCACTGAGATGGCCGGTTGCAGGATCTTCCGAACGTAAACAGACTTCTAGCCAGCAGTTTGATAAACATATAATATGGCCCTTTGCTTTTTCTCAGACAAAGTACTGATTAGACAAAACAACACCACGAGAGGCTTTTATTTTCCCCTGCCAGTATCGTTTCTCCATTTCCCGAAACTCATATTTCATAATCTTACTATCTGACATTGTCGTTAACTAAAATACTATCTTTTCTCTGGCTGTGTTACGAGAGTTCCTGTTTTGTTTATTACAAACTATAGTTATATCAAACATAAGAGTGTGTTGGTTACCGTAATATAAGTTACATATTAAATATCGAAGAGCAAATTTTTGTGAAAATGACGACTATCTTATAAGCCCAAAATGTGTTCAGTTCCTTTTCTTAACGTTTCTAAGTTTGCTCCGGCGCCGGTAATGTCCCATGAATACAGATTGTCAGATATGAGCAGAACGCTCTTCACAAAGTGATTTCATCACACTGTAGCCGAACATCAGATACAAATCCCTTTGTAAATGTAACCATGGAAATGCTTTAAATTCGAGTTTACACAGTCAGAAGAGCACGTATTAGTCAGTATAGCAGTCTTCGTCCTAAATTTGAATAATGGAATTTCTCAAGCTTCACTTTCTCCTGTTTAATTTTGATATTTCTGTCACTTATTGCGAGAAAAAAAAGGCAATTTGAACGGTACGCTTGGACAGACACAAAATACGGCTTTGACAGTTTTAATAGACCCTACATTTAGAGAAGAATGGGATGGTAAGCTTTGGTCGCGAATCCGTACAGCAGCTCTGAGTGTCTCTCACTGATATCGTTTTGTTCCGAGGGGAATGTAAGGACTAAGGGTTATGTAGTAATATCTAAGAGAGCTTGGCCGGTTAATGATGAAGAGACCTTCCTCTTTCCACGACTAATCACAGGAGTCGAAGGCACCTCTGTCAGAATTGCTACTTTTTTTAAAAATTTATTGCGAAGAAGATATGTACAGTATTTTCGAAAACAAGAAACTAATTTTTTCCCATAACCAAAATGGACACAATATACAAAATACAATAACAAAAGTGAAGTAGAATAAATATAAATTTAAAAATACCTAAAAACACTAGGTCATATGGTGAGCTGGTTACAGTCAAATGTGTTTATGCCTCTTATGTGTATATTTTGTTTACTTGAAATTCAGGTAGGCTAGACTGTAATGCCCGATTTGTTGGACCAGGGAGTTAGGTTGGGGAGAACAGTGAGTAAACATTTGGCTGTGAATCGGTGGATGAATTTTGGAATGGTCTAAATATTAAGTATCGTGCAAGTGGGAAGTGGGTGTATGTTTAGGATAATTACCAATGACTCTAGACTCTTGTTTGGGACAACTTGGCTTGTGAGGTAGTTGAGAAACACGTGGAACTCCAGACAGTTGCGGGTTAAGTGCGAGTGGATCGAATAAATGAATTATAGAGGATTAATGTGGTGGAAACTGTTTCTTCTGGTACACGAAATGACATATTAAGACAGTGAAAAGGCGAGGGAACCCAGTTTTCTTCAGTCGGTCGCTGTACGTCTCGTACTGGCGGCAGGTACCTGTCTTTATCACCGACGTAAGACGCAACAGATAGTCTCACTTACACAGAAAAGTGCAGCCGTGCAATAACTTATCACGTCCTAACAAAATGTACGTGTTTTAACAATGCCGTTATGAACTACCACGACCAAGTACTTCAGTAACTGTTATTAATTACAACAAGAACTTTATACAGACCCATCAAGTGCCATCCTTCATACAACACACGGACTTCCCTCTTCGCTGTAGTACATCCCGTTGAAACCCGGAAGAAGAAATGGGTGCCCATATTTGATTTAATCCGTGTATCTAAACGCCTCGCCTACTCCATATACGATAATCAATTAAGATCTCCACTCTCTGTAGTATGAAGTGTAATGTGAGGGTAGATTAAATTTGCATCGAACAGCGGCGAGAATCGAAGGCATGGCCTTGCGGTAGGACGAAATATGCTGACTTAATTCTGTGTTGCATCTAAGCCTCTTTCAAATGTAATTTTTATTTTGGTCTACTGACCTGCTTTTCCATGTTTGTCTACGAGTTTGTTCACGTAAAGTTTTAATTGACCTTACGTTTTGGAGCTTTGTAATAATAACTTTGTTTTAGAAAACATGGAATTAGGTGAACTGTATTGGCTGCACAACTACAGGCAGCTTGCCTACCTCTGTTAATGCGGACCTCAGTAGGGATATGAAAAATTGTAGGGCCAGGTTAATGTTGAAGTATGAGTACTATTTCAGGATCGGTTAGATTTGGTTGAGCCTGGGGTTAGCTTTACGCAATAATCTACTGATATGGGACCTGTAGGTAAGTTTCGAGTTGTGGGTGACCCTAAGGTATTTGTCCTGATTTGTTCGGTTAGTATTTATATGACAGACCTTTATTGAAGGAAGAAAGTAAGGAAGGCAGGCGGAAGTTGGCCCACATCCAACTCAGATCTAGCCAACAACTACACGAAATGGTTCCAAATATTTGTTAACTCTATAGACTTTGACATCTTGTAACATGTACCAAACGACCTACGTTTAAGGCAAGATTAGGTATAACAGGAAGAAAAGACTGATTAGGCACGAACAAATGTACTAGAAACATAGAAACATACAATGTAGATTACTTAATTTAAGCTATTTATAGCATGTAGTATTGCCCTTTTGTAATGGAATGTGCTGTAAATAAAGTTATATAAAAAAGGAAGAATGGTGCGGTGGTGATTCTTCAGTTGGAAAAAGTTAAAATTCTTCCTGTCGGCACCATGAATGCATATAAGGGGAGTGGATGTTTAGGGCTACTCATTCTTAACCCCCGGCACTAGAAGGAAGTGAGTGGTCAACTTCACGTGCTTGCCGCTTTGTTGCTGGGTAAGAAGAAAGGTAACCATGAGTAGGAGACGGGATGGTACTGTACCCAGAGCCGGTCTGGACGTCTTGGAGAAGAGAAACGTCTCTTTCCCCTTGTCTTAATTCGGCTCGTCCAGCTAGTATCATACTCAGTTTACCGACTCAGCTATTCCGGCACAACAAGATATTAAAAATTACTGAAGTTTGTCACAAGTTCTGCGTTTTCGAGCCATAGTTGTAACGTTGTTACATCAGTGGTTTGTGCTGCCTGTTCTAAACGTAACTTTCATATTCGTGAGGGAATTGTGTAGTGCGTGCGTGCGTGCGTGCGCGCCTGTGAGTGTGGACTGAAGGGGCTGAGACCAGTTACCCGCACTTTGTGAAATGACCACTCACTAGCCAGACCGAAGGAGGGAGAGAGAGAATGAGTGAGTTTTGTTTCATTTTTTAACAGGAAGGACAGTGCCTCATATTCATCTAAATAGTACTTGAGAATTCTATTTTGCCTGACATAAAACACATCGTGTCTTGATTGCAGCTTCCAGGCTGTTACTGTTGTACAGGAAAAAGAGACGTCGTTTATTTTGAGAGTCGTACAAAACACAGAAGTAAAATGTAGGCAAGATGGGGAGCATTATTTACACTAAAGCAGGTAGTTCATACAGAAGCCACTGTACTTTAAGCAATTCCGAAAGTAGTTTTGATGAACCACTAAATCGCGGACTTTGCGTATTGTGGGCTCTTTTATATCTACACGCTACTTTACGCGTTGACATCCACAGCAAGGAAGGCCACCCGATTAACCCTTTGACGCCTAACGACCACTATGGTGGTCGTACCCCACCGCTAACCTCTAAACGTTGCATTTTATATATTTATTCAACAAATATAGGTACTGAATATTTTAAACATCGTATAAACTGTCCGTTTTTGTCTCTTCAAAATGCAGTTTGTTTCATAATTTTAACTTATTTGGTTCCTGTTTTATTCACATTTTATATACAGGGTGTGATAAAATTAAAAAAAAATAATTCCGGCGCCAAAAGGTTAAGTGGTTGCTGCAATCGAAATAAAAAAATGACGTTACTGCGCAGACGTATTGCGCAACAGGGTCGCCATTCTCACATCAGTAGAGAGGAAATAGTATTTGTGTTATACTTGCTGGATAGTTCATCCGAATTGTGACTTCCCTGTCAGCAGTCCAGGGCTTATTACAGTAAAATGTTCTTTCAAGATATCGTTTGGTACTCGTTTAGGAAGAGATATCAGTTTAACTACTGAATGTTAAGACCTGCTATTCTAGACCACGTGTATTCAAGAACTTGCTTAATATTCCTGACGACGGACGACGCTTTTTTTTTTTTTTTTTTTTTTTTTTTCCACTTGGCTGTATTTTTTTTTTTTTTCCTAAAAAATTAAAAAGGAGAAATTTTCTATCAGGTGTGTGGGATTAAAGTAAACCTTACAATAAAGACTTTCCTATAA
>Ga0123357_10012886_pt1 | contig 10805 bp, 8 predicted proteins | sample TergutEmb28metaG_FD_89873 | JGI IMG/M metagenome (GOLD analysis project Ga0123357, IMG submission 89873) | Embiratermes neotenicus P4 segment gut microbial communities from Petit-Saut dam, French Guiana - Emb289 P4 | ecosystem: Host-associated > Arthropoda: Insects > Digestive system > Gut ... | reverse complement strand
CCCTGTTACAGCACCAAAGGCACCCTGTTACAGCACCAAAGGCACCCTGTTACAGCACCAAAGGCACCCTGTTACAGCACCAAAGGCACCCTGTTACAGCACCAAAGGCACCCTTTTGCAGCACCAAAGGCACCCTGTTACAGCACCAAAGGCACCCTGTTACAGCACCAAAGGCACCCTGTTTCAGCACCAAAGGCACCCTGTTACAGCACCAAAGGCACCCTGTTACAGCACCAAAGGCACCCTGTTTCAGCACCAAAGGCACCCTGTTACAGCACCAAAGGCACCCTATTACAGCACCAAAGGCACACAACACAACGGTATTAGAGAAAGAATTTACTTTAAAATAGGTACATGAATCGTTTTGTATCCCGACACAGCTGTGACCCCAATAAGTATAAAAAAAGCACAAATTCCGAGATATTCTAATACGCGATCGGAAAATATCACCAGCCGTCACTTCTACACAACCTGCGTAACTTCTAACATTTTCTTTCCTTTCAGGCAAAATTTATCACCATTGAGAACGAAATTTAGAACAAAGAAGGCGAGGGTAATCTCGGAACCGTAGCTTGTTTTGTGATGTAGAAAGGAAACGTAGCTATATACAGAGCCTTTCAAATGAAACTATGCAGTGGAAAGTGTCAGCAGCCGTCGCATCTGCATTGTTTCGTTTGATGCACCCGTAGAGCTGCCAATGAAAATTAAGGGCGTTTATAACACCGTCGCAGCATCAGTGATGACGTGCCCTTATAGCAATGGGACGCAGGCTGTTCCAACACTCTGACCTTGATTAGGAAGGGATACAATTTTACACCGGGTTTTACCAAGATACGACAGCGTCAAAGTCGAAGAAATTCTCTACTCAGACAGACTTTATTTTTCTATTTATTTTTATTTGTGTAATTTTAATTATAATGTATTTTTTGTCGTTTATTTTTTAGTTTTTTCTGTTTGTGAGGATTCCTTGGGTTTATCTATTTTGGTTTCTATAATCCATAGTCACGGTAATGATTATTTTCAATCTTATAGTGTTCTTCAATGTTTGGGTTTCTTTGTCTTCTTATTTTTTTAACCCCATTATGTTTTTTCCTTGGTCTTGGTGATTGATTTGTTCATTATTATTCTTTATTTCTTTTTTTATTTTTCTTTCCATATTTTTTTGTAGGGGAGCCTGAGATATATTTTTGGGTGTGATTTGATTTCCTATGGTCTTATTTTTTTTAGTTTGTGAATATGTGTTCTTATAATTCTGGCCAGAGAGTCTATTTTCCGTTTAAAATATTTAGCATATAAATTATTTAGACCTCCTCTACGAGGTTCCTCGATCACACCAAATTATACACACTACATTGGGCAGGACTCCTATGGACGAGTCATCAACCCGTCGCAGATACATTTACCTTTACCTGGCAGAACACAAGACTCACAAGAGAGAGTCGTCCATGCCCCCGCCGGGATTTGAACCCGCAATCCCAATAAGCCAGCGGCTGTAGACTCACGGCTTAGACTGCGCGACCGCTGCGATGGGCTAATTATTTATAAAGTTTCAGTAATTAAAGGGAAAGAGTTGCAAGGGCGAGAGTCTGAATAAATTCAATTTTACGTGTTTTATGTGAACTTGAGCGAATATGAGAAACGCGTTTAATTTAAATTTTTAAATCTTATGTTTGTTAATATACAGCAGGTTTACGTTTGAAATTGGCAGTTTCTACTGGAATATGCACATTTTTTCCCCCATGAATACTATTACTAAATCCGGAGCGTCTCTTAAACAGGAAGAATTTGTTCCGCGAAAACTTCAAGTAAAGCTAAGTTCGCCTTACAATTATTGGCTTCATATAATCGAAGAAATAAGTATCTAGAAATGTAGTCAAATTAACAAACATTAACGAAAAGGGAACATTGTTTACTTAGTATTTAACAAGAACAATAACGGACAATGAATGGATGCCGAAGTCTTTGTTCATGTAAAGAAGTTATCTATAGAATACAGACATAATCTGATGTATCTTTATTGTTGCACCGTGCATTTCGTAGAATCACTTTAATTATCAACCAACAAATGTACTTACATAAAATTTCACATTAAAAATTTTAAAATAGCTCCGACATGTTTCGATCCTAAGATCATCCTCAGGGAGCCACGTTTTTCCTTGCTAAAGTCATTTTAAAAGCATTCACTAATTAATTAGTGAATGTTTTTAAAATGACTTTAGCAAGGAACAACGTAGCTTCCTGAGGATGATCTTAGGATCGAAACATGTCGGAGCTATTTTAAAATTTTTAATGTGGAATTTTATGTAATTGCATTCATTGATTGATAATTAAAGTGATAATCTGATGTAATTGTTTGGCCCTGGTTTTGTCACTTATATGTAAAGAAGCGGTCGTTAAATCTTATATCTTTGACTTGCAGCGGTATTCCACCGACACAAATCAAAATTGAAAAGAACGACGTGAGAAAACCCCCTTGATTTTTCTTGTCTTTTCAGCACACTAACCACATGATTGCGTATTCACTGGATTACCATGTCCCAGAATATAAAAAACGAAAGCTTGTTCAGATCATTGAAAGATACGCCCACACGGACTACGAAATGCTACATGGATAACCCGGAGGCCATATGGAATAATTCACTTTTCAATTAGGGCAAAACAATAGCGTAACGCAACACCATGCTATAGTTGTAACGCACTTGTCCTGGGGGAAATCCTGCAGAAACGCGGCACAGTCTAACCCATTGTTTATATTAAGGGCATGACGCACTTTCAAGTATGTGTATGCACAGTTACGGACGCTTACAGGTACATTAAATTATTATATTCCATATTAAAGGCCGGAAATTCATATTGGTTTTATAACCTGAATGTAATGAAGCAACTCCTATGTTTTCGTACTCTTATGGAGTTATAAATCACTAAAACTTAAGTTCTGTTTGTGTGTCTTCTTTCTGTTGTGGCTTAAAATGCCCGTACTGTACATCCCTTACATAGTGGGTGAATGAATGAGGACGAAAGTCTGTTCCAGCGCTACAATTTCTACCGCAAAACGCATAAGATCTGTGCTGGAAAACAAAACTTGTGTTCTTGGTGAGAAGCCGGGTACCAACATCTTCAGCTTTGGAACGGCCAAAAAAGCTTAACTTGAAGGAATGTGGATTTATATTTGTGTGGCAGCTCTTTGCGAGCGCTCAGCTCAGAAGAGAACATTCGGAACTTCTTCCCTTTAATTTGGGCCGATCTGCAAAGCGCATTTTCTTTTCCAAGGCTAGATTCTTGAAGAACTCGCGTCAGAAAGGGACTTAAGGCATGTGTGATGTTATAATAAAGTTTGTAACATCCTAAATAGATGCTTTTAATATTTATTTACTGCAATTGGGTTGTTACCTGGTGACAGTGGATAATTTATATGTATACAAAACATGAAATCGGTTTCTACTGAATTCAAGTCGGGAGGGCCACATGAGAAGCATGTAGTGGCAACTTGGAATCCTGGGAACCATTTCAGCATTTGCTTTTAGACAAAGGGAAACCAAGAAAAGACCTGTGTCGAGGTGGCCGGTCGCAGCGAGCACGATTATTTACTTCATGAAGAAGCCTAGTTGTGTTGAGCTAGTCGATTCCCTTCCACCATGCTTTGAAAGTAAGAATCAACAGCGCAATATATTTCAGCTCCTGTGTAATGTCAGTTTTATCTTCTAACGATAAGTCCCATGACTGTAAATGACTTTTTGGCGGCTGAGTAAATAAATATTTGAGAGTTATATTTCGTGAGAGAATAATGTAGGGACTTGTGCCATCACCCTGTAAAGGTAGCAACAAAATTCGGTTTAAGTAACAAATGGGGAATTATTTTACTATTTGAGCGATTATTATTTAGTGTAGAATGACTTTGCTTCGTGAGATCAATCATTGTGGTGTAGGGCATAACTCTTACTGATAGTGTCTCTATCTTTGCCAAAGGCAGAACAAAGCCAAATCTGCTGTTATAGGGTAAACATTTTAAAAATTAATAGCTTCTAGTAACTAGCCCGGTAACTAAAACTCTGGTCGTAAGAAACAAAACTTTCAGCTAAATATACGCCGATATTCTGTTTAGTGTCATTTTGAAAGTGTAAAGTTCTTCTGCGGACGTTCTCCATGTTGAGTAATACAATTTGTCGCTTCGTGTTACGCTAGGCCTGAGAAATTTTCTTTCATTGAGCACTGATAGACTGGTCGAGGTGTGTGCTTTTCTAATTCTAAGTTAAACCAAGGTATCTGTATTTCTTCAGTGCAAGCCAAGCTATACGTATAATAAAAAAAAATCTTTCAGATCCGTTTGCATGAAGAATTCTGCAATTTTATTTTTATGTACTTTTATTTTAATAGACTTTTTTGTTTTAATCGAATATTCTTTCTTTCAAAAAATATTTTTGTTTGCCCTTGAGGGTCTTTACGAATTTATATCAAAATTCAATATTGTAGGATTGACACTGGCGTTACTAATGGTTCGGGTCTTTTGGGATGTGACACTGTAATCCTTTGTGAGTATTTTCTGATGTTTCGATGGATCGCAGTGCCTTCTTCTTCACGGGTTAAACAAGGCTCACTGCTCAACCTCTGAAGACGAAGGCACTACAATCATTCGAAACGGACCGGAAAAAATTTACATATTCTTGAAGACCCCAATCTTTGTGCCACAATTATTACTTAATTAGAATTGATCAGTATTTAGCGAGACGAAATCGCTGAAAACATCCATAAATATAGCTTAGCTGACATAAAATTAATAGTTACGAGGCAGTTTCTTGTGCGCATGTTAGTAGCTGAACACATACATTTATATGACCGTCATAAATTTTAATTTATTGTGGTCATCATGCTGGGTTTCCAAAAAGAAGTGCCTTATTCAGGAGCCTAACTGCCACCATGCAGAAATAATAATAATTTATATTTTCCTATAAAAGCATAATTTTGCACGTACTGCCATGATTTTCATTCGAGTTTTCTATATATTTTATATGGAATAAAACGTTAGTGAAAAGGCTGAAGAACAGAGAATGAAGACTACCAAAATACCATTACCTCTCCTGGTATTTGTAATAGGATAAAATTTGTTGCACAATCCTTGCCTCATGTGCTTCAACGAATATCTTAACGAGAGGTGGAAACAGAAGGATTCAATGACTGACTACCCCTGCATGCTACTAGATAATTTTGTGTTTTCTTTTTAAATTCTTTCTTCACTGCTGCCAAAAGCACAGTAGATTTCTGTGCATCCTCGTGTAGAAAGCAAACATATTTTCTGGAGATACCAATATTAAAGTACTCTGCATCATAACATTATTTATTGTAAGAAACTGATTTATATTCACATTGTGTTTTGATTAATAGATATTTGTAAATAATTATAAGTAATGTAAGATAAAAAAATGTCACACATGGACCAACACAGTAGAATTAGGAGTGACTGAAACTGTGCTGCCAGGATTATGGTATCACCTACTGCGTGTGGTTTAAGATATTTAAACCCCAATTATTTTTTGCACAGTCGGTACGTAGAGCACATGCTCTGTGGTAGGCTTCCAGCGAGACCGAGAGATTGCTTGTCAAATAAACCCACACCCAACAATCCTTCCTCTGTCATCCACCCTCGTGTTACATAAATTACACAGCGGAAAGGGCAATAAACATTACCATGATTCAAGCAGTGTTGATTTACCATTACCAACCACAGATCATTCCACAGCACCCTGAGTGTCTTCGTGTTAACAAAACAACATGGTGTGATTGAGTTCTGCTGCTATTAAATTTATCTCCAATCAAAGAGATTTATATTACACAAGCTCCGCATTAAATAACAATATTTGATATGGATTATATACTTGCACTATTTGATAAGTGGATAATTAATTTTTTATATTGGTTCCAAGCAAAGATAAGCCAATCAATGCATCGATTTCCAACACAATATGTGGGCCATCAAGAACAAAGAAGTGATAGACAATTAAAATTTTATGTCACTTGCTTTTCGGGGAAGAGCCGAAATTTTATCACCTATAAAATTACAGTGGTTGAAAATTTTGTAGAGGGTTTTGGAGATGGACAGATTATGTTATACAAACTTGTCCATAATAGTACATGCAGTGGGTTGTTTTAATTGAATTGTTGTTAAGTTGGTGACTTAGATGGTTAGATATTTATGGGTTAGTAAGCTGCAGAACCCAATACTTCAGGAAGACAATAATTAACCCATTTGTCGTTCAGGTGACCGTGCATTGTGATAAGTTCTTATAATAAAACCAACTAGATGCACTAATTTCTCAAATTTATTTTTGGAATAAAACTCTACATGTTTCGGACAGTTCTTCTGTCCATAATCAGGAGTTTTTCACTCTACACACAGCAGTGTTATATGTCATACAGGTTTGCTGACAGCTTTTGGGCAGGATCAGGAACTGGAATTTTTATTAGACAGAAGAGAAACCCATAAGAAAATGTTTGTAATTATCCATTTGCGAAAGAACTGGTATGAGTATGGTTGCAAATTACTAAATTGTTTCCAAACATTTTCAGGGATATTTTTCATACAACGAGCCAAGGCCTGAGGATACGAATTTCCTGATCACAAAATCTGTGTTTGCGTTTGTTCGCCTTGGCCCGATGCCAAGACGGACAGAAATGCTCGGGAAATAATGACAGGTTTTACATCACATGTGCTGAAAATTGTACCTTCAAATTCTGTTGATTGATTATTTTGTCGTTGTTGTGATTTCTTACTCCAATCTCATTTTTTAGTTAAACACATATTTCTTGTCACAACATTTGTTTACTGGAATATTTTTTGCGTGGGTACCTTTGAAATACTATTCATGTAAACATTTCAGAAAGATCTGGTTTAATTTTATGCTACTTCGATACTTGCGCAAAATATATAAAATAAGAAAGGTGAGAGTGAATCCAGTACAAATGAAATTATTTAAAAATCAAATAAGTACTTCATATAGCTCTTAAAATTCATCGTTTTGTGTTTGAAATTAGACATGACCACGATGGTGCATAACATTATGCGCTAAAGGAAGGAATCAGTGTGAAATCGATAATGAGACCGACACTAATTTTACCTCTTTTAGCCATACGTGAAATATTTCATATCAGTTTTTAATATGTAGAGTAACTGAGTAATAAAAAGTTAGAAAACGTTTATATTTTTCTCCAAAGTATTAGAGCAATAAAATGTCATGTTAATTGGTTGATTTGAGAATCAGCAACAAAGTAATACGGAAATTAACATGAAATTTCTACTCCTTAAGAAATATGTGTAGTGTGATTAAGGAAGGAAATGTTGCTAGCATAAACGTAGAACAATCCGGGAAAACAGAAAAACTTTGCTACGAAATATCATATCGAGAGGTAACTTTGGAGGGGAAAAATGAGAAGAAGAGTATCTTAAACTTATAGTCTTCAAAGTCTCAATATCTGTGGAAACCTTGTGACTAAATCTGATGTGTCGCCGGAAGCCTGTAAAATAAGAGTGTTTTTTGTCTTAAAAATAAAACAACTTTTAAAACATAAAATTTAACTTTAAAAATCAAATAGTTAAGCACATTAATAAAAAATTAAATTTTGTGCTGTTGTGTCGATTTTGCACAAAGATGGAGAAAAGAAATTAAAAACTGTCAAAACTATATTTACTGATTTCTTAATAACATAAATGTACTGACGGAAATATCATGTCTAGTCTCTATTATTAAGTCATAAACAGACACAAATAATCATAACATTGGTTGGAGTTATTATTATTATTATTATTATTATTATTAAACCAGTAGTAATAGTGATTTATTTATATATCTGTTAATTTACTTAATGACAATATCAGTAGCGGAAACCAAATAAAGTAGAATTATTGACGATCTGGAGAATGCCTGGTCGGAAGCGGACGTGATCTGGTTTGAGGTAACCTAAGCTCCATACATCACCTTCTGAATACAAATGCAAGGAACTTACTACTTGAGCAATTTGCTCGGGTGTTGGGGTTTCAGAAGCAGCACGGTAGTATTAGTAGTAGTAGCAATAGTAATAATAGTGATATATTCCTTATCCACTGCAAAATATTTTTACATCTATATTTCATTGAATTGCATGGTAAGTAAAGCCGGATTTTAGCCTATCAATATGTATTCGTGATGGTACAGTTACACACTAACACACTACACCATAATACAATTAATCAGGCGAAAATTTTCGACTTTTTCGAAGCCGTCATCAGGCCTTTTGTGTTGAAGAACTATCAATAAAAATTTGACTGCACCAAGACATCAGATCTCATCATTTTACAAAATTGTCAGAAAATATTAATAAAAATACAATAGATATTAAAATATAAAATTAATAGAAGTTATAATTATAAGAACTCTAAATGTATGTAAATTTTTATTGTCAACTTAATGGTGGCCTACAAAAACTGAAACTTCTCGTCTGGTTGATTGTATTGTGGTGTTGTGTGTGACTGTACTGTCACGAGATACATATTGATTAATAAAACAGCGGGGATGAATCACTTTAAGATTTAGCGTGTACCTAGATTATGAAATTCAGTTCGTAAAACGTTTGTTTTGGCAGTTGGACTGAATACCCAGACCAGATGAGGAATTTGGTGACAAAATACACCTTCTGCGTGACCCTCAACAGTGAACGGAACACAGACAGACGAAGTTAGAACTGAAGGAGACAACAAGCAAAGAATGTGGAATGTCCAGTTGGACTCAATTTTCTCTTTCTTCGTTGGTATGTGGAACCTGCAGAATGCAGCAAATCCGCAACACAAGCTGACGCTTCTTCTTGTTCTACGACAGAACAATACCAGAAGCGCAACGTACATACCAAGCACTTGCAATTTTAGTTAATTGAATTTGGCTACTAAGACCATTAGGAACCATCGCATTCCCCGTACAGCGTCTGTGCCCACAGAATCTGTTATATTGAGCAGGCTTAAGAGTGTCTTGCTTTGTCCTAGATAAACTATAGTGAAGGAGAATACAAAATTTGTTTCTCTGTTCATTTAGGGACAAACTAGCTCATAAACTCTTCTTAGCATTTATATTTCATTTAAACGTTCCTGTACCTAAACTACGGAGAAGAATGGTGTAATAGCAATGTTTTAAACTGCAGTCCGTAGTATCATGAAATCCACTAGAATAATAATATTTTCTCAAAATACTCAAGAATAGGGCAAATGATAAAATTAGCCCTTTTCAAATTATAAAATACATGTCTGCAAACAAAGTATTCTGATAATCACAGCTCAGATAAAGCTAAATTTTCCTGGGATGGATAGATTTTACACGATTCATAAATAATTCGAATTAACTCAAATGATGTAAATCTGAATTCACAGATTGGGTTCTGCTTGTTGTGAGGTTTGGTTTCTTTTTCTATTTTAAAAACTCATTTCGCCTACACACACACACACACACACACACTCACACTCACACACACACTCACACACACACACACACACTCACACAGGGAGAGAGTGTCTCTAAAGTTGCAATTCAAATTTGAGGGAACTGCCCTTGTAGATCAGTATAGAATTTCATGATAAGAAAATTGGTTTTATATTTACCTTTCATAATAGAGTCTACCGGTAATGAATTATTAACAAACAAACTTCTTATTTTTGGTTCAACTCTTTCCATAACAGGGTTTAAATAATTTATCCGATCACTCACTTACGTGAGAAGTATTGTTCGGCTTTATCTTCTAATCTGCTTGAAGGATCAATATTTACGAGAAGACGTAACTATTTACATGCTTCACAGTTTCACCCAGAATATATTTAATGTAAAGAAACAGTCTGCGAATTTTTTCCAAACTCATTTGTGTAAGAATGGCGGAGGGATTTTACAATTACAAAAGTTCTTATGGCCTGAATAAATTTAATTTCTACAGATATCAGCTCCCTGTCATTCACTCTCTGAAACCACGCAGAGGTTAGCAAGCGGAATAGGAATACGAATTAATAATCAGCACTATCTCTATTGCCAGAATTTTGGAAGTACTATGAATAGTATAGGGTCTTGCTGGGGACACCGGAGGGAAGGAGACAACTGGGGAGAACTAGGCGTAGATGGGTGGATAATATTAGGATGGATCTCCAGGAGGTGGGATGTGGGTATGTGGACTAGATTGGGCTGGCCCAGGATAGAGAGAGTTGGCGGACGCTTGTGAGTACGGTAATGAAACTTCGGGTTCCGTGAAATGCGGGGGAATTCCTTGACTAGCTGCAAACCAGTTAGCTTCTCAAGAAGGACTCTGCGCCATGGAGTAAGTAAGGAAATAAGTACTATTAATAGTCAAAAAATGTTAATTTTCTGAGTGCTCTACCTAAGGGTTATGTAAGTTGTTTATGTATCTTATTATAGTTCCGATCTAGTCACTTTGTGATGTATTGGTGTAGCAACGTTCTTGTTTGGCCTTTTACTTATATTGTATTTCTGTGTATTATCAGATTACCTTTTTTCATTATTCCAGGCTTCTTTGGCTGTGAGTTTTTAAGTACTAAAATAATATATTGATTTATTTACTGTAAGTTTAAAAATTTACTTTATTAATGTCAATATTTATGTAACACAAATAGCCCGTAACTTTATGTTTATTGGATCGTGCATCGTTGTGATAGTTGAATAATTGAGGACCAACTTGATGTCACTTGCTATTTTATTTCACTTCTTATGTGCTCAACATGTTTCGGACATTAATATATCCATCGTCAGGAGCTTGCGAATATTCTGTTGAATTACCGCATTGGTCGTATT
>Ga0123357_10012885_pt1 | contig 10806 bp, 8 predicted proteins | sample TergutEmb28metaG_FD_89873 | JGI IMG/M metagenome (GOLD analysis project Ga0123357, IMG submission 89873) | Embiratermes neotenicus P4 segment gut microbial communities from Petit-Saut dam, French Guiana - Emb289 P4 | ecosystem: Host-associated > Arthropoda: Insects > Digestive system > Gut ... | reverse complement strand
TTTTAAAGGTAAGTAAAGAGAGGGGGGGAGTAGGGGGAGGCACGAAGGGTGGAGAGGATAAGGGCACCGGGGGGGGGGGAGGAGTTGGTGGGCAAAATTAAAGGAAAGAAAGCACAAGGAAGACCGAGGCTTATACTAAATGATAATTTTAAATGTAACGTACAGAAAGAGAGTATTGTACTGAACGGACACGCATTTCTGTCGCAGCATGCAGCTGTTTGGTGTGAACACATACTGAGCTAATGGTGAGTCAAATTCAGTCAGAAAACACAACTATAATCGTATGCTAAATGATGGTATTTATTAGCGAAGTAAATAACTACATGTTTCGGCCTATAGCGGCCATCTTCAGGTTGTTACAATTTTGCTAAAAGAGTGTCTCATATATATATATATATATATGTGTGTCATATATATATATGTATTTTAGCAAAATTGTAATAACCTGAAGATGGCCGCTATAGGCTGAAACATGTAGTTATTTACTTCGCTAATAAATACTATCATTTAGGGTACTATTTTAGTTGTGTTTTCTGACTGAATTTAACTCACCATTAGTTTTTTCAACACACAACGAGGATGACTCACCTTAGAATTACATACTGAGCTAACAATTATTGCGTTGTGTAAAGTGTAATGTTAACTACTTTAGATAACTGAACTCTAAATACAAGAATATGCACACCGTAATTATGTAGGTTATGTTGTATATCGGGTCTTGCAAAAATGCATTGATTTTCCTGGAAAACTCTGAAGAAAATAATCATGCTTTCTGTTTAACAATTTCGTATACAAATAGCAGTTTGTAGGACCAGGAATATACACACATGAAACAAGAGGCGTGGTGCACTACGTGTGTTCAAACGGTATATACTGAGAGGCATTTGAGAAACCATTGCTGCTGTGGAAGAGCAATAAGTATTACATGTTCTGGGTGTGTGTTTGTAACCTTGGGTATCCAGCATGCAAAGAGCATGCAACGTTCTACATTGTCATCTGTGTCTTGTGTTGGTTGTTCCACGTTTTTTTTCCACATTACCTCATAAAAGTCACGATGTAAAATGTGTTACTGAACATAGAACTGAGAATATTGATCTCAAAAAATGCACGGAATGAACAACTTCAAAACAAAATGTATGCTTTGATTTTCTATACAAATTTTCCTGCATCATTTCTAATTCTAAGAAGAACTGAGTGAGGTATCACGAATGTACACAGTTTTTGGTAAAGTACCCGTTATTCTTGTCAGATTTTAATGTAACATGGATTTTTCTCACAAATTTTAGAAAAATACTCAAATATCAAATTTCGTGAAAACTCTTCCAGAGGGAGCAAAGTTCCTCTATGCAGAAGGACGGACGGACAGACAGACATGACTAAACTAATAGCCGTTTTTCGCAATTGTGCGAAAGCGCCTAAAAATAATTCCGTTATTAGAACCCACGAAACGAATTTTAAATTCTCCAATCCGTGCATTGCCATTCAATTAACACAATTCTAGCCAACAAAAGCACACAGAGCTGTATTGTTGTCACAATACAGTTACACTGACCACCAACCGCTAGCCAATCATCACACAGCACTAACAGCTGTGTCAAGCCACTCTCTAGTACCCTGGTGTTTGGTATGTGGACCCACTAAAAGCTCTCCAAGGTGGAACAAACGTTATCGGACAGAATACGCACAGGAAGTAACAGCAGCTGGTTACTGCGCCGGTAGGTTTGATGGTGCGATCTTTCGTCTAATTTGACCGTATTCGTCCCAATTGCTACGTGTTTAGCCACACTGTTGCACATGATAAGTGACGTTCATAACGTTGTTAATTTAGTTATATATATATTATTGATTTAAGTGGGATCGAATTGCTAGCTTCAGTGCATTCGGACTTCTACAATTACTACCTTTCACATTTATGGAAATACACGTAATTCATAATCAGCCACAACTGTCTACATGTCTTATCGTATCATACTGACGCACTTGCTTTATACAGTATTTTTTAATGTTCTTGAAGTGGTAGATTAGTGTTGCCTGTTGTGCTCAGTGACCAGCTGCTGTTACTTGCTGTGCGTGTTCCACCCGATATATGTGATCCACCATGGTAAGCTTTTAGCCGGTCTACATGCAAGACAAGAGGTACGCGGTGACACAGTTGGTTGAGGCACTGAGCTACAATCCAGAAGGTCGCGGGTTTGATTCCCAAAGATGTTATTGGAATTTTTCATTTACATAATCCTTCCGGCCGCACTTTGGACCTGGGATTGACTCAGCCTTTAACAAAAATGAGTACCAGGAATATTTCCTGGGGGGTAAAGGCGGACGGTGCGTAGGGCTGACAACCTTACCACTTTAATGTGGCGATTGCCTTGAAATCTGGGGTCCTAAATCTTCTGGAACCCTCAGGGCCTGTCTAGGTGTGTAATGGGGTTGCTTCACCTTTACATACAAGACATCAGGTCACTAAAGAGTGAATAAATATTAGTTGTAGTGGTCCGTGATGATGGAATAGAGAGGCCAGAAATATGTATACATGTAGGAGTTGGTGGTCAGTGTAATAGTGTCGTGACAATAATACAGCTGTATGCTTTGGTTGGCTAGAATTTAAAAATAACATGCAACATTAACAGAATTTTATATTTCTGAGAGCGTTAGTTAATGTATTGCAACGTGTGTATCATATGTTTATTGGACCGTGCATCATCTTGAGAGTTGAGTAAAGAGACCAACTTGATGGCAATTGCTTTATTATTTCTTTATTTAATGCTCAACATGTTTCGGATGTTAATACATCCATCCTCAGGAGCTTGCGACTTATGTGTTGAGTTATTTCATGGGTTACATTGATCTGGTTCGATGTGTGTTGGTGTTACGTTGTGGTTTGGCTGTGGTTGCGTGGTATCCGTATGCAAGCTGAGGCACTAGTGCTTCAACCTGCATACGGATACCACACCACCACAGCCAAACCACAACGTAACACCAACACATCGAACCAGAGCAATACAACCCATGTAATAACTCAGCACATAAGTCGCAAGCTCCTGAGGATGGATGTATTAACATCCGAAACATGTTGAGCATTAAGTAAAGAAGTAAAGTGCCTCAGCCTGCATACGGATACCACAACACCACAGTCAAACCACAACGTAACACCAACACACATCGAACCAGATCAATGTAACCCATGAAATAACTCAACACATAAGTAGCAAGCTCCTGAAGATGGATGTATTAACATCCGAAACATGTTGAGCATTAAATAAAGAAATAATAAAGCAAGTGACATCAAGTTGATATCTCTTTACTCAACTATGCAACGTGTGTTTTCACTTTAAATTCCTAGTTTCATCTTCTAACTGTCATAAGAGAAAGCCTTGCCTACAGACAAACAAACAGAGACGTTAAAGTGCTAACTTACGTGTAGGTTACACAATACACATTTGTGACAACTGTGTCAGTAAGGACATGCCTGATTTCAGCGAAAAGCTGCAGATTAATGCAACAATATAAGAAAATACAATACGTCACCTCAATGGCTCTTCCTATAGTGACATAAATATGACAGAGTAATTACACAGAAGATTTTTCGCCCGCCCTCACGTGAAAAAAGGGAGTAGTGAAACATTTATAGGTAATAGAAGAGGGAAAATAGAAAAGGGGATGAGGAAAAAAGGAAATTTCAGGAACATGAGAATGTACATTGAGGGAGATAAAGATGGACGGGTTAAATATGGCAGATAAAAGAGAACATTACTATTAATATGAAACTTAAATTAGACATTATGTGATTCCTGGCGAAGATGCGCCGTAGTAAGAATTTACCGTGCCGGAGAATGGCTTTGTTTACGTAATCAGGCTGAAAACGGAGTCTGCTACATTAAAGTTGATCTGTCTAGGTACGACTTTATCTAAGAGGAACAAGAAAACAGGAATATGCCCTTTTTCACCTGAGGATGAAAATAGAGTCAAGTTTCTAGACGTGGTACTGTACATTCAGAAAGCGCAGTTTATAACAATCGGATTAGCTGAGAACTTCGATTTGAAAACCACAGCACAATGGCTCTCGTAATATTGCACAAATGTCATGGAATTGCAGAGCAGTATAAGATCAGGGCGTGGCGAAACGTCTTTTTAGTCTAAGAAGATTAGTCTGCCTGAAAATATTATTCGATTAAGCACTTGTAAGTTATTAGAGGCCTTTACAAGCCATTAGGGTTCCAGGAGGTCGAGGCTCCCAAAATTTCTAGAAAATCGACACATGAAAATGGTAAGGTTGTTAGCCCTAAGAACCGGCCACCTTTACCCGCCAGGAAATATTCCTGGCATCATTTCTGTCAGAGGCTGAGTCAGTCCCAGGGCCATAGTGCAGCCGGAAAGATCATGTCAATGAATAATTCCAATAACAACATTTGGAATCGAACCCACGACCTTCCGGATTTTAGTGCCGTGCCTCAACCAACTATGCCACCGCCTGCCCCCGACACAGAGGTACTTATTGTTGTTATTATTATTGTTACATTATTATTTGCTTGAAATATAACTGACACTTTAAAGCCGAGAGCAACAAAAGGGCCATCGATGTGCTGAGTCTGGAGAGACACTTCGTGTTCTGCAGACCGCAGTGTGGCTACCTGAGCCGTCGTGTGACAATCAATCACCGTTCAAGCATTGACACAGAAAGTACCGAACAAAATTGATTGTGCTTACCCTCAGTTTGACCTTCCAACAAGCTCAACCGCTAGTAATTATTGTATTTCCGATCAATGACGATGAATTGTGGTGGCTGTTCTTTATCGCAAGAGCGAGAGTGACAGTGACAGTGACAGTGAGAGTGACAGTGACAGTGACAGTGACAGTGATATTCACACAGAATGGCGTCAGTTTTAATTGAGGCTGATACATTGTCTTCAGTGGCTGACTGCCACTGCCGAAGGAAAACTTTCTGTCATTTATAGACAGCAAATTTTATAATCGTTTGATGGAGAAATCAATTAAAATTGTTTCAGTATAACATTCTGTCTTTCGCATTTTCCAAATATCTGCGTAAAGCTAAGCCAATGACGGAATCCATTCTCTCAAAAGTAACAGTTCCGCTTCTTAATTAATTACTTATTTACTTAATTTCTTACTTACTTACTCACTCACTTACTTACTTACTCACTCACTCCATGCAGCAGAGTCCTTCTTCAGAAGCTAAACGGTTTTCAGCTAGTCCAGAAATTACCCGCATTTAGGAACCCGAAGGTTCATTACCGCATTCACAAGTGCCCGTTACCTGTCACTATCCTGAGCCAAATCAATCCATTCCATTCTCCCATCTCACTTCCTGAAGATCCATCTTAATATTATCCTCCCATGTACACCTGGGTCTACCAAGTGGTCTCGTTCCCTCAGGCCTCCACACCAAAACACTATATACACCTCTCCTCTCCCCCATTCGTGCTACATGCCCCGACCATCATATTCTTCTAGATTTGATCACCCGAAAAATATTTGGTAAGGAGTACGGATCATTAAGTTCCACATAATGTAGTGTTTTCCACTCCCCTGTTAACTTGTCCCTCTTAGGCCCAAAGATTCTACTCAACACCCTTTTCTTAAACACCCTCAGTCGATATTCTTCCTTCAATGTGAGCTACCAAGTTTCACACCCACACAAAACAACAGACAAAATTATAGTTCTCTATTGTGTAAGCTTCATATTTTTGGATAGCAAACTGGAAGACAAAATATTCTACATCGAATGACAGAAAGAATTTCCTGAATTCAATCCGCTCTTAATTTCTTTCTGAATAGAATTTTTATTGTTAAGTTTTCCACAAATATTTGAACTCTCCTACCCATTCAAAGGCACTATTATCAGTCTTCCTATTGTGACTTCCTCCTGCATTCTCATCTCGAAACAGGGCCATGTACTTAGTCTAGTCAACATTTACTTCTTGTCCAATCTCCTTTCTAGCAACTACCAAAGTTTCTCTGTTATGTGATAAGTGGGTCGCTGTCAACATGGCATGGCGCATTCTCAGGTTTAGGATGGAGCAACGGCCTCCATTACGGAGGACTGTCGCGAATATATTGAATGAGCACTCGCGGGCAGTCGACAAGGGGTGATCCTGCACCCTGTGGGTTGGGCGAGGTGCTAACAACTCCTCGCCTTAAAAACTGGCATAGTCACTTAAAAACTGGCATAGTTACTCAACATATTCGTAAACCGTTCCGAGCCTAGTAACAAAAATCTTCATCGTTTTAAAGAAGCTGGAATTTGTAAGCAATGCGCAAGTCCTTGTTTTGATATAAACCCTTCCTACCCTCTCTAATCCTGTTTTCTTAATATCGATATTAATATTATAAAATTATAAATTTCACAAACATGCCGGCTACTTAAGGTTTTCGAAGTGCAGTCCGACATTTTGCGGAAACTTTCTCAGAGAGTTTTCTTTACGGAGATAATATATTAATCTTAACCCCTAAAAAAAGACATCAACCCCTTGTTGACTCTCCGAAACTCCTTTCGATGCATTTGCAGTCACGCGCCATTATGTGGCGTCCGTCTACTCGAGCCACAAAACGGAGAAGAGCCATCAATACAGCGAAAATGGATATAACTGAATTGGGTATATTCCATGAGCTCACATATAATTCAATAAGAATGACCATCAAATGTCACTTAATATTTGTGAATTTCAAAGCGTTTTGAAGCAAATTTCGTAAAGTTGGTAAAACTACCGGCTCAGAAACTGGCACTCCAGCCATATTAACGTTGGTAACATCAGAATTACATTCTTTCCGTTATAATGTGGATATATTTGCCTGTAACTACATATAAAAAGTATGTGCCTTTACACCTAAGTCAATGGATGCTTATAGGATCTGAATAGTACAATAAACCTTTGAAGACAAGAAGTAATCTTCCTTGGTGTGATAATCTTCAGTTCTTATCTTACAGAGTACAGAGTTTGTTTTCATTAAAAACCAATCGGCGAATGCTAAGTATGTAGGTGGGCTGATAAATTTTGCGTCCACTGTAATATTTTTATTTACATTAGACATGTCTGAAAAAAAAACCGGTTCTGTATAGTCGCATGATATCTCTCTTCCATCATACTTCACTTTGAACACACAGATGCTTACAGTCCTCACACAGTGCACATCGAAGTGGAAGAATTTTCAGACGTTCGGTTCAAACAGCGTGCTGTTATTGAATTGTTAACCGCGGACAAAGTTCCTCAAATTGAAATTCACAGACGAATGCAAGCCGTTTGTGGTGATCAGTGTGTTGGTGTGAGTGCAGTAAGATGTTGGGTAAGGTTAAGTCTGCAGTGAGAAAATGGTTTCAAAAACAAAACACCAATTTTTTAAAGGACGGATTTCAAAAACTAGTGCAGCGCTGGTGGAAGTGTAATGAAGCGCGTGGTGATTTTGTATAAAAATAATTATGCAGCTTCGAAAATAATTTATGTAGGCATATTTCTCTTTCTATTTCATTAAAGTATATTTTCTCGTTCATTTTGTATTTAAGCGGAGGCAAAATTTATTAGCCCGCCCTCGTACTTTAAACAATGACTGTTTAATGTAAGTGTTATACTGAAAATATATTTTCGTGGATAAAATATATTTTTATTTTTAAAACTGGCGTTATAAACTTACATGCAGTGAACCCAAACGCTCGGCATGTCTGATAGCCGTACATTTTCTCATACAACTTATGTAATATTTCGCACTGCTTGTTAGACACGTCTTGGAAACGACTTCCTTCAATCTTCAGACATGCTTTACCACGAGTTAAGGGAGACAGCGGTAAACCGTGGTCTAAATTTCCTACAACACTTTTCACGTATTCCTTTCTTATACCCTTTTTCGAAATAAAAACATCCTGTATTAAACTGTCCTGCACACGCACGAAGAAAAGAGAAATGTACTTTGCACTGTGCTTCGACACGTCAGTTACAGACAGCAAAATAAATTGTGTTTTGTGAATAATGTGATGCAATGTAACGTACACACCGAGATGTAACTGACGCTCTGTGAGTCACGTAGCTTCCTTTAAACTCGCCGTGCAGTATTGGCAATTTGCGCACAAAATTTGTACAGAGAATTTAATAATTTTCCTATCAGATTCCACGCATTACTGAGATTAGGAAAACACTGACAACAGCTACTGTAACATGCGACGAGGTATTGTATATATATATATATGTGTGTGTGTGTTTGTGTGTATGTATATATGTATATAACGGCTTCGGTGGTTTAGGGGTAACGTGCTGGCCTTTAGTACCCAAGTTTGCGGGTTCAAACCCGGCCGAAGCCTTCGGATTTTTAGGGCGAAAAAAAATCCTCAACACGCCTTTCTTCGGAGGGGAAGTAAAGCCGTCGGTCCCATGTCGCAGATCTGCGGCATGTATAAGATCCCTAAATTTAAGTGGAAGTCGGAATTTAGGCAAAATTACTACCGGACATCTTTCTCGCCCACAGTTCCACATTTCGCTGCTAGGATCTTTCGCATCGTTGCGGACGGAGGTACCTCGCGGCTAGATTGGGAACGTCTAAAGGCGGGGGAAAACAATGGCAAACTACCCCCAAGAACTTGCCCAGAATGCAGTGTGCCAGAGACATACCGGTCACATGACTGGGCTCTGGTTCCTGCCAAGCCCGGCCTTCAAGGCTGAATACTAATGAATGAAAGAATATATGTATATATATACATACATATACATATATATTATAAAATGCAGGTAATTAGGCTTCCTGTGCTTGTGGGTACAGTTTTTTTAATAGAACTCCCTGTAGTTGCCACTAGGCCCTAAATTTTTATGAACTATAATGTATCAGTCGGCCTGAAAGGTAATATTTTTTCTAAGAAAATAATGGTGCATGTATTTCCCACACTGATCTCCTTTCTCTTTTCCAAGTCTAGAGAAATGTGTTAGCCGTTTCTCTTTACAACAGGATAAAATCTGTCTACTTAACCATTTAAGATTTTGTGATTTCCATATAATATTCACGGCTTTTACAAGCGTAATTTAAGAATTTTATGTTTATTATGTATTTGTTTTAAATCAAAGAAGGTCTTATATACGTATAAAGGTAATTTATAATACAGATTAATTTTTATGGCTACTAGTCTTTATAAAGAGCACTTTAACATACTTTCGTACCTCTATGACCTGTAAAGAAAATTTCATCATAATGTCCTAACCTCAATACCTCCCTAAATACTCACGTTGATACTGACACCGAACCTGACACGACACGCACAAAGCAGTGGAAAGATGAACACTCTGGTACAGACTCGAGAACAGCTTCCAATACTGCCACCCTCTTCTCCTATTCGTAAATACTTTCTAACACGACAAACATGTGTGTAGCGAACGAAAAGTAAGGCCTAGCATCGTCTATAGTTTGTGACTGTGATTTGAGTGAAATGCAGCTGTTTATTGTTTATGTTCGCGTGTTTCAGCTGACAGTAACACGTTTCGGATACTCGGATATTTCAAATCGTAACGCAGCTGTAAGCAATTAGCGGCTCACTTGTCAACAAAACAAGATAATTGTAGTTCAACGCCCACACATTAAGAATTTCTTGATAAGCAATGTCACTCTACATTGCTACCTTCTTCGGTCCGCATAATTAATCTCCTACTGTCCTTAGCAATATTTTGTCACCACTTCGCGACACATTAAACAAAATGTTATTAAAATGCACTCAATCTTCCGAATTTCCTTCTTACCGTACGCTGATAACAACTGACAACGGCTGAAGGGCTCACCGCAAGAGTTTAAGAAAAATATTCCATCAGAGTTCACAGATGGTACCTCTATCCCACTGATATCTGATAACGGAAAGAACACGAGGCCGAAACGTTAAATTTCAAAATTCAAGATGACGGAAAGTGTCCCAAATAATTGTCATTTTTGCACCATATCCACGTCCAAAATATCTAGAATTTTTCAGAAAGTTTTTTTTTTTTTCTAAATTCGACAGCCACTAAGGAACACCGTTGAAGATTTACGTGTTGACTGTAATTCGGAATAAAAGAGAGGAAATTAATAGGTGCTAACAGGCAACTTCGTAACTTACACTGTTCTCTTCATTTCGTTACGATAGCTTAAACAGAAAAATATATGATATAATAAAGCTGCACAAACAATTCAGTTAGAAAGCAATGTTGCTGCGCTAAATAGAATTATTCTTATTTCAGAGCTGTCGAAATATTTTGCTTGAAATTCGTTACTGTACGATCAAGTGTGTATGGCGCTAATGGGCACAATATTGCAGTACACAAATTCTACACCAGCCGGTAGCTATGGTACGCCCTGGCATTAATAGACTGGAATTTCACTACGTCATATTGTCTTTCCTATAGGATGGGAGAGATTGAGAGCGATTGTTACGTTTAAAGTTTCGGTATTAACCTAACTAAAAGTAACGAATGCAATATAAATTGAGCCTGTAATTTTTCAATAATGTTAAACGATTTTTTTAAAATGACCAACCAGTACACTCATGTGCAATTGTTGGACCTTTAAAATACACAGAATATGGAGCATGTATAAAACGGCAGCCCAACTGCTTACTTGCAAACAAATAAAGCCAAAATAATTAATGGTATAGGTAGGAATTTGTAAGGTACAAACCGGTTAGAAGGTACTATCTCAGCATGGTCATTCAAGGGGTAAACACCGTCTGAGTAGTATAAGGACCCCTATGGCTAGTTTTCCTGCACACGTACGTGTGAAAGTAAGTCGAAAGCCGAGATTTGAACAATTGTAAGTTTTCTCTAGGGGGCGGGATCCATGGATGTTTAGGTT
>Ga0123357_10012884_pt1 | contig 10806 bp, 4 predicted proteins | sample TergutEmb28metaG_FD_89873 | JGI IMG/M metagenome (GOLD analysis project Ga0123357, IMG submission 89873) | Embiratermes neotenicus P4 segment gut microbial communities from Petit-Saut dam, French Guiana - Emb289 P4 | ecosystem: Host-associated > Arthropoda: Insects > Digestive system > Gut ... | reverse complement strand
GACCACCACCCATCCAAAAACTCGGTGCAGAAAACCATATGCTGCAACTCAACATCTAATGCTCCTGATGATGGACGTATGTGTGCCCGAAACATGTCGAACTAAGAATACATCAATAAAATTAGCTAGTTGCATCAAGTTAGCATTTCACTTTATTTTGTAAGCACATTCGTCAGACTAGTTCATTTTTATTTAAAAGTTACAGTCATCAACTGATCCTTGTAAATAACCAACTTGACGCACAATTTTTCATGCATGTTTTTTATATTCTCCACTTGTTTCGGGCAGCCATGTGCCCATCATCAGGAGAATTATTGTATCAGTGCGACACATGGTTTATGTCACTCTGTGTAGATGACCGTCTGGTGTGCAAGTATAACCTGCATACCAGACGGTCATCTACACAGAGTGACATAAACTAGGTGTCGCATTGATACAAGAATTCTCCTGATGATGGCACATGGCTGCCCGAAACATGCGGAGAATAGAAATAAACGTGCATGAAAAATTGTGTGTCAAGTTGGTTATTTACAAGGATCATACCAAGATGCACGGTCAACAAAACATAAAAATATCTGTTTAAAGTTTGCTGGATACGCATTAGTTGCTAGGTTCTGTCTCCGGTTTGTCTGCTGGGGAAAAATCCTTTGATACCTACAGGATACAAGAGGGTATATGTCGCCGAGACGTTAAGACGAAAAACTTCTTCCGCTCCTTAGAAAAATGGAACCAAAGACATCTGATACGAATTATCATGGATCGTGAGTTTCTGAACACATTTTTCCGCTATATTCACGTAACGATTCTGTGTTGCCTGTGAGCCTAACCAGATACATTGGTACCAGTCAAAATAAAGTTTCGTGTGTATCGACTGCGTTGCATTTGTGGTCACAGTTACGGAATAAATTCCCATGGCTTTCAAAATCCAATTTTTCTGTCAGCTTTTTGTTTTTTGTTTCTATTTATAGGGATATTAATAGTGCTTACAGCGGAAACGAATTGGAATTTTTAACCTCAAGTCAAAGCTCACCGAGAAAAAAATCAGCATGAATAAAATAACGTTTTGGATTGAAATATCTAAAAATAACAACATTGACCTCTCTATGATACGGTATTCTCAGCTAATTTTGTAAGTAGAACGTTAATCTATCCACGAAGTTGATTCCGTTTTTCAGGATTTTGTTCTGCAGAGTTGCAGATGTTTATATTTTTATTCTCCTCCTTCTCCTGAAATAATTTAGGGCTTTATGTCTCTTGAATATTATGTTGTAACGTAATATTTACCTGTTTTGATTCAAAATACCGAATTGTTTGCACTCCCAGGAACAAGAGGTTTCAGTGCAATGTAAAAGGACATGGGCTCGTGTAGCTTATTACGTGTGAGATCTGGTTTTGCTGAAATTTGGTATGGAGACCCCGTAGACATGCTAGACTTACTCAGTACATTTTAACTGGTTGCATATTGAAAAATCTGGGTTGTGAAATTTTTACACCGAGAGTTACCTGTACGTGCTACTTACTTTTGTATTAAGGATTTATATTTTTCCCACAGAAGCAATTTATGGTTTTTTATATATGTTAGTATAAAGAAAGATTTCTCTAAACGGCACTGGGAGGTCGAAAATTGTAATTTTGAAAGTTGTCGAATATCTGTACGAATTCCCCAACTAGAGGCTTTTCTTAATATAATTTGGGATCTTCCGTCTGTTTGTCGGGTTTGCTAAATACGTAAATTACAGCAAGCTCCTTCGTGAAGTTAATTACATAAACTCTACACCGTGTGGGTTTGGGCTGCTCGCTTACTGAAATTAAGAGTTCTTATCACGCCGGGGGCGTGGATGTACGTCTCTTGTGAGTGTTGTATATTGTCAGGTAGAGGACCTTACGTCGGAATGATCACTCGTCCAGGGGAGTGCTACCGATTGTAGTGTGCCTGAGTATGATCGTGACAACTCGACAATGAAAAGACCCTGGCCCACTAGAGGTTGTCGAAACGTGAAAAAAAACAACACCCTGAAGAAAAAGAGTTATAAACAGTTTATTAGTACAATAAGACTTCTTTGTTCTTCACAGTTTCAACCCTCCTTTTATTCATAAAGTTGTGGGAATAATAAGATGAGACGTCACGTCCGAACATCCTATGTCGCTATATGAAACATGCTGTTCTTCTACCTATGTCAAATTTTTTATGATCGGCATATACGTATTCTACTGTATAAGCTTACGACAAAGAACTGAACTTATTTGTTCAATGGTAATAAGGCTTCTGGAGGCACATTTTTTATCTTAATTAAAAAAAACAATAAACCCGTGTTTAATCTATAGACATCGGTAGCTGGCCCAAGGAACGGAGTATAATATTTAATAATCTCTCAGACAGTCAGCCACATTAATCCGGGGCATTTGTTGGTGGAGAGAAAGACAGTATCGCAACTTCGGACTTCTACTACACATTGACATTCCTGAAGGTCTGACAAGAAGTTATCGCTTACGCTGTGAAAGTTTTAAGTCTTACTTAAATTGGGCCGTTTACTTGTCACTTAATTCTTCGATGTTTTAGTCAAGATATTGATACTACAAACACGTAGGCTATAAGGTTGTAAGAAAAAATTGATAGGATTGCAAATGTTTGGGTGTGGGAGGAACTGGCCACGATTGGTGATAGGAAATGAAGATGGAATAATGAAAATTTGTTTCGGCAAGTGGTTGCCAGAATATTCTAAATGTAGGGAATTTTTCCTACTTGACCGATAAATACCGGCCCGACTTTCGAGGGAATTTTCATTAGATATTCTAGTGGTTAATATCACTGCGATAGTTGTTCTGTTTCCTGTCATCGATTGTTCCTCGACACGCGGCGTAGGACGCGGCGGAGCGGCTGGCGGAGTTTTGGGCCGGTGCTTATAGAACAAGCAACACAAAAAGAAACCTACAGAAGGCTGGGAGATTAATCAGTGTTTGCCTATCTTAAATAATTACAGAAAAGTTATAAAAGGGCTACAAAGAGTAGGATTTCTAAAGAAAGGGCCATGAACCATATTCGTACAAAGAGCCGTCGATAGAGAGTGTAAAACCCCAACAATTGTCCATGGCACTGTGAGGCTGTGCACGCAACAAGGGCACTGAAGACAACTCTGCCGAACTTGGTAAGGAATGATGGGTAAAATGCATCCCCGCTGAAACAATGGCAGCAGCACTTGGCACATCTTGCATATTTGTTTCAGTCGTACCTTTCATAACGCATTCACTGTCCCCTACCTCACAAATTTTCATTTCATTTCTTGGAGAAAATTTTTCTCTTCAGTCACCCATATTGCTGTCTGTATAAGAATAAGCACCGTCTCCAGACAATCATCCTTTAAAAACGAAATGATGTGACTGAGATATGAATCGACTATTTGAAAAAATACGGGGTTATTCAAAATGATTGTCGGGATTCTAACAACTTGCCATCTCGTTCTCCAGATGCAACCCCATGTGATTTCTTTCTATGGGGTTACGTCAAGGATCATGTTTATGTTCCTCCTTTTCCCGCGAATATCCCGGAACTGAAGGTACGAATCAAAACCACCATTGAAACCATCACCGCTGACATGCTTCGAACAGTTTGGAATGAAATCGATTATCGTGTTGATGTTTGTAGAATCACAAAGGGTGCTTATATATAGAATACCTGTAAGGTATGTCACAAAACTTGGGGTGTTATTCTATTAAATAAAAAAATACATGTACTCATATCTCAAGTGTATTGTCTATGACAAGTTCTTAAACCCCGACAATCATTTCGAATAACAAGAGCTTTTCCAATGTAACACTTCTACTCGAAGCGCTGTTATAGATTTACATGTTTATGTTGAAAGGAAATCGTTTGCCCTTCCTTGACATCAGTGCAAAGGGGAGTGGAAAATCTGTTTACTTAATCATTGTAATAGTAACGACGCGCCGCATAGCTCGAATCAAGTAACGAAAGATGGTTGGACGACTGGTGGATAATAAATTGGGAAGAAATTAGAAAGACTGGACACTTCTTAATTTGAGATGCAATTCACAGATTTGCTCGGAGGGACTAAGGGATGTCCACGAAAACCGCTGATCAGGGGTATTTCAGCATAAATTTCAAACTGAACTCTCTCAAATAAGAGGGAGAAATGTTGTCCGAAAGACGGCGACGTTTTGTTGTGGATATTGTGAAAATTATGTATGAACACTAACTGGATATTAGACTGCAGTAAACGCACATTTCGTCGTTAGACGGCTTGGCTGGAGTACTTGGTAATGGGTGCAGGGAAGGATTACATGAAGTGGATGCTTCTGTAAATGACACACAGGTCGACAATTGTTGTACTGTAATCACACGAGGTTTATTACCGTAGGTTTCGCCGGTATAGTGTGCATCAGAACTCTTAGCCTGGCTTTAAACACGTGATGTAAGAAAACATTTTATCATTACTCACAGTCTTGAATAATGGTGAAAGTGCCTTCTTGTACTTTATATAGTACTTCTGACAAGGACTTGTTGCCTTTTCAATGTGCATGTATCACGTACATATCTGTTCGTCTATCTGTACCACAGCCTATACCTTTGCATACGTGCTTACAAAATTCATTCACAGGACGCCAATTTTGACAGGTTAGACACAACCATCTTCATTTACATTAGAATAAAGATAAAGGACGCCTCGAGAGTAAACGTGTACTTAGGTTTTCCTTGTACGTGTTAAGAGGGTAAAGAGCGCCTGCTACATGTGTGTTAGACTCCCGAGTATTTCAAACGAATTTTATATCCGGAAGTGAAGCGTATTCATTATGTCCAAATTAAATAAGAAAGCTCAAGGATTTCGAGTGAATTCAAGGAAAGAATTCTTTTAACGAGCCATCTCTTAACTCGAGGAAAAATTTGGGTTGAATTTTGTTATAAAAATTCTTGCAAGAATTTGTCTCGCATCATGTCTAAGCTTCTGTGTTCGTTTCTTTGTCTGTGACTAAGAGTGAGAATCTAAGTTGTTTGACACGCTTTTTTGTATTGAACGGGAAATTATTACTAGAAGTTATCGATTATTGCCACTTTTAAGGCATATTCATCCATGATAAATTCTACTTTACTTAAGCGCATAAATCGCTAATCAATTTTATAAAGCTATCTCAAAATACGACTCTTGAAATGCAAAATACACCTTTGAGAAAGTGGTAAGGGTCATTATCGAATACGCTATTTAAATTCATGTTACTTTACTGCAATATGCAAATACAATGTTACAGCTCTCATTTTTTAAAATTAAATTCTTTTAACAGCGACTCGCTAAAGGAATATCGACCTAATTCTGTACGCGTTGTTTATTGGCATGGTAGCCATTAGTCAATGCTTTACATTTCCGCTTCACTCCTATGTGTTTTTCTTACGCACATAACACAGGTGTTTCCAGTAGCTTACGTATTACGTTTCGGGATCCACACTGATAATTAGCAATAGATTCTATCCCTCAATTAACTTTGTCAGATTAGAGTAGATTAAATTGTACTAAGTTGAAAAGAATGACAGCTTACTCAAAAATTTCTATAAGATGGACGTGGTTATATATTTTCGAGAACGTTTGCGTTTGTTATATCCGTGTGGAGTCGTTCCACTCATTTTATTATTTTTTCCGTTGACGCACTTGAAAGATTGCGGGTACTTACTTTTGCGATTACATTTATTACGTGAAAGGGGCTGTATGTTCCGTATGAAGTTATGTGTGGGTTTTATCTTTAGTTTCTACAGACCTACATTGATAGTTCCACCCTCACTTTACCACGAAATACAAAATTTTCTACAGGGCGCTTCTTGGTGTTTTCTATGCAATATTAAAAGAAACTGTAGAAAACGCACATATTTCGAAGTGATTTGTGAGTGTAGCGTCACAAAATAAAGTTCGTCACTAAAATTTGTAGCTTTATTCTAAACTAACATTGTCGGAATGCAATTACGGTTAGGAAAGTAAGGAAAATAAAATTACTGGGGTAAGGAAGTGATTGACAATGCACCTTTGGTCAGACATGTGTCAGAAATCAGGAAAGCACACTCCGAGATACCGCATTATCTGGCACTTAAATGCCAGCTTGAAGGGGTAACGTGGAAAAACAAAATGAGGGGTGTGGATCGACAGACAGACGTCACGGTTCTGACATTACCAGGCTGAGCCGTGTAGGCAGGCATCGTACTCTGTTGCGATTTACAAAACACGTCCATCAAGCCCTGACAAGCTTTTATTTCATTCATGAAAAATGCAAGAACAGTTCTCGGCGAGTTTACGACATGCGCACAACACTTTCCGCTCTTTGGATCAACCTTTCTTGTGGTCTTTGTTACCATCTCGACTATCTGGCTTTTCAGAGTAAACAGTCATGCCTTCAGAAATCCAGGGAGTATTGGAAGTATTGTTTCATAATTCTTATTGTTGTGCCGAGCTTTATACACTAAATCCGAAATGGCCACAGAATATCGTGACAGTACTATTTTCTTGTAATTTTATTTATTAACATAAATTTAATATTATCATAAATTTTCTAGAAGTCTATATAAAATAAGATTATTAAGAAGTTAGGGAATGTTCGCAGATTGTAACGCTTCTGGTGCCTTCGCTGTTGTTTGCTTAGTTTTGTAATTTGTGACTACTTTGAAAAGTCAGCGTTGATACGAGAATTGAAATGTGTTTTTATACGTTGTGACCACTATAGGTTATTAAATTCCTGTGCATCTTAGCAACAGATTTACAGTCAAATTTGACATTCAGAGGACCGTGAATCGTGATATATTCTTATAAAAAAACCAACGAGATGCACTACTTTCTCAAATTTATTTTTGAATAGAACTCTACATGCTGACTGCTTGCTAGTAAGCAGTCAGCATAACCTGTATGACATATACCTATTGCTGTGTGTACAGTGCTAGACACCTGATGAGGGAAAGAGAAACTTTCCGGAACATGTAGAGTTCTATTCAAAAAATAAATATGAGAAATTAGTGCATCTCATTGGTTTTATTAAAATAATTTACAGTTAAATTTGTTAGATTTTTCGGAGAGTGTTAGATGCTCGTCTTACGATTTCAGTTTAGATCTTCAGCTTTTCCTCGGCTCGCATTTTATCCAGAACAGAGTCTTTCTCAGTGAAAATTTCAGTCATGTTGAGACAATATCAGTATTAACAGGTCTTCAAAGTACGTGTCTGTAATCTTTGTTAATTTTGAACAGAAACCGGAATATACCAACATATGTCCTTTAAAATTGAAAGTGTAAATTTTCACGAAAATCCGGTCAGTGAAAGTCACGCTGTTCCATGCAGACGGACTTACATTAAGAGGCTAGTAGTTTTTTCTTCACAACTGCGACCCGAAAGCACCTAAAACCGAAATACTAAGTAAAATTTTAATTTTATGTGTGCTTAAATAAGTAATGACACAATAATTAGATATATACCAATCTCTTCCTTTGCGCTTTGCTTGCTTTCGTTAAAAGTGGGCGTAAATTAAAAAATGTGTAATAGAATGCAGCCAGTCAAAGGGCGTTAAACCGAAAATGAGAGAGTGCAAATTAAGAAGTGGTGTAATTTGGGAAGGGGTGTTAAAATGAGTAGAAACTGGCGTAAAACAAGACCTGGGTGTACTAAATTTTCGTGCATAACACCTGTGATTTTCCGATGTTCGTGAAATGTCCTGTGACAAACCGAATAAAATACTAACTGGATTCTAAATCATTCTCTCGCCTTTCTATCTCTTTTTATTATGCTTTTTTGACACTTTCAAACAACGATAATAATTTTTTAAACAGCAAGCCTACTTACAAATAAAGTTAGTAAAACAAGAATTTTATACACTTTCATTTTACCTTTAAACTCATGTGTGTTCAAGTTGTATAGAGCTATTGAAAGTACGGGGGCTATGGTAGGTAAGTCCCTGCAAACTTGTCACTTTCCTTATGTAAATTTTATATGCAAAAGCTACGTTGTTTGTTTACATTTGTATACAGCCTTTGAGGTGGTTTTTTTGAGATGTAGAGGGACGCCATTTTACTTCTTTTAGAAACCCTTCCTTGAAAGCAACCTAGAAACATCCTGGAACTTCCTGAAGTGTCTTAATCCGAAAAAGACGTGTTCATATTTTGAGTATGTTTTAACAACTATTTTTCAGTTTTGTTACTTTAGAAATAAGGCTGCAAGAGGCATCTGCCTAGAAATAAGTACAATTATGTAACTGAAGAGTAAAAAACCAACTAGATGCCACCTATTATTTTATTGTACTTCTTATAGGCTCAACATGTTTCGGGCATTACTATGCCCATCATCAGGAGCTCGCGACTATGTTGTTGATTACCACACTGGTCGTTTCGTTTCAAGAACGAAACGACCAACGTGGTAATCAACATTATAGTTGCGAAATCCTGATGATGGACATAGTAATGCCCGAAACATGTTGAGCCTATAAGAAGTACAATAAAATAATAAGTGGGTCTAGTTGGTTTTTTACTCTTCAGTTATCACAATGATGCACGGTCCAATAAACGTCAGATACAATTATTTAATTTAAAATATTGATAACACCGACTTTCACGTGAAATGATCAGTAATTGTTTGAAAACCTGGGCCAGGATAACATACACACTAACGTGATGAGGATTATGAAACGAATGGGTTTAATAAACTGGTCAACAGGGCGACCTATATCACTGAACCTGCTGTTGTTTTAAACGCCGTTTACCGGCATCTAAGTGCGATCAGTGCTCTTTATTCCTTACCTACAGGGCAATCCCATCCTACGAAGATACCTGGATAAACAGATTTAATATAACTCAGTATAATCAAATATCCTCCATCTAACAGAAGGTACTTTTGAAGACGTTTTCTATTGCTTGTAGTGATTTTGACGCTTGCAGCCTGAAAGGAAGCCTCATATTCAGTCGTAGCTAACTGAAAATGAGAGTTAGAATTCATTTGTATATATCGTCGAACATATGATCGCTTTGTTTTGAGAATTTGGGCTACATAATTCGATATTTCCACTTGGCGCTTGTACATACATTTGTTGCCTCCATGCTGCTCTTTTGAAGTGAAACTTTTCAGCACAAACATGTTACGACCTAATCCACAAAGTTCCATCTAAAAACCACTTCATTCCCTCGTAATTCATTAACGAGAAAATAAAATATGCCGCGACTCCCTTTAATTCAGTTAAACGTATAATAAAATTACACACGGATTATTGCATTGAAGCGTCTCAGAAAATTGTTTCTCCATTACAGTAATGGAATGGCAGTAGTCAGATGAAGTTATTCCCCGGTTTACTAGGAAGTTAATTTCAGGTTAATTCAACCCAGAACGACAGAATACATTACAGAATTTTGAAACAGATGTGTTGAGTGTATCTGGAATTATTCATGCTTGTTGGGGATGCTAGGGTCTAAGATTTTCAATCTTTCATCGCTTGCGTTGAAACCTGAGATTGGGCGGACAAAGAGTTTGGGTAAGAAGGCTACTGAGAATAGTCAGAGAAAAAATATTTTGTCAATGCTTAGACAACTCGATATCTTAAAAAGATGAAAGGAGGCAATTAGGTCACGATATTGCCTATGTATGTCCCCATTTCAACGTTTGAAGCGGTTGACTTCAATGCCGCAATTTTTAAATTTTTGCAGCCGGCAGTAACAATGCAAGGAACGAGGGAACTTGTGAGGCGAAAGGATACAAGTAGTACAGTATTTACGTCAGGGCAGTGATACGATATGTAGTGACAGACCGTGAAGAAGTATGTAGCGTTTGAGGTAATATTTCTATGGAATGGCATTGCATAAACTATTTTTGGTCCTCGGTTTGATTGCGCTAAGTAATGGCTCAGTTGATTCCTGTGTGTGTGAAATTTAGTACGAAGGTAGCTCAAAAGCATACAGGACGTCTTGGCTAATGGATTCCTGTGTGGCGCAACTATATCGCATATAAAGCCAGCAACCTTCGGGGTAACCCATGGCATCTATCGTACCCAGGGATGACAAAATGGATAGTTGGTGCTTATGAGTTCTATAAGAACACCAAAGAACTGACGTGGTTTAAATACTGGAAAGAAATGCCTGGTGGAATCGAAATATGTAGCAATGTAGAATGCCGTTCTTTGAATAGAGTTGGTCTGACTGTTTTATTTTGTTGTACGTTAACATTTTAAGGCAAAGGGATGACTCAGAATGCGTTTTCTACTAGAGAGATTGTTTGTAACAATACTTTAAGAAACTATGGTTACACTAATTTGTAAATACTAATATTACACACGAGTGACCAACACGTGACAAATTCTATGCTAGAAGACGGGTTCTGCAAATTCATATACCAAGAAAATATTTCAATCAGCTTCTGAATGGCGCAATGTATCATTAAATATTAAAACAAACACGTTTTGGCTTTAAAAGGGAGAAAATGGCTATTGTAGTGTACATAGCATTAATTTAACTTTGCGGCGTTGCATTTTGTCTGCAAAGTGTATGTGTATAATGCTAGCTATGTGTCACAGAATGAAGAATTATAATTTTCCTGAAAGGCATTTACCGGAAGTAAAGGATTTTGAGTGTTTACTCTGAGAGAAAAAGTGAATTTAAATATATAATTTAATTTAATTCTGCCTAGGAGTTATTCCAAAATATTTTTCGCAGGACTTGGATAAACTAAAAAAAAAAAAAAACATTGGGGCCAATATGGGAATGATGGCTGAGCCAGGAGAGCACAGTGGGATTAATGAATACACTATGGATTGGGAAACAGAGGAGTGTTTTTCGATTTACAAAAGGAATG
>Ga0123357_10012883_pt1 | contig 10806 bp, 33 predicted proteins | sample TergutEmb28metaG_FD_89873 | JGI IMG/M metagenome (GOLD analysis project Ga0123357, IMG submission 89873) | Embiratermes neotenicus P4 segment gut microbial communities from Petit-Saut dam, French Guiana - Emb289 P4 | ecosystem: Host-associated > Arthropoda: Insects > Digestive system > Gut ... | reverse complement strand
GGTGTGTGTGTGGTGGTGTGTGTGTGGTGGTGTGTGTGTGGTGGTGTGTGTGTGGTGGTGTGTGTGTGGTGGTGTGTGTTTGGTGGAGTGTGTGTTTTGTTGATGTGTGTGTGGTGGTGAAAGTGTGTGGTGGTGAAAGTGTGTGGTGGGTGTGGTGGTGTGGGTTTGTTGGGTGTAAGTGTGTGGTGGTGTTTTTGTGTGTGTGTGTGATGGTTTGTATGTGTTAATGTGTGTGGTGGTGTTATGTGTGTGGTGGTGTCTGTGTGTCTGGAGGTGTGTGTGTGGTGTTTTGTGTGGTGGTGTGTGTTTGTGTGTTGTGTTTTTGTGATGGTGTTTTTTGTTATTAACATCATGCCCCATTACACAGTAATATTCCATACTTTACACAACCTAAGATTTAGTTAGCTCCCATTTCAAATTTATAAATTCTATAGACTTAACAAATTTTGCAAAAAATTTACATAATAATTTTATAAGTGTATCAATCTTTGCAAGCCATTTGCCGCCAGTGCATTTTATTTGTTGTATAACCTCATTCCTTTGGCTACTTAACTTTTTACAATTAACTATTACATGGTCTACAGTTTGATCTTCTTCTTCACACGGACACATCGTGTGTATTTCGGTAGTGGTTGTGGTGGTGGTGTGTGTGTGTGTGGTGGTGTGTGGGTGTTTGTGTGTGTGAATGGTGTTGTGAATGTGTGGTGGTGGTGTGTGTGTGGTGATGTGTGTGTGTGGTTGTGTGTGTATGTTTGGTGGTGTGTGTGTGTGTAGTGTGGGTGTGTATGGTGGTGTGTGTGTGGTTTGTGTGAGGTGTGGGTGTGTAGTGGTGTGTGTGGTATTTTGTGTGTGTTTGGTGGTGGTGTGTGTGTGGTGTGTGTGTGTGGCGGTGTGGGTATGTGTGGTGGTGTGTGTGTAGGTGTGTGATGTTGGTGTGTGTGTGGGGGTGTGTGTGTGTGGTAGTGGGTGTGTGTGGTGGTATGTATATTTGTGTGTGGTTGTGTATGTGTGTGTTGGTGTGTCTGTGTGTGTGTTGTGTGTGTGTGTGTTTTGGTGGTGTGTGTGTGGTATGTGTGGTGCTGTGTATGTGTGGTGGTGTGTGTTGTGTGAGTGTGTAGTGTGTGTGTGTATGTGGTGTTTGTGTGGTGGTGGTGTTTGTGTGGTGGTGGTGTTTGTGTGGTGGTGGTGTTTGTGGTGTGTTTGTGGTGTTTGTGTGTGGTTGTTTGTGTGTGTGGCTTGTGTTTGAGGTGTGTGTGCTGGTGTGTGTATTGTGTGTGATTGCGTAGGTGTGTGTTTCTGTGTGTGGTAGTGTGTGTGTGGTGGTATGTGTGTGTTTGTTTGCGTGTGTGTTTGGTGGTTGTGTGTGTGTGTGTGGTGTGTATGTGTGGTGTGTGTGTTTGTGTGTGGTGTGAGTGTGGTGTGTGTGTGTGTGATTGTGTGTGAGAGTGTGTGGTGCTGTGTGTGTGTGGTGTGTGAGTTTAGTGGTGTTTGTGAGAGGTGGTATGTTTGTGTGGTGGTGTGTGTGTGTGTGGTTGTGTGTGTGTGGTGGTGTGTGTGGTGTTGTGTGTATATGGTGGTGTGTGTGTGGTGTTGTGTGTGTGTGGTGGTGTGTGTGGTGGTGTGTGTGGTGGATTGTGTGTTTTGTTGATGTGTGTGTGGTGGTGTGAGTGTGTGGTGGGTGCGGTGGTGTAGATGTGTTGGTTGTGTGAGTGTGTGTGGTGGTGTTTGTGTGTGTGTGATGGTGTGTATGTGGTAATGTGTGTGGTGGTGGTGTGTGTGGTGGTTTGTGTATCTGGAGGTGTGTGTGTGATTTTGTGTGTGGTGGTGTGTGTGTGCTGGTGTTTTTTTGATTGTGTGTATTTCGGTAGTGGTTGTGGTGGTAGAGTGTGTGTGCTGGTGTGTATTTCGGTGGTGGTTGTGGAGGTAGAGTGTGTGTGTTGTGGTGTGTGGTTGTTGGTGTGTGTGTGTATGGTGTAGTGACTGTGTGGTGGTGTGTGTGTGTGAGTGTGGTGATGTGTGTTTGTGGTTGTGTGTGTGTGTGGTGGTGTGTGAGTGGTGTGTGTGTATGTTGGTTTTGTGTGGTTGTGTGTGTGTGTGGTGTGTGTGAGGTGTGGGTGTGTAGTGGTGTGTGTGGTATTTTGTTTGTTTTCGGTGGTGTTGTGTGTGTGGCGGTGTAAGTGTGTGTGGTGGTGTTTGTGTTTGGTAGTGTGGGTGTGTGGTTGTATGTATGTGTGTGTGTGTGTGTGGTTGTGTATGTGTGTGGTGGTGTGTGTTTGTTTGTGTGGTGTGTGTGTTGATTTGGTGTGTGTGTGGTATGTGTGGTGCTGTTTGTGTGTGGTGGTGTGTGTGTGTTGTGTGTGTGATGTGTGTGTGATGTGTGTGTGGAGTGTGTGTGGTGGTGTGTTTGTGTGTGGTGTGTGTGTAGTTGTGTGTGTGGTGTGTGAGGTTGTGTGTGTGGGTGTGAGGTGGTATGTGTGTGTGGTTGAGTGTGTTTGGTTTGTGTTTGGTGCTGTGTGTGTGAAGTGTTGTGTGTGTATGTTGGTGTGTGTTTTGTGGTGTTTGTATGTGGTGTTGTGTATTTGTGATGTTTTGTGTGTTGGTGCATGCTTTGGTGTGTGCGTGTGCTGTGTGTGTGTGCTGGAGTGTTCGTGTGTTGTTTTGTGTGGTGGTGTGTGTGTGCTGTGTGGTTGTGGTGTGTGTGTTGTGCGTGTGGTGATGGTATGTGTGTATGGTGTGTGTGTCTGTTTGGTGTATGTGTGGCGGTGTGTGTGGTTTGTTTGTTGTGTGTTTGTATGTGTGGTGTGTGTGTTGTGTTGGTGTGTGTGCTTGTATGTGTGTGGTGTTTTGTGTGTTGTGGTTTGTATGTGGTTGTCTATGTGGTGTGTGTGTGTGGTGGTGTGTTTGTGTGTGTGTTTGGTGGTGTGTGTGTGGTGTTTTTTGTGTGTGTGTGGTGTGGGTGTGGTATTGTGTGTGTGGTGTTATGTGTGGGTGTGATTTCTGTGTGTGTGTGGTGTTTGTTTGTGTGTGTGTAGTGTGTGTGCGTGGTAATGGTTTGTGTGTGTTGGTGTGTGTGGGGTGGTGTGTGTGTGGTGTGTGTTGTGTTTTGTGTGTGTTGTGATGTGTGTGTGCTGTGTGTGGTGGTGTGTTTTTTTGTATTATCTGTGTGGTTTTGTGTGAGTTTGGTGGTGTGTGTGACGTGGTATGTGTGCGGTTGGTGGTGTGTGTTTGGTTGTGTGTGTGTGGTGATTTGTGTGTGGTGGTATGTGTTTATGGTGTTGTGTGTGTGTGTTGTTTTGTGTGTGTGATGGTGTGTGTGTACGTGTGGTGCTGTGTGTGTGTTTGTTGCCTGTGTGTGTGTGAGTGTGTGTGTGTGTGTGTTGTGTGAGTTTGTTGGTGTGTGTGTGAAGTGGTATGTGTGTGTGGTGGAGTGTGTGTTGTGGTGTGTGTGTGGTGGTGTGTGTTTGGGTGTGTGTGTTGTTTTGTGTGTGTGATGGTGTGTGTGTATGTGTGGTGCTGTGTGTGTGTTTGTTGCCTCTGTGTGTGTGTGAGTGTGTGTATGTGGTGTTTGAGTTTGTTGGTGTGTGTGAGGTGGTATGTGTGTGTGTTGTGGAGTGTGTGTTGTCGTGTTTGTGTGGTGGTGTGTGTGTATGGTGGTGTTTGTTTGGGTGTGTGTGTTGTTTTGTGTGTGGTGATGGTGTGTGTGTATGTGTGTTGCTGTGTGTGTGTTTGTTGCCTGTGTGTGTGTGTGAGTGTGTGTGTGTGTGTGGTGTGTGAGTTTGTTGGTGTGTGCGAAGTGGTATGTGTGTGTGTGTTGGAGTGTGTGTTGTGGTGTGTGTGTGTGGTGGTGTGTGTGTGTATATGGTGGTGTGTGTTTGGGTGTGTGTGTTGTTTTGTGTGTGCGATGGTGTGTGTGTATGTGTGGTGCTGTGTGTGTGTTTGTTGCCTGTGTGTGTGTGTGTGGTGTGTGAGTTTGTTGGTGTGTGTGAGGTGGTATGTGTGTGTGTGGTGGAGTGCGTGTTGTGGTGTGTGTGTGGTGGTGTGTGTGTATATGGTGGTGTGTGTTTGGGTGTGTGTGATGGTGTGTGTGTGTGTGGTGCTGTGTGTTTGTTTTTATTTGCCTGTGTGTGTGAGTGTGTGTGTGTGGTGTGTAAGTTTGTTGGTGTGTGTGAGGTGGTTTGTGTGTGTGTGGTGGAGTGTGTGTTGTGGTGTGTGTGTGGTGGTGTGTGGGTGTATGTTGGTGTGTGTTTGGGTGTGTGTGTTGTTTTGTGTGTGTGATGGTTTGTGTGTGTATGTGTGGTGCTGTGTGTGTGTTTGTTGCCTGTGTGTGTGTGAGTGTGTGTGTGTAGTATGTGAGTTTGTTTTTGTGTGTGCGGTGGTATGTGTGTGTTTGGTAGAGTGTGTGTTGTGGTGTGTGTGTGAGTGTGTGTGTATAGTATGTGAGTTTGTTGTTGTGTGTGCGGTGGTATGTGTGTGTTTGGTGGAGTGTGTTGTGGTGTGTGTGTGGTGGTGTGTGTGTGTATGGTGGTGTGTGTGTGTATGTGTGGTGCTGTGTGTGTATTTGTTGCCTGTGTGTGTGAGTGTGTGTGTGTGGTGTGTGAGTTTGTTGGTGTGTGTGAGGTGGTATGTGTGTGTGTGTGGTGGAGTGTGTGTTGTGGTGTGTGTGTGGTTGTGTGTATGTGTATGGTGGTGTGTGTTTGGGTGTGCGTGTGGTATTTAGTGTGTGTGAGTTTGTGTGTTTGGTGGTGTTTGAGGTCGTGTGTGTGTGTGGTGTGTGTGTGGGGTGTTGTTTGTGTGTGGCGGTGTGTGTGTGTATGGTTCTGTTTGTGTGTTTCGTGTGTGTATGGTGATGTGTGTGTGGTGGTATGTGTGTTTGATTGTGTGTATGTGGTGTGTGTGTAGAGGTTTTGTGTGTGGTGGTGTGTGTGTTTGGTAGTGTGTGTGTGTGATAGTGTTTGTGTGTTGTGTTATATGTGTGTGTAGTGTTGTGTGTTTGTGGTTTGCGGGTGATGTGGTGTATTTGTTGGATGCGTTTTTGTGGTGTGTGTTGTTGTTTGTGTTTGTGGAGTGTTTTGTGTACTTTGTGTGTGGTGGTGTGTGTGTGGTCGTGTGTGTGTTCTGGTGTTCGTGTGGTGGTGTGTGATGTGTGTGTATGGCGTTGTTTGTGTGATGGTGTGTGAGTGGTTGTGGTGGTGTGTGTAGTGGTGTGTGTGTGCGTGGTGTTGTGTGTATGAATTGGTATTTGTGTGTGCGGTGGTGTGTGTGAGTGGTGGTTTGGATGTGGTGGTGGGTGTGGTGGTGTGTGTAATGGTGTGTGTGTGTGGTTGTGTGTGTGATGTGGTGTTTGTGGTGTGTGTATGTGGTAGAGTGTGTGTTGTGTTGGTGTGTGTGTTGTGTTTTGTGTGTGATGGTGTTGTGTTTGGTGTTGATGTGTGTGTTTGGTTGTGTTTGTCGTGTTGTTTGTATGGTGGTGTGCGTGGTGGTGTATGTGTGTTGGTGTATGTATGGTGGTTTTGTGTATGTGGTGGTTTGTGCGTGGTGTGTTTTTTGTGTGTGTTGGTGTGTGTGGCGGTTTGTGTGTGGTGGTGTGTGTGTGTTGTGTATGTGGTGGTGTGTGTGCGGTTGTGTGTGTGTGGTGCTGTGTGTGTGTGGTGTGTGTGGTGTGTGTATATTGTGTGTGTGGTGTGTGTCTGGTGTGTGTGTTTGGTTTGTGTGTTGTGATTTTTTGTGTGTGCTCTTGTTTTGTTTTTGTTGTGAATTGTGTGTTAGGTGGTGTGTGTGTTTGTTGGTGTGTGTGTCGTTGTGTGTGTGTGTTGTTGTGTGGATGTGGTGGTTTGTGTGTGGTGGGGGTGTTTTTTCGTGTATGTGTGTGATGGTCTATGTGTGGTGGTGTGTGTGTGGTATGCTTGTGGTCGTGTGTGTTTGGTGGTGTGTGTGGTGGTGGTGTGTGTGTGGTGTGTGTTGGTGTGTGTGTTGTGTGTATTGTTTCTGTGTTGTGATGTGTGTGGTGTGTGTGTTTGGTGTGTGTGGTTGTCTGTGTATGTGTGTGTGTGTGTTGGTGGGTGTGTCGTGGTTTGTTTGGAGATGTGTGTGTAGTTGTGTTGTTGTTGTTTGTGTGGTGGTCTGTGTGTGGTGTGTGTGTATATGTTGGTGTGTGTGCGTGGTTGTGTGTGTGTGTGTTGGTTGGTTTGTGATGTGTGTATGATGGTGTGTGTGGGTGTTATATGGTATGTGTGTGTGGTTTTGTTTGTCATGTTATGTGTGTGTGGTGTGTTTGTTGTGGTGTGTGTGGTGGTGTTGTGTATGTGGTGGTGTGTGTGTGCGGTGGTGTTTTTGTGGTGGTGTGTGTGTTGTGTGTGTGTGTGTGTGTGTCGTGGTGTGTGGGTTGTGTTGTGTGTGTGGTTTTGTTTGTCTTTGTAGTGGTATTGTGTGTTTGTGTTTGTGGTGGTGTGTTTGTGTGGTATTGTGTTTGCGAGGTATTGTGTGTATGTGTTGTGTGTTGTGTGTGTGTCGTGTGGGTGTGTGGTTTTCATGTGTGTGTGGTGTGTGTGTGTGGTGTGTGGTTGTGTTTATGTGTGGTGTATGTGTGTGTGGAGTTCGTGTGGTCGTGTGTGTGTAATTGTTTGTGTATGGTGGTTTGTGTGTCGTGTTGGTGTTTGTGGTGGTTGTGCGTGTGTGTTTTGTGTGTGGTGTGGGTGTGGTGGTGTATGTGTGGTGTGTGTGTATGGTGCTTTGTATGTTTGTGGTGTTTGTGTGTTGTGTGTCTGTTTGAGTGTGTTTGTGGTGATGTGTGTTTGTGGTGGTGTCTGTGTGTGTTGGTGCGTGTGGTAGTGTGTGTATAGTTTTTTGTGTTAGTTGTGTGTTAGTGTGATATTTTGTGTGGTTTGTGTGCGTGGTGTGTGTGCGTGGTGTGTGTGTGGTGGTGTTTGTTTGTTGTTTGTGTGGTGTGTGTTTGTGGTGCTTGTGTTTTTGTGTGTTGGTGTGTGTATGTTGGTTTGTGTGTGTGTTGGTGTGTATGTGGTAGTGTGTATGGTTGTGTTTTTGTGTGTATGGTGTGTGTTTGTTGGTGTTTGTATGGGTGTTGTTTGTTTGATTTTGTTTGTGTGTGGTGTTGTGTGTGTGTGGTGTGTGTTGGTGTGTGTGTATATTGTGTGTGTGTGGGATTGTGTGTGTTTGATGGTGTGTGTGTGGTTTTGTGTGTGTTGATGTGTGTGTGTGGTGCTTTGTGTGTGGGTGTGTGTGGCGATGTGTGTGGTGGTGTGAGTTTGTGGTGTGAGTGTATGATTTTTATATTTTGTTTGTGTGTGTTGTTTGTGTGGTGTGATTTGTGGTGTGTGTTGTTTGTGTGGTTTGTGTTTTTTGTGTTTTGTGTGTGCTGTTGGTGTTTGTTTCTTGTGTTTTTTTGGTATTAGTGTGTAGGAGTGTGTTTGTAGAATGTTTGATGTGTGTGGTCGTGTGCGTGTGTTGTCGTTTGTGTGTGTGGTGTGTGTATGTGGTGTGTGTGGTGTGCGTGTGTTGTGTGTTGTTGTGGTGTTTGTGTGTGTTTGTGTCTGTGTTGGTGTGTGTGGTGTGTGTTTGTGTTGTGTGTGTGTTTGGTTGTGTTTGTGGTTGTGTGAGTGGTGGTGTGTGTTTGTGTGTGAGGTGTGTGTGATGTGGTTTTTGTGGTGATGGTGTGTGTCTTGATGTTCTGTGTTTGGAGGTGTGTTTGTGAGTTGGTGTTTGTGCGGTGGTGTGTGTGTGGTGTGTTGTGTTGTTTGGGTGGTGTGTATTGTGGTGTATGTGTGTGTGTGTGTGTGTGTGGTGATTTTGTGGAGGTATGTGTGTAATATGTTTTTGAGTTGTGTGTGTGTTGTTGTGTGTGTGATGGTGTGTGAGTGTATGTGTGTGTGTATATTGTTTGTGTGGTGTGTGAGGTGGTATGTGTGTGTGTGTGGTTGTGTGTGGGTGTTGGTTTGTGTGTGATGGTTTTTTGTGTGGTTGTGTGTGTGGTGTTTTGTGCGTTGTGCTGATTGTGTATTGGTGTGTGAGGTGGTGTGTATGTGGTGGAGTTTATGTGTGGTGGTGTGTGTGTGGTGTGTTTGTGGTGTGTGTGTGTTGGTATGTGTGAGTTGCGTGAGTGTGTGGTGGTTTGTGTGTGTTTTTGTGTGTGGGTGATGGTATGTTTGTTGTGTGTGGTGTGTGTGTTGTGTGTGTTGTGTGTGTGTGATGTGGGTGCGTGGTGGTGGTGTTTGTTTGTGGTGTGTGTGGGTTGTGTTGTTTGTATGTGTGGTATTGTGTGTTTTGTGCTGTGTTGTGGTAGTGTGTGTAGTTGTGTGTGTGTGTTTGTTTGTTTGTGGTGTTGGTATTTGTGTGGTGTGTGTAGTGGTGGTGTGTTTGTGGTGGTGTGTTTGTGTTGGTGTGTGTGTGTTTGTCGTGTGTGGGTGTGTGATGTGTTTTTCTTGGTGGTGTGTATGTGGTGGTTTGAGTGTGTTGTGTGTCTGTGTGTGTCGTGTTGTGTGTGGTGGTGTGTTTGTGTGGTGGTGTGTTTGTGTGGTGGTGGTTTTGTGTTATGGTGTGACTGTGGTGATATGTGTGTGGTGCTGTGTGTGTAATATGTGTTAGTGTGTTGGTGTGTGTTTGGTGTGTTTGTGGTATATGTGGTGGTGTGTGTAGTGTGTGTTGTGGTGTGTGTGTTGTGTGTGTGGTGTGTGTGTGGTGCTGGTGTGTTTGTGTGGTTGTGTGTGTGTGGTGGAGTGTGTGTTTAATGGTGTCTATGTGGTATTGTGTGTGGTTTTATTGTTTGTGTTTGTGGTGTTGTGTGTGTGGCGGGTGTGGTTTTGTGTGTGTTGAAGTGTGTGGGTTGTGTTTGTGTTGGTTTTGTGTGTGGTGGTGTGTTTATCGTGTGTGCGTGTGGTGTGTGTGTGTTTGTGCGTTTGTGGTCGTGTGTGTGTGTGGTTTGTGTCTGTTTGGTGTGTGTTGGTGATTGTGTGAGGTGGTGTGTGTGTTGTGAGTGTGGTTTTTGTGTGGTGGTGTGTGTGTGTGGTTGTTTGTGTATTGTGTGTGGTGTGTGTGGTGTTGTGGGTGTAGGTGTGTTTGTGTGTGTGTGTGTTTCGTTGTGTGTGTGCTTGTGTGTGTGTATGGAAGTGTGTGATGTGTGTGTGGTGTGTGTGTTTTTTTTGGTGTGTGTGAGTGGTTGTGTGTGTGGTGGTGTGTTTGATGTTTTGTGTTTTTTTGTGTGATCGTGTGTGGTAGTTTTTGTTTGGTGGTATGTGCGTGTTTGGTGGTGTGTGTGTGTTGTGGTGTGTGTGGTGTTGGTGTGTTTGTGTGGTTGTGTGTGTGCGTTGGTGTTTGTGCGGTTGTGTGTTTGTGGTGTTTGTGGTAGTGTTTGTTTGTGGTGCTGTATGTTTGGTGTATGTTTGTGTTGTGTGTGTGGTGTGTGTGATGTGTTGTTTGTGTGTGATGGTGCGTGAGTTGGTGTGTGACGTTTGTGTGTTAGTGTGTGTGTTTGGTGGTTTGTGTGTGATATGTTATGTGTTTGTGTGGTGTAGTTTTTGTGTGTTGGTATTTTTGGTTCTTTGCGTGTGTGTGGTGGTTTGTTGGTGTATGGTGGTGTGTGTTGTGGTGTGTGTGATTGTGTGTGTGTGGTTTTGTGTGTGTTGTTGTGTGTGTATTGATGTGTGTATGGTAGTGGGTGTTTTTTGGAATGTGTGTATTGTGTTGTGTGTGGTGTTGTGTGTGTGGTGTGTGTGGTGTGTTGTGGTTAGTGTGTGGTTGTGTGTGTGTGGTGTGTGTGTTGTGTGTGTGTCGTGGTGTGTGTTTTGTGTGTGTGGTTTGTTGCGTGTGTGTGGTTTATGTATGTTGTGGTGTGTGTGGTTGTGTGTATGTTATTGTGTGTGTTGGTGTGTGTGGTGGTGTGTGTGTGTTTGTGGTGTGTGTGATGTGTGTGGTTTGTGTGTTTGTGTGTGTTCTTTTGTGTATGGTTGTGTGTGTGTGTGTGGTGGTGTGTGGGTATGTGGTATTGTGTTGTTATTGGTATGTGTGTATGTGTGGTTGTGTGTGTGGTGGTGTGTGTTTGTGTGTGTGTGGTGTATGTGTGTGGTAGTTGTGTATGTGTGGTGGTGTGCGTGCGGTGGTGTGTGTTGTGTGTGTTATTTTGTGTGTGTGTTGTGTTGTGTGTGTGGTTGTGTGTGTAATTTGTGTGTGTAGTGTGTTAAGTGGTGTGTGTTTTGTTTTGTGTGTTTTTCTGTGTGTGTGTGGTGGTGTGTGTTTGTGTGGTGCAGTATGTGTTTGTTGGTGTGTGTGGTGGTGTGTGTGGTTTGTGTATGGTGGTGTGTTTGTTGTGTGTATTTATGTTTGTGTGTGTGTGTGGTGTGTGTGTGGTGTGTGTGTGAGTTTGTGGTGTGTGTGGTGTTTGTGATGTGTCTGTGTGGTGTGTGTGGTTGTGTGTGTATTTGTAGTGTTAGTGTTTGTGTGTTTTGTGTGTGTGGTGGTGTGTGGGTGTGTTGTAGTGTGTGTGTGTTGGTTTGTGTGTCGTGCTGGTGTGTGTGTTGGTTGTGTGTGTGTTTGGTGTTGTGTGTGTGGTGGTGTGTGTAATTGTGTGTGTTTTTGTTTTGTGTGGTGGTGGTTTATATGTTGTTGTGTGTGTGTTGTGCTTCTGTTTGTGTATGTTTGTGTGTGGTGTGTGTGGTGGTGTGTGTGTTTGTGGTGGTGTGTTTTTGGTTCTGTGTTTGTGTGGTTGTTGTGCGTGGTTGTGTGTTGTTCTGTGTTTTTAGTGTGTGTTGTGGTGTGTGTGGGGTGTGTGTTTGATGTGTGTTTGTTGTGGTGTGTGTT
>Ga0123357_10012882_pt1 | contig 10806 bp, 11 predicted proteins | sample TergutEmb28metaG_FD_89873 | JGI IMG/M metagenome (GOLD analysis project Ga0123357, IMG submission 89873) | Embiratermes neotenicus P4 segment gut microbial communities from Petit-Saut dam, French Guiana - Emb289 P4 | ecosystem: Host-associated > Arthropoda: Insects > Digestive system > Gut ... | reverse complement strand
TTTCAAATGCTCTATTTCTTTGTCTATATCGGCTATGGGCTGCTCAAAGTCAAAAGCTTTTTCCATTTATTCTTATTCTCCTTAGAACTTGCCGGAATAGCTAACCTTGAAAATTCTTTCGTTAGGAACTCTGCCGGGATTATTGGGGCCCCAACAGTCTCTCATCATGAAATCCAAATCGAGATTTTCCATAACGTTAAATCTGACGCCCGCGTTAAATCTGGCGTCCGAAAAAGAGTGCAGGTTGTCGTATTCCGCCATCAAAGAAATAATGTCCTCATACACGGGCGCTATAGCGCTTAAAAACGCGAAAATTTTTCCGGTATCGAAATCATTGGTATTTAATCCGCCGCTGACGATCAAACCGGGAAGCAAAACCTCTCTTCCTGCAACGAGATAAACGCCTTTTGCGTCTTGCGCGAATTTGCCGTCGTGAAACGCGTCGTAAAAATATCCCTGGCCGTCATATCCTATCGCTATCGCCGGGATATTCATATCTCCGCCGTAAATGTTGACCTTGGCGGAAAGGGCCGGAACGGCCACTTTTACCTGCTGGTTCCCGATGAAATTATCGAACTCCCACGCCAATCCGACGTTCAAAATTTTGAACACGCCGAAATCCAAGCGCGACTGAAGGCTGCCGCTGTCAAAAATTCTTATGCCTACGTTATATGAACCGTAATCCAATAATTTCGCAGTCGGAGTATCCATAACCCAAAGCCTGTTGGCAAACGCCCCCGCCGCCGACAAAAAAACCACAAAAACCGCAAGGGTCAATGACCCAAAAATAATTTTTTTCAATTTATACTCCTTAAAGGTCAATAACCCGACGGGTTATTGGCTCAACGAATTTTGTTAATTATACCAATTTATGGCTTTTTTAGTCAATTTCCAAGATAAAATCATTCATTTTTCAACTATTTTTGAACAATGATTTCGAGCATATTGGAATTATAAATATCGGCCGGAGTAACGATCTGTTCGTAAACCGGAATATCGTTTCCGAAAACTTCCTGCATTGCGCGTTTAACGTTTTCATCGGAAAAATTAAACTCGGAAAAAGTGCGCAAATCGGAAAGTTTCACACCTAAAGCGGCGTCAAACATTTTCCACACCAGCTCCGAAGAGTAAAAAGCTTTGTCGGACCATTCATATTTTTGGTCATACGGTTTGCCGAGATACTCGGCGCTCAAACTGCGCATTTTCTCAACGGCTTCCTGAGACATTCCGTCTTTAAGCCTTTTTACGACAAAACTGTGGTCGACTCCTTCTTTAACCCATTTTTTCAAAGGAGTAAGCTGCACGGATTTTGCCGCATCAAGCACATACCACCTTCCGTTTTTTACAAACAAAATCCCGGCATTGTTGTATGTTGTATTCGATAAAAACGCCAAAAGGTCTTTGGACTTTGCTTTGTTGTTCTGGAATATTATGTCCCCTTCCTTAAACGAAGATGTGTCTACCTGCACTCTGCTGCAAGCCGAAAAAATGACGGCCGCAAAAATAAAGCTTATGGCTGCAAATACAATCTTTCTCATTCTTTTTCCTTCAACATTTTCAAGACTCCGGCGTCACCGGCTATTTTACCGGCAATCTCCTGCGGAGCGCCGGACCCGGCGTCAAAAACAAAATCATTATTATCATGAGCCGTCTTGCGGTTATCTAAAAGTTTTTTTATTTCCGCAAGAGGATTCGCGCATTTTAAAAGCGGCCTGTGGGTTTCGTTTTTAACGCGTTCGTAGACTTGTTCAGGAGTCACGGATAAATAAACTACAACTCCGTTCACCCTTAAATTTTTTATGTTTTCCGGATTTAAAACTGCTCCGCCGCCGGTGGCTATCACAAGACTATTTTCTTTCGAAATATCTTTTATGATTTTTGCTTCGATCTCTCTGAAATATTTTTCTCCGTGACGAGCAAATATTTCATTTATGCTTACGCCTGCGGTTTTTTCTATCATATCGTCGGTGTCGACAAATTTAAAGCCGAGCTTTTTTGCAAGCTCTTTGCCTACCGACGACTTTCCGCTTCCCATAAACCCGGTCAAAGCTATGTTCATATCGCTTTAATGCGCGCCTTGTAAGCGGCCACGCTCTTTTTCATGTCTTCCACGTTGTCGCCGCCGAATTTTTCTTTCAAAGCTTTCGCTATCTCGAAAGCTACTATCGCTTCGGTAACTACTCCGGCCGCAGGCACAGCGCAAACGTCGCTGCGAACCGCTTCGGCTTTCGCCTGTTTTTTCGTTTCCAAATTCACCGAGCGCAAAGGCCGCGCGAGCGACGGTATGGGTTTCATTGTGCACGTGATTTCTATCGGCTCTCCGTTAGACATACCGCCTTCGATTCCTCCGGCCCTATTGGTGTTTCTGTAAAAACCTTTCTGCCCGTCGTAAAAAATTTCGTCGTGCGCCAGCGATCCGGGAAGAGCCGCAAGCTTATTGCCAAGCCCGAACTCAACCGCTTTTATAGCCTGCATGGAAATAAGCCCCTGAGCTAGGCGACCGTCCAATTTCAAATCCCACTGGGTGTGGCTGCCAAGCCCGACGGGAACGTTTTCTATCCTTATGCCTATCTTTCCCCCGAGAGTGTCTCCGGCTTTGGAAGCTTTTTTTATGAGCTGAATCATTTTTTTGCTGGCCGCTTCGTCGGGACAGCGCACATAAGACATTTCGGCGTTATGCCATATTTTGTCCGTCGGTATGGAAGAGACGTCGGCCTTGACGTTTCCTATCTGCAAAGTATAGGAAATCACTTTTATGCCGAACTCTTTCAACAATTCTTTGCACACTGCGCCTACGGCGACTCTCGCGGCGGTTTCCCTAGCGGAAGCGCGCTCCAAAATATCTCTGAAATCCGTCGAGCCGTATTTCATAAGACCGGACAAATCGGCGTGTCCCGGTCTGGGCCTTAACAAAATCTTTCCGTCCAAATCCACGCCTATGGGCGACATAATATTCTGCCAGTTTTCCCAATCTTTGTTTTCTATGTAAAGAGCTATCGGCGAGCCGATGGTTCTCGCGAAGCGAAGCCCGGAGAGAATTTTCACCACGTCCGTTTCTATTCTCATCCTCTGGCCTCTGCCGAAACCTTTCTGCCTTCTGGCAAGCTCTACGTCTATGTCTTCGGAGTTGACCGTAAGACCTGCGGGAATTCCTTCGAGAATCGCGACAAGCCCTTTTCCGTGAGATTCGCCTGCAGTGGTAAACCTTATCATAATATTCTCCTGGCTCAATTATTTCTTAAAAATTTTATCGCGGCATCCAAGCTTTCCGCGCCGAAGATTTCGATTTTGCCTTTATACTGCAAATTTTTCAAATTGCCTTTTGGAACTATCGCTTTCTTAAATCCGAGCTTTTCGGCTTCGGCAAGCCTTTCCGCGCAAAGAGCAACGGAACGAACTTCTCCGGCAAGCCCAACTTCGCCGAACGCAACTAAATCTTTCGGGCATACAAAACCTGAGTTAGCCGAAACTATGGCGCAGGCGACCGCCAAATCCGCAGACGTCTCTTTTATTTTCACGCCGCCTGCGATATTGACGAAAACGTCCTGCATTTCAAGCGGCAGGTTGAGCCTGTTTTCTAAAACCGCGATTAAAATCGTCACTCTGTTTGCGTCGTAGCCCGAAACCATTCTTCTGGGTATCTGAAAGTTCGTTCTTGCGGCAAGAGCCTGAACTTCAAGCAAAAGAGGGCGCGTTCCTTCCACCGAAACCGTGACTATATTTCCCGGGGCTCCGGCAGTGCGTTCGCCCAAAAAAATGAGCGACGGGTTTGAAACCTCGGAAAGGCCCGTTTGACCCATTTCGAAAATTCCGATTTCGGACGTCGGGCCGAAACGGTTTTTATAAGATCTTAAAATTCTATACGTGTGCTGGCGTTCGTTTTCAAAATATAAAACCGTATCTACTATATGCTCCAAAACTCTCGGGCCCGCCAAGTCGCCTTCTTTTGTCACGTGTCCCAAAAGAAAAACTGTTATGTTTTTAGACTTTGCCACTCTTAAAAGTTCTGCCGCGGTCTCTCTGACCTGTCCGACGGTGCCCGGGGCGCTGGAAAGTTCCGGATGATAGGTGGTTTGAATGGAATCCACGACCAAAAATTTCGGTTCGATTTTATTTACGGCGTCGACTATATTTTGCAAGTTCGTTTCCGACGCCAAAAAGATATTGTCTTTTTTTACTTTGAGACGCTCCGCTCTGGATTTCACCTGCGCCAGAGACTCTTCTCCGGAAATATAAAGAACGGTTCCTTTGGAGCTTAATGCGTCCGATATATGAAGCATCAAAGTGGATTTCCCTATGCCCGGCGCGCCGCCCAAAAGAACTAGCGACCCCGGAACCACTCCGCCGCCTATCATATTGTCAAACTCTTTTATGCCCGTCGAGTATCTGCTGAAATCATCGGTCGGAATATCTTTGAGCTTCAAAACTTCCGACGAAAATCCCGTAAGCTGTCTTGCGGGAGCGGCGCCTTTTGCCTGAGCGGTAAACTTCTCTTCGACAAAACTGTTCCACGCTCCGCACCCAGGGCATTTGCCAAGCCACTGAGCCGATTCATAGCCGCACTGCTGGCATAAATATGTCGTTTTAACTTTTTTATTTTTCATGTTTATTTTGAATTTTTGGAATTTATGCTACGATTGCGCGAACATCTTTCTTGCGAAGTATTTTGCGATTAGACGAGGCGTCGCCGCGACGAAGTTTACTGGCGTAAAGTGTAAATGAGGAACGGCGCAACGAAGTATAATCGCAAAAGACAAAGCAAGAGCTATCTTGCGGCGACTGCAGCTATAGAGCCTATGCCGAACAATTTCGCCAAATCATTATCTTTTATCTCAAGTTTTACGTAAGGAGTGAAATCCGGCTTATGGGCCATGTCTTCGACGGCTACTCCGGCGTAAAGCCATTTCATTAAGCCGACTCTTAGGTCCGCGTCGACTCTGACGCCTCCGTCGGTTCTGCCGAAATCATAGGCGTTGGCAAAAATTTGAAGAGTTCTGTAAGGAGCGTATGTAGGCTCGAAGAACGAATACGAAGCGCCGAAACCGCCGGTGCCTCTGATAGCTCCGCCGTAAACTTCGAACTTATTGAATCTGAAGCCGAGCAAAGCTTCAAGCTTGTTGACGGAATCTTTTTCGGAGTCGGCTACGCGGCTGGCGTCGGCAACGTTGGCCACTCCGACATAATAGAATTTGCTGTTGTTGGGCATTATGGTTATGCCGACATCGTTTCTGAAAGCGTGGTCTCTTGTGCTGTATCTGCCTCTATAATCCCACTGAAGCTGGAGAGTGTTGGCCAAACCTAAAGTATCTTTAAGGCTGTTAACCGTATCTTTCGCGGACGCGATAGCTTCTTTCAAATCGCTGCCCATCTGTTTGTCGTTTATAAGAGTCGCCATCGTTCCGTCTCCGCTGGAAACGTTCACCAAAATGGCGTTCAATTTATCGGCGACGTCTTTAATGCTTGCGATAGTCTCTCTTAAATCGTCTTTGTTATCGGTCGTAATCTGAGCGAGATTGCGGGAGAACATCTCGATATTTGCGATGCTTTCGGAAATTTTATCGTTATTTTGAGCGATATTCGCCATGACATTTTTCAAATCTTTGATGGCGGAGGCCAGATTATTCATCATGCCGCCGTCTGAGAGCTGGCTTAAAATATCCCCGCCGCCCGACGAATCTGCGGCTATCGTGGCTCCGGGCTGAAGCAGGGGATATGTAGAATCCCCGGGATTGATTTCTATGTATTTTGTCCCGATAACGCCCATGGAAACTATGCGGGCCCTCGCGTTTTCATACAAAACGACGTCTCTGTCTATGGCAAGTTTGAGCCTTGCTTTGGAATTCCTTAGCTCTATTTTTCTCGTAAAGCCGATATCTACTCCGGCGATTTTTACTTTCGCCTTATTGGTGAGCCCCGCGACATTGGCAAATTCCGTATAAAAAATACGGCTCCCGTTGAACGTCCAATTGCCGAGCATAATTATAGAAATCGCTATTGCGGCAATGCCGATGGCTACAAAAAGTCCGAGTTTAACGGTGTTATTCATAATCCGCCCATTCCAAAATTTCTTTCAGTTCTTATCGGGCCCTTGCTTGAGCCCTCTATAAACTGCTTTACAACCGGGTTTTTAGTTTTCTTAGTCTGCGCCGGCGTTCCTTCGAAAATGACGCTGCCGTCGTAAAGCATTATTATTCTGTCGGCTATTTTATACGCCGATTTCATATCGTGAGTAACTACCAAAGACGTAACTTTAAGATTTTCTTTAAGGCTTATTATCAAGTCGCTTATCACGTCTGACATTATCGGGTCAAGGCCGGTAGTCGGCTCGTCGTAAAAAATATATTTCGGCTGGTAGGCTATGGCCCGCGCGAGCGCCGCCCTCTTTTTCATGCCGCCCGAAAGCTCCGACGGTTTTAACTTCTCCACGTTCTCCAGGCCGACCATCGCAAGACACTGCGCCACTCTCTGTTTTATTTCTTCTTCGCTCATCTTCGTAAGCGTTTTCAGTCCGAACGCCACGTTTTCGAAAATGGTCATGGAATCGAACAGCGCCGCTTCCTGAAAAACGAATCCGGTTTTTTTGTGGACTTTCATAAGCTCTTCCGGCGAAGATTTTGTTACGTTGTCGCCGTCTATGTAAACCGAGCCGCTCGTGGGCTTTACAAGCCCGATTATATTTTTCAGCAGTATGCTTTTTCCGGTTCCGGAAGAACCTATAATGACAAGCGTCTCGCCGTCGCGCACTTCGAAATTAATCTTGCGAAGGACGTGTTTGTCGCCGAACTGTTTGCCGAGATCCTTAACTTTTATCATCGTTGAAAATTCCCGTATATTTTATCACTTTATTCCGAGCACAACAAGCAAAGACGTCAGAAAATAATCCGAAACCAAAATCAGCACTATCGAAAGCATAACGGAGCTTGTCGTGGATTTGCCGACGCCTTCCGCGCCGCCGGAAGTGTTGAACCCTTTGTAGCAGGACACTATGGCGATAATCAGCGCGAAAAAGAAAGATTTTATAAACCCGTGGAAAAAAGTGTTTATCGTCATGTAGTCGAGCGCATCGCTCCAATACACCGACGACGGAATATCCCAGGTGTTTACGGTAATAAGCGCGCCGCCTAAAATTCCGACGATGTTCGCGGCCGCCGTAAGAAGAGGAAGCATGAAGAAAAGGCTTACAAATCTCGGGACGGCAAGATATTTTACGGGATTTGTTCCGAGGGTATAAAGCGCGTCGAGCTGCTCGGTAACTTTCATCGTGCCGAGCTCCGCGGTAATCGCCGCTCCGACGCGGCCGGTAATCACCACGGCCGTAAGAACGGGGCCAAGCTCTATGACAAGAGAAAAGCCGGTAACGGTGCCGACAAAAACCGGCTCGTTAAAAAGATTTGTGGTTGCCGAGCCCACCTGAAGCGCCAGCACCATTCCTGTGAAAAAAGATGTGAGGAGTATTATCGGGAAAGACCTGTAACCGGTTTCTACCATCTGGGAGACGGTATTTTTTACGGACACTTCGCCTTTGACTATCCATAAAAAAGTTTCGAAGGTCATATTGGCCGCGCGGCCCAGACCTTCCAAAACCGAAGAGATTATTTTTTTGGACAACTCAGCGGTATGTTCGGCAAAGTTATTTGCTTTTTCCGCAGTCACGTCCGCAATGCTTTTAGCCATGGCGTATATTATACAACAATTCGCGGAACTCTTGCAGATATGGCGCAGGTTACTTCGTAGTTGATGGTATCCTGAATTTTCGCGAGTTCGTCAACTTTAATCTGCTCTTTTCCCTGGGCGCCTATCAGCACCACTTCGTCTCCGAGGCAAACGCCTTTGACTCCGGTAACGTCAATCATGGTCAAGTCCATGGTGACTCTGCCGGCTATCGGGCATCTCTTTCCGCGGACCAAAACATCGCCTTTATTTGACAGCTGCCTGTTGTATCCGTCGGCGTATCCAACCGGAATAGTAGCTATTATGGACTCTTTCGTCGTTACGAAAGTTCTGCCGTAGCTTACGCAAAAACCGGACGGCACTCTTTTCAAAAGCGTGATTCTTGCCTTCCAGGTCAAGACCGGTTTCAGCTTTATAAACCTTTCGGCGTGCTTAAAAGGGCTCAGCCCGAAAAGGCTGATGCCCGGGCGGACCATATCGAGATGCGTTCTTTTGTTTCTGAAAAGCGCAGCGGAGTTCGCCGCGTGAGCTATGAATTTGAGGCCAAGATTTTGGCGCGCAAATCTCACGATTTTCGTAAAGCTGTCAAGCTGCGTCTGGGTAAAAACCGGATCTGTGTCGGCGACGGCAAAGTGAGTATACATACCCGTCATATTCAATTCCGGAGTCTGGGCAACTTTTTGAAGCAGCGGATAAACGGCGTCCGGAAGAACGCCGAGCCTGCCCATTCCGGTATCTACGGCCAAATGAAAATTTATGGATTTATTGAGCCTTACGGCTATGTCTTCAAGCGCCGCAAGAGACGCCATGTTCGATATGCTCGGAGTAAGATTATGAACAACGGCCACCTGATAATTCTCGAAAGGATAGATATTGCCGAGGACTAAAATATTGGTTTTGATTCCGGCTTCGCGGAAACTTATCCCCTCTTCAAGAGAAGAAACGCCAATCCACTGGATTCCGGCTCTTTGCGCCTCTTTGGCGAGGGCAATGCCACCATGACCGTAAGCGTTGGCTTTTATAACCGCCATTATTTTTGTGTCTTTCGCTAGATGCTCTTTGATTTTTTTGAGGTTGAAATGGAAGTCGCTTTTGTCAACTTCCACCCAGTTTTGCCTGAAGAAAACAGGCGCTCTTTTTTTGGAAGAAAACGAGTTTGTCAGTTCGGGAGGCGGTTCTTTTTGCATTTTTACCCTCTTAACGAGTAATTTAAAGTTTACTGCTCTGCTCTATTGCTTAAATCCGAAAACTTCGTGTATTCGGATTCGAACGTAAGGTTTATTTCGCCGGTCGGTCCGTTTCTTTGTTTGCCGACTATTACGCTTGCGGCATTTTTCAAATCGGAATCTTCTCTGTTGTAATAGCCTTCTCTGTGAATAAAAGCCACGACGTCGGCGTCCTGCTCTATGGCGCCGGAATCTCTTAAATCCGAAAGCTGGGGTTTATTGTCTTTTCTTCCTCTGTCTTCGGTTTTCCTCGAAAGCTGGGAAAGCGCGACGACCGGAATTTTCAAATCTCTGGCAAGGCCTTTAAGCGAACGGGAAATTTCCGCCACTTCAAGCTGCCTCGATTCCGCGTTTCTCGACGAGCCTCGCATAATCTGAATGTAATCTATGATAACCAAAGACAGCGGAGTTTTTTTGGCTTCAAGCTCCGTAGCAAGCCTTCTTGCGCGGGCTCTCAGCTCTATGACGCTCAAATCCGAGCTGTCGTCTATGTATATCGGAGATTCGGAAATTTTCTGGGCGTTCGTCGTAAGCCTTGACCAATCCGACGTCTGGAATCTTCCTTTTCTTAAATTGTGGGCGTTAACCCTTGAAACGGAAGCCAAGAATCTCATCATGAGAGATTCTTTCGACATCTCAAGCGAAAAAATCGCCACGGGCTTTTTTTCTTCGAGCGCTACGTGTTCGGCAATATTTAACGCAAAAGAAGTTTTACCCATGGAAGGGCGGGCTGCGATTATTATAAGTTCCGACGGCTGAAGGCCGGCGGTCATGGTATCGAATTCGGAAAATCCGGTGCGAAGACCGGGAATATCTTTTTTATCGGAATGAAGTTTTTCAAGAATTTTAAGCGTGGGCCTTGCAAGCTCGGAAACCTTGGTAAAACCGTTATTGTTTTTAGCCTGCGAAATGTTGAAGAGCCTGCTTTGGGATTCGTCAAGAATCTCTTCGGGAGAATATTTTTCGTTAAACGCGTCGGTAACTATTTGGGAGCCGGCGGTTATAAGATTTCTCAAAATGGATTTGTCGCGGATTATAGCCGCGTAATGTTCGACGTTGGCGGCGGTCTGCACGGAATCCACTAGGGACGTAAGATAAGACATTCCGCCGATTTCCGAAAACATCGCGTTTTTTTTGAGTTTCTCGGAAATGGTAATAATATCCACCGGCTGGTTTTCAAGGTATAAATCCTGCGCGGCGGTAAAAATCTGTTTGTGGACTTCTTTGTAAAAATCGTTTTCTTTGATTATGTCTATGGCTTTGGTGATGGCTTCTTTTTCTATGAGCATTGCGCCCAGAACGGCCATTTCGGCGTCCAAAGCCTGAGGAGGAACTTTTTCTAAGATGGTTGAATTGTTAGCCATAAGCGTGGTTTGAAATATCAAAAGCGGAGTTGTTTTATCAACTCCGCTTTTTAATTTTAATTATTCTTTTTCGCCGGTTACGGAAAGTTTTATCTTTACCGTTACTTCCGGGTGAAGTCTTACGTTTATTTCGTAGTTCCCGAGTTCTTTTATATGGTCGGAAAGAAGAATATCACGTTTATTGACGTCAAAGCCTTTATCTTTAAGAATTGCTGCTATGTTCGATGTGGTTATAGAGCCGAAAACTTTTCCGTTTTCGCCTACTTTCACTTTCGTAGAAAACTCTTCGGCAATAAGTTTTTCGCCAAGAGCTTTAGCCGTGGCTATTATCTCTTCTCTCTGTTTTTCGAGTTTCGCTTTTTCTCTTTCCCAGATTTTCAAATTCTGAGCGGTCGCTTCCATGACAAGGCTTTGCGGAATAAGATAATTTCTTGCAAAACCCGCGGAAACATCTTTTATTTCTCCCTGACGTCCGACATTTGTAATATCGGATCTTAAAATAACTTTCATTTCATTCCTCCGATATTAATTGACGGTGAACGGCA
>Ga0123357_10012881_pt1 | contig 10807 bp, 4 predicted proteins | sample TergutEmb28metaG_FD_89873 | JGI IMG/M metagenome (GOLD analysis project Ga0123357, IMG submission 89873) | Embiratermes neotenicus P4 segment gut microbial communities from Petit-Saut dam, French Guiana - Emb289 P4 | ecosystem: Host-associated > Arthropoda: Insects > Digestive system > Gut ... | reverse complement strand
TTTATTTTTTTTTCTTTTAAAAAATTTTGGCCCGATCCCACCTGGAAAAATAGGGTTTTGTTTAAACCCCGGGGGTGGCTAAAGGAGAATTAGTTTTGAAAATGGCACAGAAAAAAATCCCCCCCCCCCCCAATTATGTCGGTTTCTTCCTATCATCACATTCCATCAGTGCTCTATAATCATATTTTATTCATCCAGCACCGGCGCTAAATAAAGCAGCTGACACCATTGTTAAATAGAACATTTCAAACACCGCAAGTGGCCCAAGTTAAATTTCTGTATTTTGTAGTCGGTCGTCGGAAAGGACTCCACGCATAGCGGAATGACAGTCGTCTATAAGCTAGTACTTTCTGCCCTTTCTGTATTTTTTGCAGGTCTTTATGGCTATGTCAACCATCCCAAAGTGGTGGTCACTACCGACGTTTAGGACAATGTTATCACTAGCAATATTCGCATGAACATAATGGCTAGAAGACTAGAAGGAAATATAATGATATATGCTGAGGAGCGGGGGGGGGAGCGTAAAAACTCCAGGGAGACGTAGAAGTGTTTGATCCGTGGGACTTCTTTCTCTAGACTCAGCAGGGTACATTCACCGAAGTATTAGCAATTTTCTGTTCATATACAATACTTTCGCACGAACATTTGACTTTCTCTCAGTTTTCAAGAAAAGGCCTCTTCATCTGAACACAACACATTTCACGGAACGAGTAGCTGTCCATGAGAACTCGGTCGTTCATTCACTATACCATAGTCATTTCACGCCGCCATGATCATGAAAGAGAAACTGAACGTCGTAAAATGAAACCCAGATTTAGTCAATTTACCGTTTTTAGGTGACCATAAATGGATTAAATTCCGGTCGCGCATTGTGGCCTGTGAACAGCACTGTATGACGTGGACTTGCACACGTTTTGTGCTACAACAATAGCAGTAAAATTCCTATAGGCGAGCGACATTTTTTGTGTTTTGTTACTTTTAGCGACTAAAAGGATTTAAGATGACTTTGACGAATGGAATTCCCTCGTGTTGCCCGTATTAATATATAGTACTTGTACATTATGCAAAACAAATTTTCATTATTATTGATAAAATTCTAGTACGTAAGTGAGATCTCATTCCAGTGCAGACACATGATATTTCATACAAATTTAAACATCCTTAATTTATTTTTTACTTTTACCTGATTTGACTGAGAATGACTAAATTAATAGAAATATGTTGCTAGAAGTAATGCGACAACTTGTTTATTAATATAATGAAAAGTTGCCTTGGACTGTTCATCAGTGTTATTTATTCATTCCAGTAAAATATTATCGTTCTCCCCTGCCCCCATGTTTGTTGTCTACAAAATTGTGGCAGCGTTATTCTGTTCGTCGCAGCTTCTGTAATAAGAGAGGGAGAGGAGTTACGTGGGTGAGGGAAAACTAATATCCGACAAATAACTCTATTATTTCATCTGGTGCATAATTAATGTAGGAGTATAATGTTCAACGTAGTGTGGCTGAGTGAGAGTGTTCAAGTTTCAACGTCACAATCACACGCGTCAATTGTTGTATTATAAGAAAGAAGTTGAGGCTTTCTTGTAGTAACCAGGTGTGCAGAATTTTAAATGTACTTCAAAGTTTCTTACTGAAAAATGCCGTCAATTTCAAAGAGTATACCGGTTAGCCAATTTTTATAACTGTCCGTTTTAATGCCATTCCCTATAGGGTGGGTGGCAGATGGATGGGTGTGTAAGGGGCATTGGTAAAATAACACTGAGGGGAGAACTCGGAGTACTAGTTAGAACAAATCCCATATGGACTTAAATGGGCAAGAAGCCGGGCTTTTAGGTTGAAAGGTAGTGCCCAATACTTGGCAAAGACTTATTACTCGTATTTGAACTGTGCAGTGTCGGACTCATTGCAGTTTTATCGGTCTGTGAATCAGGAAAGAATGAGGATCGCTGGTTTAGATGCAAAAAGGGAATAAAATGCATAATGAAACACGTCATCGCGCTCAGGACTAAAGGTGACGAAGTGTTCAATCTTGCAGCAAGCACTGCTCAAATGTGACTTTAAATTAATTTAAATTGCTCAGTATTGTTTTCTAGCTTATCAGACAATGATTTTTCATGTTTCATGGCTTATTACTTTCATAAATTGACAATTTTAATGGCCTTATCCTGTTAAGTTACGATATTTTAATATTACTAAATGTACTGCCGTCGAGCATAACAGTCCATTATTTCTTGTATAAAAAATGCTACATGTTTCTGTCCTTATCATGGGCCATACTTGTGTTATAGATATATATTTTTATCCCTGATAAAGGTCCGTGAGAAGGACCGAAATATTTTTACGGAGTTTGTAGCAATACCAAAAAAATAATTCAGGATAAACGGCTTCCGGGCCCAGGTCCGAAATCGGACCAAGCGAACACGAAATATAAATACTCCGTGTAAGTTCGACCATTGCGACAGGCTTTCTGCCTCGAATAAAAACACGAGAAAAAAAAACTCGCGGATTGTAATCGTTGTGAATATGGCACACGCACTAGCATGGTTGATGTTCTTTGCATACGGCATATGGAGAAGCTGAGTTTGGCGACGACATGAATATCTGTGAAAATGTTGGAGAATGTAAACTATGACAGGGTAACACTTTATTGAAGGCATTTTTATCGACCTCGGATCAACTATCTGGTTCCCCACAGTGGTATAGGTTCCAGCGTCTTTAATTAAATTTATAGGAATGACGACAGAAATAAAGAAACGTCACTAAAACGTGGGAGCATGTTAACTCGAGAACAAAAGGTGTACTTAGGCAGTGAGTGGATTATTCTGGAGAGCTGCCATGCTGCGGAGTTTCTGGTTGATGTTCGTGCTAATTGGAGATGTGTCTAAGGTCGCAAATAATTGTCAGTCTCCAGTGACCTCCTTTGACAATTATTTATTTCTCTTCCTCGCAGCAATTTTACGCTATTCTGTGTTTCAGCGCAAACACAATCGCTCTCCTTATCCACGTGACCGGATACCTCCATATGAGGAACTGTAACAACTCTAAAATCTGAACGATGCGATGCCCGCTTCGTAACATATTTTCCTTACGCATGAAGAACTAAGAGAAACATCCGTTTTCCACTCGTTTCCTTAAAGTAACCACGCTGTTATTTAAATAGAGAAACTGTTTATTTTAACGAAAGACATATCAATACACCATATGTCAAGGCCTTGTTTTACGCCTTTTGCTTTAACGCCACTTTACCAATTTACACCACTTTTTAATTAAGTTTCCTCATTTTTTGATTAAAGCCCTTTGGCTTGTTTATTTGCATCCATTGGAGCTCATTTTTTACGGTAGTATCACTTTATATTCACGAATTTTTTACCTACGCGTAGGTTTCAAGGAACGCAACTAGTACGCAAAAAATGGCTTGCTCTTATTTTAATTTTAAAATGGAGCCCTACGTAAATTCACGACTATTTGCTTCAGTGCAGTATTGATTTACATCGACTGCTAGTAGAAAGCCTCGGAAAAGAATATTTCTGTTACCAGCAAATTTTTAAGTCAAAATTGACGATATGAACTACTGGTACTTAAGTCACTTTTAAATGTTATTAGTAGAACTACTTTCTGTAGGAATGTTTATTTTCACACTTAGTTGGCAGTCACACCAATCAGAAAGTTTCCTTTACGATGACGCGTCATCTGTGTAACTACCGTCAGTAAGATGCTCACTGTGAAATTGATGTAATTTTCCAAGGGTTGTACACAAAGCAAAATATAGTTACTTCAGAGGTATAAAAAACTAACAATACCAATGAACTGAATTGAAATAAGAACAGTTTCGGAATTTTCCAGAATTTGCTCTGCTACTCATATATATAAATGCTGATGGTGCGAGGGTACATATACGTTTGTCTTCGGTTTATGTTTCATCTAATGACAATGACAGTAACGTGTTTGGATAATTTAGGGAGGTTGTTTCGAACAGCTCGTGATTACTGAATGTCCACAGAGGGACGTTATAACGGCTGCAATAAGTCGGCTGATAGTATGGTAAAGGTAAAGCAAACTCTGCGCAGGCCTGGACATGACCTGAGGGTTCCAGGAGGCTAAGACTCCCAGATTTCATGAGAATTGGCACATAAATGTGGTAAGGTTGTCAGCCCTACGCACTGGCAGCCTTTACGCACAATGAAATAATCCTGGTACTCATTTTTGTTAGAGGCTGAGTCGACCCCAGGGCCATAGTGCGGCCGGGAGGATTATGTCACCGCGTACCCCCCGGCTAGTAGTATATTTGTAGACAGAAGTTACGGGTTCTTCTAAACACGATTATTTCTTGACTAGGTGTGTGACACTTCCCAAGAAGGGCTCATCTCTACCTTCATTTGATCACACTAACAACATCTGCTGAAGTGAATACATTACGAAAGTCCTCACAATGCATTTTTTTTTTCAGTTTTATCGTTAGTATAGGTTCAGCATCATTATTGTGGTGTGTGTGTGTGTGTGTGTGTTTGTGAAAACTAATTTGTCAAATACGAAACGTTTGTTAAGCGTCAGCACAACTTTCTATGACATGTAAAGAACTATTCTTATTGTCTAAATACAGACAGAAAGTTCTGTTGAACTGAACGAAAATTTCTCAATCGACATATTAGTTCCATTGTTACTTCTTTTTTACATAGGTGTAAACAGCTATTCTGACACGCGCTTTAGAAAACCTGATTTCAGTATTCAGGTTTTCTTGGATGTTAAGCCGTCATTCATTGCATGCAGTCTGTCATACGGCAGGTTCACAGCCTCTTCCAAGGTGAGTTCTCCACACACTGTGACATAACGCTTCCTCCTTCAATTTCCAGTGTTCTTTCTATCGCGTAAGGTCATCTAGTAGCTGCTTATATCTTCTTTTTCGTCCTTCCGCCACTGTTATCAAGCTCTCTATCTTTCCTTCAATAACATATTTTAGAAGGCACTTCCTATGCAAGATATGAAAAATCCAGTAATTCTTCCTGCTTGTTATTGTTTGTAACATATTTCTCTCCTCCTTAACTCTTTGTAACACTTCTTCATTTCTCATACGTTCGGTCCAACTGATCGTATCCATCTTTCTCCAGCACCACCCTGCAAACTTTCCAGGTATTTTTGATTTACCTTCCGAAGTGTCCAAGTTTCAGGACCGTACAAAGCTGTGCTCCAAATGTATCACTTTACCAGTTTCTTCTTTAAATTTAAGTCCAATTTCCTAGAGAACTGAACATTCTTCTTGCTGAATGCTGCTCTTGCCATGATAATTCTTAATTTAATTTCACGTGTGCATGTTGCATAATTTGTTATCATATTCCACATACTCCGGTTATTTTTGGTATCTCATAATCTGTATTGGGGATGTCTATCTTGATATTATTATTATTATTATTATTATTATTATTACCTTAGTTTCTTCCACATTCATTTCCATTCCGTAGCATCCTACAGTTTCAATTAGTGTCACTCCGTGCCAGGTGGAAGAGGATTACCGATGTGTTGAAAGACTGTAATGCCTTCATAAGTCTTTTGTCTTCAGATAATCGTTTTTAGAAACCAAAACTCACACTAGACTAGGTTATTTAATTGAAACTTAATTAATTATGTTATGTATGTCTGATGTCTTATTCAAAATTTTACACCATAAATAAGGTATATCTTCCTCACAAAGTCCAAAATGTATACCGCTAAATTGTTAATTTGAAACATAAATGTAAGTAAGCACACTTAATTCTGGGTCTAATAACAACCATACCATTCACAAGCAGTCAATGTAACCTGTTCCACTGTCTTCTAGATCTTTACGTAAGCAATAATGAATTCATATACAGGTCCACGCTGCTGACATGGTACAAGGAATAATGACTTGAATGCTCTCCGTGGAATTTTCTTTGTCTACAGGTGTTTTTGTTCAACTGTGCTGAAGATATTACTTAATATTTTTCTTTCTTCTCATACAAAACCTGACTTGTCACTTTGTGCGTCTTTCCTCATTATTATGCAACTACTGCGAAGTCGCTGCTTTATGGTCTGACTGTGACCTGCGAGAGAGGGGAAAGAAAGAAAAGGGTAATGGGTTTTTACAGCAACTTCCGGAAGAATATCATTACAACACATTCAAATAATGGGACAGGGATTAGCTCAGTGTAGTGGATGACGAAGTGCTGGACGGTAGAGAAATCGGGGTTCGATTCCCGGTAGGAGCAGAGATTTTTCGCTTCTTAGCAGCATCCATTCCGGCCCTTAGGACCATCCAGTCTCTTACCCCAATGCTACCGGATGCTCCTTCTGCGAAGATGAAGTGGGTGGAGTGTGAGGCTATCCTTTCATACACGTCTAGTATAGGAGCTTAGAGTGTGAGGCTTTGTGCCCCATCTGAACACTTTCTCGAACTGTAGCGTACTTAATTGTACATAGGTATAGGCCTACTTAGTTGCTCAGTTTTTCTTACGTTAACATACCAAGAACGTATTTCTTTTATTTCTGTATTATGAGGTGACTTTCGAGATAGACTATAACTTCCAGAGTCACGTGTCGTAGTGGTAGAGATAACCCTCTCTGAAGCAAAGCTTCCACATCGGTGTCAGATGAAATACTACCAATATGCTTGTCATCACTTTTTATAACTAATTCACGGATTCTTACCGAAATTAATAAAAGAAATCATGCCATAGAACGGCACGCCATCTTCGTAATATGCCATGATAAATAACAATCCTTGCGATCTTGTAGTCATTCATTGTGTTTTTCTTGCGAGAGGTTTGTAGCCTCTTCCAAGTGGGTTCTACAGAAAGAACAATCTGGTGCTTCCGCTTTCAAATTTTAGTATATTCCGTTTTCATTAAGGTCATCTAGTAGCTGCTTACGTCTTCTTAGTCGTAGCATTACAAGAATTGCATTAACGAAGGGTGTGTGGACATGTCGTGTGTCAAACTTAGGCTATACTTGACAGGTGTTTATGTTTAATAAAACATTAAACCTTAAACCGTTTTGCTAATTTCAACATCTGCTGGTACTTACAGACTTGGGTAACTGCTTAAAATTTCTAGGCACTCTAAGACACTTATATGTATTATCAGGAAATAAATAATTTAAAGCTTAATCAAAATCTTTACGAACAGCATTTCCCTCTGTCATTTTCTACTTGGAAGAAGATCATATCCATTTTCGTGGTGCAAAATGGGCTTATATGCGCAACTACTTTGTTGCTTGCAAACAGTTTCAGTTCATAAAGCGAGTGCTATGACCAGATAGAGGTAAAAATAGGCAAATTGGCCAATGGGAATATTATATTCGTGTTTGTGAATTCTTCTGATAAATTATTGTTTCAGTAGAGTTTAAGTTTAAATAAACCCGGGTGAAATTAAAAAAAAAAAGTATTTTAAGCCCATATAAGCTGATCTACCTTGGGCACTGCTAAGCCGCAAGATGGATGGGTGTATGCTGGTAGCTGCCATGTTTTCTAGAAATTAATTTGCTACGTAGTAATTCTATTTCATTAATAACCTGAAACATATTCACTCACACCGCGTAGACCTTTCACTGCTGCTAATATAATTATACTTCATATTGCTCTTAACACAAACTCTTACATCTGACGACCAAGTCATGTGATATACAAACTTAAACCTTACTGTCCAGTGTCGGGTTAAATTCGACAACGCTTACTGCTGTACCAGATCCAGTGTCGAGATCAGTTTGACAGGTAATTGTTCAGTGTCTTATGTTGATTTTCCGTAAGGCCCTTTCATCTAGTCGTCGCTTCTGAGCCTTGATAATTAGAGATTTCCTGGAAAATTAATTTGGATCAGACTGTTGGAATTTATAATAATTACACATATATAAGGAGAAAAGAAACGATGCAAAATCACAGTCTTAACACAACTTCATCTTTGTGCCAACCAGCTACATGTTTCTGCTATATATAGTCATCATCAGGCTGAACACAGAAACGTAAATAGTAAGAAATAATGTACATAAGATGGACGCATAATCAGGAGATAGTCTCTTGCCTCCGCGCCTGTCCGTTCCAATATTGCACCTCCGAAATTACTGGGCATATTTATAATCAATTCGTTATTGGAATTTGGAGCATTTGATTAGACAATGACAATAAAAATGCTTGAAGAGAGGTGAAAAGAAGTCACAGAAAACTACAGGCAACTGCGAATTCGGAACTTCATAAGTTCGAGGAAAATGTGAAGATGTTACCGCACTTATTTATTTCTTTTAGATGGCCAGGGCCTCCTCATTATCGAGGCTTCACGACCATACTCAAGACATATTACAATCGGTAGGACTCGTTTGGACGAATTAACAGTCTGTCGCAGAGACCTCTACCTGTCAAAACACAACATTCACGATAGACTGTCATTTGCCCCCGCCAGGATACGAACTGACAATCCCAACAAGGGAGCGGCTGCAGACCCGTGCATTAGACCGCGCGACCAGAATCGGCATATACGTTTAACACCAGATTAAATTTAAAAATACTGACCACCAACGTTAAAGTTACGACGTTATATTTGGTGGATGTGGACTTCATTTACTTCGCCAAGTTTACGGACTAGCGGCGGGCTGTTGTTAACACATAATGAGCTCAGGGCTCGTAAAAGTCGGGTAACTTCTCTATTATCTAAATGAGCATCATCTTGTGAATAATGCCTTTGCCATGCCGTTAGTTATAGTCAGGTTCACATAGAAAGTTATCGAGCTAATCCGATTTCGATTCCTGTCATATCCTTTATACTTAAATGAAGTTTCTTGCGTCATTTCCTCTTCTTCTCTATGAATTCCTTTCCTTCCTTTCTTATGTTCCTCACCGTTTCATTCCCATTTTATATTTCTGTGTTTGTTTGTCCACAATATTTTACGTCCCTTTTGGCAGTGATATTTCTTGAACCACGACCCGACGGCGATGCAAATTTAATCTGCTTATCTGTAAGAACTGAGTGGTTTGCCCTCGGACATGTCAGAATGAACGGTTGCAGAAGGTGGAATGACAAATGCGTACGTTGAAACAAACAGGATCGGCGCATCTCAAGCAGCCCTGGCTCCCTCATAGACAGATTCGTCAGTGTGTGGGCGTGTCGTGTTCCCAGATGCCGTAGTCTGCCGACTTTACGTTGCCTTTAGTAAACAAGCCGTAGACTGTGTGATCCTGTGCCAGATATAATTTAAAGGTTTCACGGCGACTAAATTCAATAAAATATTTTTGGACTAGCATCTGTGTCAGGTGGTTCAATGGCGAGCAAACATACGTTTCAAGGATCATACTAGTTTACTTGCGATTCAAACACCTAACACAGTTGCTAGCCCGAGAATATTTTATTGAATCCTGTGCGATGTTTGACGGGAAAACTCCTATTATACGTAACAAATTAGCGCACTATATAACCAACAGAACTTAGATTTGCATTTGTTCAGTGTGTGCTTTCTTCTGCCCTTCAAGCATAAAGCTAAGGTCAAATCCGTTTATGTTTCAAACCACGCACACCGATTTTGAAGCGACGTGGAGAACTAATCTCCTCCGGCACCGCATTCACCGCAAATGACGTAGGGAAAGTAACTGATAGCGAACAAGCCTTTCGGTGAGGTTAGTCTGGCAACGCATGCTGTTATCTGTGAGCGACTATCCGCACGGCACATTTATCACGCTTTCGACAAACAGTCATGTGGAAACGGACCTTGGCTCAGGCCTGCTTCGATGCCATGGCTGTCCTAACAATGGTCACAGCACCACCTTATTCATTTGATTTATAAGTAGATGGTACACGGTCCATGAGTGTCGTAGTCAGTTTCAGTTAAGCATGCCCATCACGTTATTTTTGTATATACAATATTACTTCAAACTAAATACGCATCGTTCTGCACGTTTTTCCGAAATGAAAATTAGGAAACTTCTTAAATTTGAGGGACTGTTATTCACTCTTCGAGAGTCTCGACGAACAAGTGGCTTTGCTGAAAGAGTAGTAAATTTTACGGACACTCAAATGCATTTGCTTGCAAAAATTTATACCCTGAAAATCCCTTTTTAAAGTGGGGTGCGTCTGCAATTCGAAGTAATGTGGTATTTATCCTCCCGTTGACCTACGGTTTGTTTTACTCGTTTATGACATTGCTTGCTTTCCATTTTGTCTCACCTGGTGCATCCGTTGACAGCGATTAAGCATTCAATTTTGTGTCTGAATTTCACTAAAATTAATGTTTCGATTAATTCAAAATTTACTTGGAATACGTATAAACGTGCGGGTTATCCAAAACTTTGATTTTTTGTCATGTTCTCACGTGCTGTGTTACTGTCCTGTTTATCGCCGTCATATTCATTGACACCGATTATTTTATTCTCTGCGTAAGTCAGCTTCATAAGAAATATCAGTCCTTTGTTTCGGTGAATACGGCAATGACCAGTATGAACGAAGAACGTAATCAAGATACTTAATGCCTATGTGTGTGGGGCAGAGCAAGAGGTCCTTAAAAGCTAAATTTATTTTTTAATCCATACGTGAAGGCTAGCAGGAACTTGATTAAAATTATAATATACTGATACCGATGTATGATATCATGGTCACTACTAACCTATAGTAACATTAACAGTAGTCATTTTGTCGTGGAAATATACGGGATGTCCTAAATGTCGCTTTGTGCAAATAAAGTTTTACTGTTGCGTAAAGAGAAACCAACTTGATGCCACTTATTTTATTATTTTATTCAATGCTCAACATGTTTCGGACGTTAATACGACCATCTTCAGGAGCTTGCGACTAATTCGTAGTTATTTCATGAAATAA
>Ga0123357_10012880_pt1 | contig 10807 bp, 9 predicted proteins | sample TergutEmb28metaG_FD_89873 | JGI IMG/M metagenome (GOLD analysis project Ga0123357, IMG submission 89873) | Embiratermes neotenicus P4 segment gut microbial communities from Petit-Saut dam, French Guiana - Emb289 P4 | ecosystem: Host-associated > Arthropoda: Insects > Digestive system > Gut ... | reverse complement strand
TTGAACAATTAATGCAAAATTATGCGCTAATTATCAATTCATTACAGATAACATTTTCTAATGGTGTCCATTAGAAAATTAAATATTTGTTAACAATTGTCCTAATGGACATTTTGGGATTATGATTTTGTCTTGTCTTGTTTCATTCAAAAGCGCAATAAACAAAACATTGAATAAAGTAGGAAATTATGGTGCAGAAAAAGAATTGAAAACATTATTGGCTTTAAATTTTCAGCTATACGACGACGCAGTTTATTACCGAGTGTAGTATAATTTACAAAAAATATTTACACAAATAAATATCATAAAGTGTTAATTTTCAATAAAGTACAAGTACACTTTGTATAACTTTCAATTATGATTTTTACATTAAAAAACTTTAAGAATTTTATAGTTTTCTTTTTACTCAAATAAAGTATTGATTAATAGTTATTTAACTTTATTTAACATAAATATTTATTAAAAAATTATTCAATATAAATTTTATGTTGTACTTTTGCGCCGCAATTTTTTTTAGTACATAACATTTAATATCAAATGCAAAACGTCAACGACATAAAAGTTCAGATTATTGAGGCAGCGATGCGGCTTTTCAATGAAAACGGCATCAGACGTACCTCTATGGATGATTTGTGCAGCGATTTGCGCATTTCCAAAAAAACTTTTTACTTGTATTTTGCAACCAAAGAGCAATTGATTGAAGAAATGATGAGTTTTATGATGAAAGAAATTGATAATGAATATAAGACAATGATATGCGGCAAAAATTCGATTGAATGTATGCTTATGATGATAAAAAAGACGTATATTATTAACGAATCTCACAATTCAATTTTGCAAGACGATTTTGAAAAATATTATCCGAAATTGCATAACAAATTTAAAGGACAATTTACAAAAATGTTTCGGCGGGCGTTTGAGCAGAATTTGCGGCAAGGTATCGAGGAAGGTTACTATCGTTCCGAACTTGATGTTGAATTACTTTCATCTTTTCAGGTTTTTTTTACAGGCAGCCGTGCAAAATTTGAAATGGGTCTGATGAAAATGTTTTCGCGCAAACGAATCCTCGATTTTTTCAACGATGTTTTTATCCGAACGGTTGTAAACGACGCAGGAATGAAATATTTTGAGGAAAATTATTATGCACAAAAATAAAATATTCCAAAAATTAGAATTAGTAAATTGTTTATTTATAATATATTAAAGTATAAAAAATTTATAATATTTATTTTAACAGTGAAAAAAACAGTTATATTTTTTACAATAATGCTTTCTGTGAATTTTGTTGCAGCACAGACTGATACCACAACACTTTCGCTTGACGATGCCATAAGGGTAGCATTGAGCGAGAGCCCAACTGTCAAAGTTGCCGACAAAGAAATTCAGCGCGTTGAATACGCAAGCAAGCAGCGCAAAGGCGGTTTATTGCCCACAGTTTCACTTTCCGGATCATACCAGCGCGCCATCAAAAAACAGGTGATGTATATGGGCGGCGGCGGATTAGACATTATGAGCATGATGACCCCGGTTATTGGAGGGCTTGAACAAACTTTTTCTCAATTTCCTGATTATCAGGCAGGTACTTTGGCGCAAAATATTCTTGCCGCAACTCCTCCAGCCTCTACAAGTGATGGAGGAATTGTTGTCGGGCGCGACAATACAATTACCGGTGGAATATCGGCAACTTTGCCGCTGATTGCCCCTCAACTTTGGTCGTCTCTGAAAATGAATGCGATAGAACTTGAATTGGCAAGCGAACAGGCGCGGTCGTCAAAGATTACTCTTGTTAATCAAATAAAAAAAGCGTATTACAACGTGCTTTTGGCGCAGGATTCTTACAAAGTAGTTAAGCACAGCAGCGACAATCTCAATACAACAGCCGAATTGGACAAACAACGGTTTGAGCAGGGCAGTATTTCCGAATTTGCTTCATTGCAATCGGACGTAGCAGCAAAAAACGCTCTTACAACAGTTGCAAACGCAGATATGGCAATTCGTTTGGCGCTGCTGCAACTCAAAGCATATATGGGTGTCGATTTGGATTTGCCTATAAAAGTTGAAGGCGATTTGCCCGCTTTTGAGCAAACAATGTATGGCGATATTATGACAATGGATAAAAGTTCGCTCAACGACAATACAACGCTCAAACAACTTGATATTCAGGGAAAACAACTCGAACAGGCACGAAAATTGAATGTGGCAGGGCGTTTGCCAACTCTGGGAGCGCAGTTTACATACAATTATATGTCGATGGTAAATGACCCTGAATTTTTTACCGGTAAACAGACATGGTCGCCGGTGTCAAATCTGTCGCTTGGATTAACTATTCCGCTTTTTAGCGGCGGTTCAAACTATTATCAGGACAAGCAGATAAAAGTTCAGGAGCAGGAATTGTCTTTGCAGCGCGAAAACCTTATTACAGGGCTACAAACTCAACTTCATGCAGGATATGAAACGCTGCTGACAGCCGCACTCAAAATCTATTCGAGCAAAGAAAGCGTGCGTCAGGCAGAAAAAGCCGTAGAAATTTCCCGCAAAATGTATGAAGTGGGAGCGGCAACATTTATTGATTTGAGTAATGCCGAATTGCTTTATCAGCAGGCAGGACTCGGTTACAATCAAGCAGTTAGCGAGTATCTGACAGCGAAAGCCGACATGGAATTATTACTCGGAAAAACATATTAATTTTATTAAAGGGAAAAATTAAATTAATTATTCACAATATTTTAGCATTATATTTTCAAAAAATAAATAAAAATTTTAAAGGATGAAAAATTGGAATTTAATAAATAAAGTAATAATTGTTGCTGTAATAGCCGCTGTATTAGTTGGTTGCAACAAAAGTAAAAAAACGACCGCTACAGCAGCAAGTGTTGATAGTACTATGGTGATAAAAGTGCGCGTGGCAACGGCAACCGAGCAAATGGTTGAACAAACGGCAAGTTTTACAACAACTGTTTTACCGGAAGCAAAAAACAGTATTGCCCCGCAGATGCCCGGCAGGATACGTAAAATTTTTGTTGAAGTAGGCAATCATATTGTAAAAGGACAAAAACTTGTGCAAATGGATGCTGTTCAGCAAGATGTGCTTAGTACGCAGGTTGAAAATTTACAGGCAACATACGACCGCATTGAGCAACTTTATAACGTTGGCGGTGCATCAAAGCAAGACCTTGATAATACACGTGTTGCATTGGATGTTGCAAAATCGAACCTGAAAAATACAAGTGAAAATACATATTTGCTTAGTCCGCTCACCGGAGTTGTAACAGCCAGAAATTATGATAACGGCGACCTTTTCAATGGTCAAGTTCCGGTTCTTACGGTTATGCAAATAAATCCGGTTAAACTTACGATTAATATTTCCGAATCGTATTTGCCGCAAATAAAACTTGGAATGACAGTTAATGTAACTTTTGATGTACTTGCAAATGAGCAATTTACAGGGAAAATCGGACTTATTTATCCTACAATTGACCCCGCAACGCGCACGTTTTCAACTGATGTAACTTTACCGAATTCTTCCGGTAAAATACATCCGGGAATGTTCGGACGCGTTAATGTTAATTTTGGGAAACAAAAACGAGTTTTGGTACCCGATTTGGCAGTTGTGAGCCAGCAAGGTTCGGGTGTGAAGTTTGTTTACATTGTTGATGGTAACAAAGTACGATATTCGGAAGTACAGATGGGCAATAGAGTAGGAACTCAGTTTGAAATCCTGTCGGGAATAGAAGACGGACAAATGGTTGTAACCGCCGGACAATCGAAATTGAAAGACGGTGCAGAAATTGATATAATAAAATAAGAAGTTTTTTTAGATTAAAAGTTTAGTGTGCAGTAATTTTAGACACAATAAATTATTTCAGCCAAAAAACTCCATAACTTATAATTTCATGAATTTTAAGATTTTTAATTTTACAAATTTTTATAAAAAAGAATGAAAATAACCGAAACTGCGGTAAAGAATCCTGTTTCTACCGCATTAATATTTATAGCAATAGTGATAATGGGCATTTTTTCTCTTACGAAATTGCCTATTGATTTGTACCCCAATTTTGACACTAACACTTTGATGGTTATCACTACTTATCCGGGTGCAAGTGCAGAAGACATTGAAGCCAACGTTACGCGCCCTATGGAAGGAGTACTTAATACGGTTGAAAATCTGAAAACGCTCACTTCGCAATCGAGAGAAAATACATCTGTGATAACACTTGAATTTAATTGGGGAGAAAATATCGACCAGGTAACCAATGATGTACGCGACAAACTTGAACTTATCAAAATGCAATTGCCGGCAGGGTCGTCAAACCCAATTATTTTCAAATTCAGTACCGATATGATTCCCATTATCATGATTTCGGCGCAGGCAAAAGAAAGTTTGCCCGGATTGTACAAAATTCTTGACAATGGAATCGCCAATCAGTTGGCACGTGTTGGAGGAGTGGGCGCTGTGTCGATTATGGGCGCTCCCGAGCGCGAAATTCTTGTGTATGTTGACCCGAACAAAATGGCTGCTTACAATATGACTGTTGAAGGAATTTCGCAAAATATAGCAGCCGCTAATCTTAACACTCCCGCAGGAACTATCAACGTGGGCAACAATTCATACTCGTTGCGTGTCAAAGGTGAGTTTACGGAGCCAAAACAGTTGGACAGCGTTATTGTGGGAACTGTCGGAAATAAAAATGTATTTTTAAAAGATATTGCGCAGATAACCGACAGTTTGCAGGAACATATACAAAAGTCGTTTACCAACGAAGTACAAGGCGCTACGATAGTTATACAGAAGCAGTCGGGAGCAAATACAGTACAGATTGCCAGCAAAATAAAATCTATGTTGCCCGAATTACAAAAAGGTCTGCCGTCCGATGTGAAACTAAATGTTATAATGGATACTTCCACTAATATCAACAATACTATCAGAAGTTTGGAAGAAACCGTTATTTTGGCATTTGTTTTTGTGATGTTGGTTGTGATGTTCTTCCTTGGACGCTGGCGAGCAACAGTCATTATTATTGTAACCATTCCTGTTTCGCTTGTATCGTCATTTATTTTTCTGTTTGTAACAGGTGGAACGCTTAATATCATAACACTCAGTGGTTTGACTATTGCCATTGGACTTGTAGTAGATGATGCAATTGTAGTTTTGGAAAATATAACCAAACATATAGAGCGTGGTTCCGACCCTATGAGCGCTTCTGCTCAGGGCGCAAACGAGGTTTCACTGGCAGTTGTGGCTTCCACGTTGACTTTGATAGCAGTATTCCTGCCGTTTACAATGATGTCGGGAATGGCAGGTATTATGTTCAAAGTGCTTGGATGGTTGGTTACCATTATGATTACGATGTCGCTGGTTGCGGCTATTACGCTTACACCAATGATGACGTCAAAACTTATGAAAAAAGATTTAAAACATTCTAAATTTTTTGATACCGTTTATGGTCCAATAGAAAGAGGACTTAACAATTTGGATAAATTTTACGGAAGAATAGTAAGTTGGGTTACTTTACATCGCGGATTAACCGTCGTTTTAGGTGTGCTTATCTTTATTTTGAGTTTGATGCCGATGGTTACGGGAAAAATCGGTGCGGAATTTACTCCGGCTTCAGACAATGCGACTATAGCGGCAACCGTAGAATTGCCAATAGGTGTGGGCAACGATGTTACCTGTAATTTGGCATTAAAAATTTCAAAATATATTAGAGAAAAATACAAAAATGAAGTACAGGTTGTTAATTTTTCAACAGGACTGCCGAGTTCAGACAATACTTATGCGCTTTTGAGAAATAGCGGAGACAATTTGATTTCGTTTAACGTCCGCTTGGTAAGTAAGTCAAATCGTAAAATATCAATGTTTGAAATTGCAGACAATATTCGTTCTTATTTAAATGATATTCCGGATATCAAAAAGGTGAATGTTATTGCCGGAGGCGGAATGCAGGCAGCCGGTGGACAACAAACTTTGAATGTAGAAGTGTATGGTTACGATTTTACCGAAACCGACACCATTGCGGCTAAATTTGCAAAAGAATTTAAAACCATCAAAGGTTTTAAAAATATTACTGTCAGCAGGTCGGACTATCAGCCGGAATATCAGGTCGATTTCGACCGTGAGAAACTTGCGCTGAATGGTTTGAATCTTGCCACAGCATCCACTTTTCTGCGAAATCGTATGAGTGGTAGTATTGCCTCGTTATATCGTGAAGATGGCGACGAATACAATATTCGCGTTGTGAATGCGCCAATGTATCGTACTTCAATAGAAGATATTGAAAATATTTTAATCTACAACCCGATGGGACAAGCGGTTAAAATTCGCGATTTAGGTACTGTTGTTCAACGTTTTACTCCGCCAACAATAGAACGCAAAAGCCGCCAGCGCTTAATTACGGTTGCAGGAGTTGCCTCCGGCGCACCTTTGAGCGATATTGTAGCAGACGCAAAAAAAATTGTGAATGCTACGGAATTGCCATCCGATATTAGCATTGCTTACAGCGGTTCTTATCAGGATATGCAGGATTCCAATAATGACATGTTGATGCTTGGTGCGCTAATATTGCTGCTTGTGTTTGTGGTAATGGCATCTCAGTTTGAGTCGCTCACATATCCGTTTATTAATATGCTTACAATATTGTTTGCCTTGTCCGGAGCTATTATTGCCTTGTGGCTCACGGGGCATACATTCAATATGATGTCGGCGATAGGCATAATCATGTTGATGGGTATCGTGGTGAAAAACGGCATAGTACTGATTGACTACATTAACCTGAACCGCGAGCGTGGAATGGGCGTTCGTCATGCGGTCATTCGAGGTGGCGAATCAAGATTGCGTCCTGTGTTAATGACTTCTATTACAGCCATTCTTGGTATGCTTCCGCTGGCTATAAGTAATGGCGAAGGTGCCGAAATGTGGCAACCTATGGCTGTAGTCGTAGTGGGCGGACTTACCTTTTCTACAATTTTAACACTGTTATTTGTACCTTCATTATACACGATATTTGCAGGTACAGGCGTAAAACGCAATCGTAGAAAATTGGAGAAAAAATACGCCAAAATAAATTAAACACTAAATATATAATTATTTCAAATTATTTAGATGAAATCAATATTAATAATATATGAACAGGCATTGGAACCTGAAGTAAAAGAGATGATGCGTCTTCACAATGTTCGTGGATTTACGCAGGTACAAAATGTCAACGGCAGAGGCAGTCGCGGTGGCGAACCTCATCTTGGCACACACGCATGGCCTGCGCTCAACGACACGATGCTAATTGTTGTTGAAGATGAAAAAGTGCAACCAATCCTTGATACGCTCAAACAAATTGACAATGATTCCGAAATTCTCGGTATCCGCGCTTTTGTATGGAACATCGAAGCAATGATTTGATAAGGATTATTTTAATAAATCAATATTGCGATTGTTGCAGAAAATAGTACCTTCAAAAATTCGGATGAATTTTTGAAGGTACTATTTCTTTATTTAGTGTTTATGCGTTTGCCAAAAAACTCAAATCACTTTGAATCCAACTGTCCGAAAACAGTTTTGAGCAAATCATTTACTCGAGCCTGTGGATTTGTACGAATTGAATTTTCTTGGTCAGCGATTTTCACAAAAAGAGCGTTTAACGCCTTCTGCGTAACATACTGTTCAAGGTTCACATTTACAGGTTTCATTCCTGCAACTGCTCCGACAGCAGTGCCTGCAACTTGGTTATAGGCGCTTGTGAGTGATGTCCACGCCTGCGATGTTGATGTGTTGCCAATAAGTTTTTTGCCAAGCGAATCGTTAACTTTTGGAGCAAAAGCAGCAGTTAACTGATTGTATGTTTTGCTTTTAAGATAATTGGTAGCCGCCGATTTTCCACCAAAAAGGATTTGCGCTCCATCTGCAATTGTCATACCCGTAATTGCGCTTGTGAAAATTGGCGTAGCCGATTTTACAGCGTCTGAAGCGGCTGCATTAAGCGATTCAACTGCCTTATTTACAAGGTCTTGCCCACCGGGAATAATTTTAATATTATCCACAATAGATTGCGCCTCAGGCGGCAGCAAAATTTTGAGAGCAGCATCACCCAAAAAGCCGTTAATATTGCCCAAATTGGAAACAGCACTGCCGATTCCCACAGTTAAAGCATTTTTCAACCCGGCAACGTTTTGGTCGTTTGATACCGCTCCGTTAGTCAGTACGCTTGTACCAACAGTACTTGCAACCTGCAACAATTCTGTACATGAAAAAAAAGTGAACACAAAAACCAAAGAAAAAATGTATTTTTTCATCATTTTTCAATATTTTTTTATCTATTAAATTTTTTGTTTTTCCCTCTAACAAAAAACGTGCCTGATTTTTATCGAACAGGTATTTTTTTAGAAAATAATTATGTTTCGCAATACCAAAGATTATTTATAATTTTGCACTCTTTTTGTTTTAAAAATATATTATTTAAAAAAATGAAAAAGTTTGTAATTATTTTATTGGCAATGGCGCCGATTTTTGTTGCTGCGCAAGATGCGACAGAAATTGTTCGCGCTGCCGAAAACCTTATCAAAGGCGAAAATACTTCGTATAGTGAAATGTCAATGCAGATTGTGCGCCCGAAATATTCACGCACAGTCGAATTTAAATCGTGGGCAGACACCAAAATGAGCAACTCGCTGACACTGATTACCGCCCCCGCCAACGAAAAAGGACAAAGTTTTATGAGACTTGGCAATAATATGTGGAGTTGGAATCCTGCAATACAGCGACTTATCAAAATGCCATCCTCAATGATGAGCCAAGGGTGGATGGGCAGCGATTTTTCTAATGACGATGTTCTCAAAGAATCTTCGTTTGTTAAAGATTTTACACACAAACTGCTTGGAAAAGAAACGGTTAGCGGATTGATGTGTTATAAAATCGAATTGACGCCGCTTGCCAATGCCAGCGTGGTTTGGGGTAAAGTGTTGATGTGGATTTCAATAGACGATAGTTTTGAGATGCAAATCCAGTTTTTTGACGAAGATAATACACTCGTTAAAACACATACATCTTCGGATGTCAAAACTTTTGACGGACGCAAACTGCCCTCAGTGATGGAAATTATTCCTGCCGACAAGCCCCAAAATAAAACAGTAGTAACAATTAAAATTATAAGATTTAACGTTGCAATAGCAAACAATTTCTTTTCGCAACAGAATATGAAAACCGTGAAATAAAAGGGGTTCCAATTTTTTTACTTTATTTTTTTTGTGAATAAAAAATTAATTATATATATCGCTGTATTTGTGGCAGTTGTGGGCTTGATGATGTATTTGGAATATAATAAACCCAAGCCGATTGACTGGCGGCAATCGTATTCTTCGCACGACAAAATTCCTTACGGGTCTTATGTCCTGTCGAAAGAAATACCTAAAATTTTCCCTGAAAAAAAAATACAATTTATTGAAAATAAAACAGTTGCAGCAAATTTAAGTGATTTTTATGATATTGAAAATAGCGTGTATTTTATTTTGCAAAATTATAACTCACTTTCTCAAGCCGACCAAAACGAACTTTTGGAATTTGTAAAAAATGGTAATGATGTATTTTTGATAACCAATAATTTGCCGAAAAATTTCCGCGATTCGCTCAATTGCGAAGATGATTTTTTGTTTATGCTTCCTGATGAAAATAGTTTCAGTAGCATAAAATATTGCCTTTCAAATGCCTCTTTCGGAAAAAAAGATTATTATTTTTCGAAGAATAAGGATTTGGATTTTTTTTCAAAAATTGATACTGCTAACACCACTATTTTGGGCTATTTTGAAGCAAATAACTCGCAGAAAATCAACTTTATAAAACAGTCTTATGGTGAAGGGAATTTTTACATTAATCTTTGTCCTAAAGCATTTTCAAATTATTATCTATTGAATGATTCAACTTATTCATATTCAATTAATTGTATAAATTATATTGATAAAAATAAAATTTTTTGGGACGAATACAAAAAATCCATTAATCTGCCGCCTGAAAGTATTCTTTCGCACATTTTCAATAATCCTCCTTTGTATTGGGCGTGGATAATTTTGCTCATTGCCGGCGTGTTGTATTTGTTATTTTTCGGAAAGCGCACTCAACGTATTATTCCGATTATTAAACCATTGCAAAATACAAGCGTTGAGTTTACTCAAACCATTGGAAATCTGTATTTTAACAATCATCAACACAATGATTTGATCGCAAAAAAAATAAAATATTTCCTGTTTTTTGTAAAAGAAAAATATTTTTTGAATATAGAAAAAATTGACAGCGAATTTGGCGAATTATTACACTTAAAATCAGGCGTTGTGCGCAACGTGATTGACAATATTGTTTTTTTGATAAACAAAAATAAAGATACTGCATACACAACCGAAGCCGATTTGCGCGAAGTAAATTCTGCAATTGACGCTTTTTATCATGCAATAAAATAAAAAATCTGTTTGTCTGTTTATTCGTACAGCGGATTATTTATTTTTCCCATAAACAACATACACCTTTGCTTTCTTCCTGTATGAAAAACAAAAACGGACGATTTGCTAATAAAAATTGGTGACATTGATGTTGTTTCCATGCCTATTACCGTAATAGTTGCTACTTTCCGTTCCCTTTTCGCTTATATCAAGAGGAGTAAATGATATGAATTTTTTTTGTTCAAAGTTGCAAACATCAGGGGATAAACCCAAAATGTCCATTAGAACCTCAAATGTTAAATTATGCATTATTAACATTTATTTCTCGTGTTTTTTGAACAATTAATGCAAAATTATGCGCTAATTATCAATTCATTACAGATAACATTTT
>Ga0123357_10012879_pt1 | contig 10807 bp, 7 predicted proteins | sample TergutEmb28metaG_FD_89873 | JGI IMG/M metagenome (GOLD analysis project Ga0123357, IMG submission 89873) | Embiratermes neotenicus P4 segment gut microbial communities from Petit-Saut dam, French Guiana - Emb289 P4 | ecosystem: Host-associated > Arthropoda: Insects > Digestive system > Gut ... | reverse complement strand
TCGCAGACTCCTGAAGATGGTCGTATTAACGGCCGAAACATGTTGAGCATTGAATGAGTATTGAATAAATAATAAAATAAGTGGCATCAAGTTGGTTTTCTCTTTACTCAACTGAACACTATTGTTAGCGGGGGAACACCAATATGTGTTACGCACAATGTGTCAGGTTCTCTAGTCAAAGGAAGATCCTGAAACCATCACCATTTCAATAACTGGTGAGTGTTTTGCTGAGGTGGTTTAAACAAGCTAGTGGTGTCAGTGCAGGAATCAGTGGTACACTGTTGAAAGATAGGACTCTGCACACTGCCACAAGGTTGGGCATTGGAGATTTTAAAGCCTCTAATAGCTGGATGGACTGTTTCAAGCAGTAACACAATTTGTACATTACTGTATCAGGAGAGTGCAAAAGAGGAGGCTGTACAACAGTGTTAAAACAAAGAGAAGAATAGTTGCTCCACATTTTTATGGGTAGTGAAGCTAAGAATATTTAAAATGTAGAAGAGTCTAAACTTTTTTTCAGCTTCCACTAAACAAGACATGAGTTTAAAAGGAATCCTTATAATGGTGGAAAGAATTTCAGAGGAGTGGGTAACAGTTACAGCCTGTAGTGCCATTGGACTGCCCAACTACCCCTTTATTTGCTGGGCAGAGTGAAAAACCCCTGTTGTTCTAAAAATGTCAGAAAGTTGCCCACAGGATGTCTAGGCAACAGAAAAGCATGTATTTCACGTGGTGTCTTGGTGACTATTTAAGGGCATTGGATGTCAAAATGTGTTCTTAAAATGGAAAGATTTTGCTTTGCGTGCACCACTTTGCTGCTCGTCCCTACGGCCCAAATTGCCCATAGAATGTGATTTTTTTTTTCTCATACTGCACCAGCATTGTCCATCACTTAACTAGGGAATAATTAGGTTATCCAAACATTATTGTTATTGACAACTTTGAAGAAAAATTATTTCTAGTATTGTTGACTACTGGGGACCACGGTAGTACAGTGGTTAAGGCGCTGTGCTATAAATCAGAAGGTTGCTGGTTCGATTCCAGATGGTGTCATTGGAATTTTTCATTGACATAATCCTTCCGATCGCACTATGGCCCTCGGGTTGACTCAGCCTCTAACAGAAATGAGTACCAGGAGTATTTCCTGGGGGTAAAAAGCGGCCGGTGCATACGGCTGACAACCTTACCACCATCCTAGGCCACTGTCACATAATCTGGGAACCTTAACTTCCTGGAACCCTCTGGGCACCTCAGGCCTGTAATGGGACTGATTTACCTATTTTTTATTGTTGACTACTAGATACTTCATGTTGCAGCATTCATGAAGGTAGATGTTTTGGATGCACTACATTTCATTGTGAAGTCATGACATTGTATCACATTTATGACCATAAGGACCTGTTTTCAGACATGTGCATTTAGTTTAAATCAAACCATTCATAATGAAGGTGCAACAATATGGATTGCATCCCAATATGGTGGAAATCATCTGAAAGAAGGTGTATCATTTCAAGGAGATGTATTCTGTGGTGGTGGTGATGGTGGTGTTGGTGTAATGTGTGAGGGTCATGTGATGGATGAAAAGTTTACATGTGATGGGTCTGAAGAGGGGGGAGAGGGGGAATGAAGATGGTGGTGGAAAAAGTGTATTTCTGGCAACATTTTTGTCACCACTGAAGGTCATCAACACTGTGAGCAGATACCCATAATAGTATAACATATGTGTACGTCAGCACAATCTAATTATTTATTTATAGTATAGTTATAGTATGGCTACATGTTTCGACTAAAGACTAATCATCTTCAGGCCTCTACAATTCTGTGCCAGATGCTACTGCCCACTTTGGGATCCCAGAGTGTGTACATCTATTACGTAATGCTATCTTGGAGTTTATTACAAATGAACAGAGTACGTATAAGTAGGTTGCATTAAAATACTAGAATTATAATTGTTTTTCCTTTTCGGCTCGTAGGTGTAGATACTCTATGGAAGGGAAAAACGTTATGTCTATGGTTGCTGCTGGGTGCTTTTTCCTCATTATCTTATTACGGGCGGTAATAAGATAAGGAGGAAAAAGCACCCAGCAGCAACCATAGACATAACGTTTTTCCCTTCCATAGAGTATCTACACATACGCACCGAAAAGGAAAAACAATTATAATTCCAGTATTTTAATGCAACCTACTTATACGTACTCTGTTCATTTGTATAATCTTCAAAGATAGCATTAAGTAATAGATGTACACACTCTGGGATCCCAAAGTGGGCAGTAGCATCTGGCACAGAATTGTAGAGGCCTGAAGATGACTAGTCTTTAGTCGAAACATGTAGCCATACTATAACTATACTATAAGTAAATAATTAGATTGTGCTGATGTACACATATGTTATACTATTTGATTTCTAAGCACATCGTGATGCCCTCATTCTGAAGATACCCATAAAGTGGTAACATGATGGCTGCCTTCAGCAGTATTGAGACCATGTTGTATCAGGTGTCAGCAGAAAGTGAAGAAGCAGTACCTCACTTGAAGTAGACATTTGGAAGATGGCCTAGTTTGCATTTTTAATGCTTCAAATTGTGCTAGATTACATTTTTAGGGTACTTTGGTATTTATTTAGTGTATTCAGATTTTATAACTACACAAAATTTAATTTCCTTGCTTTTATATTCCTCTTACATGGTTCCTTCAAAACGTAAAATTCAAGGGTGACTGTATGTGTGGGTTTTTAGGAAGTGACATCAGATGGTGTGACAGTCTTGTTACTCCCACATAGTTGTTTAACAGAACAAGGAATAACAAACATACCATCCTTTTCTCAATGTGCTTGTCAGGCAGACTGAGACATCTGCCACAGAAATACTTTACATGTTTGATTCTCATTGACCCTAAATAAAGTCTCAACATTGGCCCCCACTGACATACCTTAACTTTCAACTTATGGTTGCAGGTGTGTTTTCTTTTACTGCTGTTCCATGGTCCAGAAAGAGAGAAAGGAAAATGCCATGTGTATCCCAAATGGCCTTCAACATCTTCCATAGAGGCTTTAGGGTGTCTTGCCTGAGAAAGATTCCACTTGTGTGGATTAGTGAAAAGCACTTCAAAGGAAACATTTTGAACATCTCTGTGATATGTAAGCTGAAGTGCTGCAGGGAGTGCAAATGCTGGCTTGATATTTATTTTCAGTGGCAAGTAAACATGTAGTGTGTAGTTGGAAGAAATGTCTTGGCTGGTCTGGCAGTTCCACAGAGGAAAGGAAGATCTGCCTGCTATTTCTTGCTTTTTTTCAGCATTGTACATTGCTGTAACGAATACTAGTGTATCGTGCACCTTGTGATGATGCATACTGGACAGCCTATATATATGTTGTTTTTGAACGAAGTCATTCCATTGTGTATTGAGTCTGTTTATTTAATTTATTAATATATATATTAATAAAGTGACTATATATATGTGGTACTTAATGGTAATTGAAGTTGTACTTGTAGGGTGAGCTGTTCAAGCAATTGGCGGACTATGAGAACCAGCAGAAAGTAACAGTTGGGATCCAGAAACAGGAGGTAGCCCCAGAACCTGCCAAACCTCACACAGAAGTCACCAGCTCTACAGTCCAACAACTTAGACAGGTGTTTACTTACATTATTTTCAGCCATTTTAGAATTGCAGCATTCATTCCTGCCTAGTTGTTCCTTTAAAAAAAAATTAAAAAAATAGAAAGAAAACAGTCATATTAAGTTCTGCATGCTGTATATATGTGTTTGTTATGAGGGGGTGGGGAGGGGAAGATGAGTGCATGCACATGCATGTTTGTGGATGCATACATGTGTGTGTGTGTGTGTGTGTGTGTGTGTGTGCGCGTGCGCGCGCATTCATCCACACTTCAACTTCTGAACTCATAACCAATTTTCATAAAGTTTTGTATGGAAGTTGGTAAGTCACACCAACTTACCCTTACAGTTGATGATGCTTATGCTAGATGTAAGTGATTCCCAAAAGAATCTGTCTTTATGAAGCAGTCATGAGGTAGTTACACTTTGGTTTACATAGTAATGTCATGCTTTGCTGATAAGGTCCATCCAGCTGTCTCTTAAGATCTTTTCCAGTTCATGACATGAATATTCAGGGAAATTGTACTTATTAAGTTATACTGTAGTCAAAGGTATGTATGCTTTAATCAGCACTGCAGCATAATCCTTTGCAAGTGACATCTGTCAAGCTGTATGTTCAGAACTTTTCAAATTTATGGCATCAGTTCAGTGAAATTTTTATTTCAGAGTATCCCTGTAGCAATGTAATGCATACCAAGAGATCAGTTGAAGAGGTATATGGATATTTAACAACAGACCAGGATTGTCAAAATTTCCTATTGAACCTTCATTGGACCCTATGCTGGTACCTTATAATATCCTACAGTCAGTAATAAAAAGAAGGTAAACACATGAACTTGTGAGGTGGCAACAACACTAGTACCATGTACTTTAGTGTCCTGAAATGGTGTGTGTTAGGAAGGCTTAGATGGGTATGTTTCTGTAGGATTTTAAATGACAAGATGGCCACTCTGCAAAAATCTTTTTAGCTGTCAAGTTAATGGTTTTAACTGTTAGCCATTTCTGCTGGGCATGTGAAATTTTGTAAAGAGGCAAACCCTAAACATTTCCCTATATCTGGTGTGAAACACTCTATATAAGTCAACAGTTACAAACATGACAGTGATGCAAAACACTGAGATCATATCTGGTTGATTAAATACAGAATCTGTACATGTTAGATTCCTCAAAGGTTTCATGTAAAGTAGCAGTAATATTACTATTTGGTGTACAGGTCTAGACATGTGTACGGTAGACAGTTAGGCCTAATGAATTGTGCTTGGGAACCCTTACACTTTTTTTTTTTAAAGTTTTACAGTATTTAAGTAGTAAATTTAGTGCCACTAGTTTTCCTGATTCCCTTCATTGGTACGTCCGCAGAGGACCAGATAGGTCTTGATTGAGTTTCCAGACAAAGAGAAGTACCTGGATGCTCCAGGTTGGGGGTTGTATGATTGGGCTGATGACCCTATCCCCATAGAAAACTTTGTGTTGAGAATCTCAAACTGCACATTAGACACAAGGTACCAACTTAGGAGACCTAGTAGATGTTAGGGTATAGTCTGGGAATGTGGAATGTACTTTCATTACACAATGTAAGTATGTTTCATTTATTCATGTATCTCAGAGTGGCCTGTGATTGTGTTTGGGGGAATAGAAATCTTGGGGTTAGAGCCTAAAAGACCAAGAACCAGACAGGAACTGGTGGAGGAACAGAGCTGAGGTGGTAAGGCCTCCATAGAGCTGTAGTACCAGAGAAGAAGAGGACAGATGGGAAGACAAAGAGAAAAAGGGTTGCAGAATATAAATTCTAAAACACTCACTTCTGAACAGAAATTACAAACATCTTACTTCTCACTCTGTCATTAGTTACTTGTGACCCATACTTGTGTGTGTATGTGTGTGTGTGTGTGTGTATATATATGTATAGGGTGTACCATATGCAACACAATGCATTATTATAAATCTTTTATTTTATTTTATTTCAATTTTTAAAGATATAGAATGTCATAAACAATGTGTAATTACAGCAGATGCTGAAAATGTTCCTCATCCATTGTGCTCCAAGTTCCTTCAAAGAACAACGGTCCCACAATTCATGTTCTTAGCAGTGTGCACTTAAAAACCAGTGTGACAAATAAAGAGGATTTTCATGTTGTGCATGTGGGATTTCAGTACTAGATAAATTGTCCAATGCATAAACCCCTTGTAAAAGAATCACATTGTCAATAACAGAATTTACTGTTCAGCTGCTAGCCAACAAACCTGAAGCAAAGCAGAGAACTTCAGTGAAGATGTCTTGAGCGACTTGGCAAATATGTGTGTGTGTGTGTGGGGGGGGGGCATGGGTACGCGCATGCATGCGTTGAGGGGGGGTTTGGGGGGTGCGCATGTCCTTTCACATCCTTTTTTTATATATCGGTGTCTGATTTTTGGGTTCTCTCTCATTTGGTACACCCTTCTGTAGCCCTTGCACGACAGTTTGTGTTCCTGCATGCATATTCAGTGAACTGAACACTGCACTAAGGTACTGAACTTTATGGAAAAACAGTCTTCACTAAGCAGCGATACTACATAGAGATAAGCTATCATGCTTTTCCACAAAAGTGGACACTGCAGTACTGACTCAGCATACCTTTAATTGCTGTTTGTTATAAAACCTTCTGCTCTTTTCATGTGTACTGATGGTAGAAGGCCAGCATTATTTATTTTAGAGAAGAGTTTCTTTTTCAGGCTATGAGTCTGGTCAGCAGTCAGTCACAGAGTCTAATCAAATATGAGACAGAGCTGGCCCAGTTGAGAGGGAAAGTGGCATCACAGATCATGGAAATGGAAGAAAAGGATAGGCTTCTCTTATCCAAAGACAAAGTGCTGGCTGAGATGAGGGTCAAGGCAACTGCTGAAGAGCAGAAAGCTGTGGAGCAGCTGACTGATGACAAGAAAATGGAGGAAGATTTGACTGAGAAGTTAGCTTTCAAGGTAAACAGATTTGGTGTTTCAGTTTCATACCTAATAAACTGCATGGATCACATTCTTTGTTGAAAACCTAACAGTTGCTTGACTGTTCAGTAACTTATCCTTACCCATTTTCATACATCCTCTCAACCATGTCTGTTAGCCATATAAAACCTTCAGATTCTGTTGCCTGAGAGTTAGTTTCTTTGTACCTAACAAATTTTACCTTTAGGAGATGGATTTAAATGCCAGTTCTATCTCTAGACACATGAGTTTCTTAGCATGGTGTGGGCATTTAAAATTGCTACCATGTAACACACTGAGGCTTGCGTATTGCATGGTAAGCCATTCACTAGTACATTTTAAAGACGAGCTAGGATGATAAATTTTAATGTGCTCTTTATAACATACAGCAACTTTATGTTTCACCTGTCCAAAACCCATGCATACATACACTGCTACACTTCTTTCATTTGGTTTTCGATCCACTAACCTCTCTCTTTTTGTCTGATAGTACTCTTATATTCCCCAGATCATTATTGTTTGACATATGTTACAGACAACTGCATACAAGAAGATACTTGGTAAGTGTCTTACAGTATTCCCAAAATATTTTAACCCTTGGATTATGGAGCAAAAGAACTACCTACTTTACTGTACTGGGTACATGTTGTACCCATAGTTTTTAAATTATTTGCTGAACATTTTGTTTTCAAGGTCCGATTTTTAGACTCAGTTGAAGTCAAAACATTACTTGTATTCAGATTTTTCATTTCTCATGCAACTGTATAGAGTGAAATACATAAAATGTTAGAAGACAAAATATAGTTTGAACATAAATGGGAATGAAATTTGTCTCTTGTGTGATCGTACGTTGCAGCTGTTGCATGTTATTTGAATTGTCTTGATAGAGTGGTCCTTGCACGCCCATTCTGAGCATTGGTAGCATTTTCAGTCTGTTTTTTTGTCCTTTACATCCCATCTGCCTCCATCTTTCTTCACATTCACAGTTGAAGCTAGTTGTTTGCAAAGCACACCCATTGCTGTTGTGGCCCTGCAAGTATATCTGTTGATGTTTTCACTATCAGTCCTTATATATGGTGTTACCATTTCTTCTCCCAGAGAAAGCAGATACAGGCATCTTTGATTACTCTTTTTTTGTTGCCGATTGGATATTTCATCATCTGCAGTACAAATGCATTGACACAAGCAACATCACTCAAGTTGAGGAATAGTTCCAAAGGCCAACGCCTTGTTGATTTCATACAAATGTATTCCCTCACAAGCTTGTCCAGAACCTCAACCCCATTTTTAGTGGCACTGTAGTGCATGATCATTCAGATTTGTGATCTCTTCCTCTCCCATGCACGTGTCATCATGACGCTCTGATGAAAGGAGGATGACAGTCTTGTTTCTTGCTGGTGCATATGATACCAGTGCTAGATTATTGGTAAAACCAAAGGTAGAAGAATGGACATCTCTTTGTTTCTCTACTGAGAAATAATGCTGCAATTTTAGGCTTATTCTTCCTTAGTGCGCCAACCACTGTCATTTTCTTAGTCAAAAGTAAATTTGCCAGTTCACAACTTGTAAAGAAATTATTAGTAGTAACACCTCTTCCGGTTCCATACAGATGACGGACCATATCTTTTACAACTTGAAGGCCCCGCTTCTTCTTCCTTACTCCATCATTCTTGCCAGTGTATACTTGCATATTGCAGACATAAAAATTTTTTGCTTCATGAGCAACCCATAATTTGATCCCATACTTTCCTTGTTTTGACTTTATAAACACACGGAATAAACATTTACCTGTAAACAACACTAACTGTTCATCACTAGTTATATGTTTATTTGGTGTGCATACCATTGGAAAGCTGCTGATTATACTTTCAAATACAACTCTGATTGGAGCTAATTCATCTGTTGATCTCCATTAATTTCTTGTAGTTTCATTTGAAAGAACCAATTCCTTGCCATTGTTGCATGAAAAATCGGTCTGGCATAGGCAGCTTTTGCTGTCCGCAGAGTTGTAACTGGTTCCTTTCTTGTCTTCAGAATGCCAGAAACAATGCACAAACCCAAGAAAGCAAAAAGCTCTTCTTAACTGAATTCTTTCCACAAATGTGGAAATCGGGAACTGCCCTCAGCATTAGTATGATGACATATTTCATTCAGTATGTCATCGGTAATGAAGCGTTTCAGGGACTCAGCTGAACTTGAAATATTTTCACTATAAGCAGTCAGTCATAGCTTACCTATAACTATGTTGTGTTTCCTGTGGCAACTCGCAAGAGGGGGTAGTTTATTCAAAATTTGTCCATTTTTTGCTTCATAACCCCCCTCTTTCACTATCAGTATCACTATCATCTGATGCAGTCATGTTATCTCCATCAGAGTCAGTTGCATGTGTGGACACATGGTCACATTCTTGTTGATCAGAATGTTCACTTCACACATATGCATTGTCACTCGTGTCACTTCTGTCAGTTTCACTGTCACATATGTCACTGTTATGTAACTGGGCTTCAAGTTCCTCAAGCAGCATTTTCTCTATTGCATCCTGTCTTGCATTGTAAGGATTCATACTGTTCACAGACAAGCAAGCAAAACCTTCTGATGATTCAGGCTATTCAGAACTGAGAAGTGGCAGTGGAATCATGAATAGTAAAGCAATGAGCGCCACCAACATGTGACTGCAAAATCTGAGCTTATTAGTCAACTGTCCTGTAGAGCAGCTAGTGGTGATACTTCTGCAATTCTTTTGTGCTAGACAATTTATGTAATACTTTTTGGCAGAACACCTATTTGAGATATTCTTACTAGCATAGGTATAAAATGATCCATTTGAATTTGAAAAAAACATAGCGTATTAAAAAAACATTATACTCACTGAGAAATGATAATTTTGTGTCAGTGGACTTCAAAGAACAGATAAAAAATTGACAAGATTATTATTATATACCGGTGACAATTGTTCAAGAAAAGACCACGCCTTGGTACATTATGTACCCAGTTGGTAAACTAAGGTTGAGGTAACACACATTTATCTTCATTATCTGTCTTTTGCATGTGACATTCTTGCTTAAGTAACTTTGCATTCTTGTAATCTATTTACTGTAAAAAATATTTTCAGGCTACCATTGACAGTCTGCAAATTATTGTGAAACAGAAGGAGGAGACTATTGGCCGTTTTCAGCAGCTGCTAAAAGAAAGCCGTGATGAACATAGTCAGGCTGCAGCCAGACTCCAGGAAGAACTGCGCACCCTTCAGACTGCACTGAACAACTCACAACAGTCTTACAACAGGTAAGGGCAGCATTTCCTGTATACTGTGGAGGGGAATTTTGAATAGTATTTACTTGGCATTACTGTCTTAATACTGTGTATGTACCAAGGTGCCATGGTTAAAAGAGAATAATACAAATGTTTGTACCTGGAAGAATAAACATAGTTTAGTAAATATCAAAATGTAACTTGGCAATCTGTTACCTAGCATGGATCTAAAAGACAACACCCAAAGATATGAGATTTACTCCACACTTTTTCCAGTGTATACAATATCTGTGGCAGTTACAGTGATGTGGTGCAGCTTGTGGATGCAATTCAAACCCTAGTTTCCAGTCTGTACCTTTTTAAATATTTGAATTAACTTTAATTTCTTAATTTTAATGGTAGAGGTTTGACTGTCATTTACTGCAATGTTGACAAGGAAAAACAGCCATATCCAAGGTGAAGAATAGGTCTTTTGCATGCAGTTGTTTACATCCCCTTATGTGTCATATCAGATGTACACTTAATTAGGCCCATTTCAACACAGGTACATTTTGACATGTGTTTTACAAATTATTTTTCCTCTGCAAAGAAACACATGTGTCATAACTATGCCATTTACATTACATTACATTACATATGGTGAATTATAATACAGTGTGTTATATGATAACACTCTGTGTTATAATTCATCCTATGTATCTGCTATGTACGTCACCACACACACACTCCAAATAATTCTAACTTCTGATATTTTTATAGCCATCCGTATTTTATTTTATTATTCAACAGTGAATTTTAACTAGAAATTATATATTTTTTAAAACGGTGGAGTGTGTCAGACACATTTTAATTGTAATTGTATTGTTGAGTAAAGAGAAAACCAACTTGATGCCACTTATTTTATTATTTATTCAATACTCATTCAATGCTCAACATGTTTCGGCCGTTAATACGACCATCTTCAGGAGTCTGTGACTAGCTGGTTG
>Ga0123357_10012878_pt1 | contig 10808 bp, 5 predicted proteins | sample TergutEmb28metaG_FD_89873 | JGI IMG/M metagenome (GOLD analysis project Ga0123357, IMG submission 89873) | Embiratermes neotenicus P4 segment gut microbial communities from Petit-Saut dam, French Guiana - Emb289 P4 | ecosystem: Host-associated > Arthropoda: Insects > Digestive system > Gut ... | reverse complement strand
CTGACTGCCTACACAGCCACGGCACTACACCACACGTGAAAAAATACCACTAAGTCGTCAGCTCCTGAAGATGGGCACAAGGTGGCCCGAAACATGTTGAGCAACTTATAAGGAGAAATAAATTTAATACCAAGTGACATCTAGTTGGTTTCTTATTCCACATTGAATAAATTGCTCTCTTTCTTTTATTTAAACATTCTACATATTTTGACAATAAATTGTATGTTTAATTACTGTTTTATTGCAGTGTACGTCGTTTTAGTTATGTGTGTTACAACTTAGTGGCTAGCTCTATTCTTATCTTTATGTTATCTGTTGTCATTTTACTGATAGGCTCTTATTGCGAGGTTTTAGGACTACAGCGGCCGTAAATACAGAGATTACGAAATTCGGCGTGACGCAACGTAAATCCAAACGTAGGCACCGGTGTTTCGGTGGAACGCGCTGCCATATTTTCCTTGAATATGAACATAGGACATTGAGTGATTATATTTCTATTATATTTATTTGCTTTTACTTCTTAATTATCGTCTGTTTGATAATGACCTATTAAAACTGGTGTTCAGTAAATAACTGGGATGCGAAGCCATGGACAAGATTTATCTGACTCAGCATGGAGACAAGCGACGGGCTGTTGTGCAAAGCTGTCATGAAGCATCTGGGTCCACAGATGCAGCGAACGTCTGGACACATGGCTTCTGGAGAAGGACTCTGCTCTGCGTAGTCAGTTTGGTAGACCGTTTATTCTCTCTTACCTTCCTTCTTCGTTTCTTCCGTGTATACTTCTACAGATTCTGCCCATCACATCTGCCAGTATTTCACTTCTGTCAGTTTGTCTTCACATTCCAATATTCCAGGCACACTTTTAATGTACCTACATTGTATTGTATTGTATTGTATTGTATTGTATTGTATTCGCGGCGTACGTGAATTAGAATAGAGACTAAATTACATTAGTACTTTAATTATAAAGTACAAATGTAATTTACTGTACAACGACATAAGCTGATCCTTCATTTCGGGATAAATAATTTTAGAAAGCGAAATAAATGTAGTTGTTTCCACTTTTCATAAACTGACGCTCGATTATCTTACAGTAAGCAAAACCCGCCCCATCTCTTAGCTCCGTATTATGTGCATGTTTAACCGACAATTTTGTCATTTTCTTCCATTTTCTGAATTTTAATTTGCTATTCCATGTTGTTTGATCAGTCCGCTATTCAAAGCCTCGCGGCACACTTGCAAAAGCTGGTGGTACCCTAGTGTGTCTGAGCACAAAGGCTGATAACCATTGGCCAGTATGCACGCTACCCGTTCTGTATTACATACACGCGACCGGTTTACCCAAAGTTTGATTCACTTCTATACCCTGAAGATGGAGACACTGAATTCCCAAACATGATGCCCATCTATCAAAATACACGATGGCGCATCCCTGAAGACTGCAATATTGATTGTATGATATATATTTGAGTGCTGTCCACTGGTAGCCCCCCGGCCTCTCTCTCCTATCATAATATTGGCAGTGTTCCGGACCTAGAGAGGCTAATGAGAAGAGTGTGCTGTAGCCACAAGGCTGTGTCGGACCTATAGAGCGCCGTGAGAATCGCAGTTCCCAGCCGCTGCATAATAGGACACACTGACATCACAAATGATTTGATCACATGATGAGCAGTGACGTGTATTGTGTGTGTTTCAGATTAAAGCAGATGTCCTCCACCGTCTGACCTAGTGCAGAGAGTGGATGGTGAGTACACCCCTGAAACGGGAATTTACAGTAGCTTTTTGTTCCTGTACTTTGGTTAAGTCCTTGATTTTTCTCACTGCAGATTTCGAATATATTGGAAAAAAAACTGAAGTTGTTAACTTGTTAAGACTGCGTACTTTAGGAATTGATGTCTTATACTTTGGTACATGGCTGTGCTTTGCCAGACTATACGGCGTCACTTTGTAGACGGTGTTAGAATATTTTGAGTGATGAATTCACTGAAGCAGTAATGTTTATTAATAACACTGGAGGTTTTCGTTGTTTTCTTCATTCTTTCCAGACAATTTTTCCTTCAATTAGACAACGCTGCTTCGTTCTGTGCATCATTATCGACCAATATTCTGACACTGTACACTCTGAGCTGATCACAGTGCCGTTGAATGAACTAAAAATACAGGGTGGAAGAAAACTGTACTGCCAAAACGAAAAAGTTGAATATATACAGCAGTACAAAAAATATATAATTTGAACGTCTGCCTTTTGAAGCATAGTTTCTTAGTTACGGCCTCCAGACTGTTAAAGGAAATGTGCGAATTGTCAACTTTGAATCACTTCAGTTTATCAACCAACGAATGCACATACAATTTCACATAAAACACTTTTAAAACACTTTAAAACACTCCGACATGTTTCGATCTTTTCAGATCATCATCAGGGAGCTTTGTTCCTTGCTAAAGTCATATTACAGTATTCACAATACCGTAATATAACTTTAGCAAGGAACAAAGCTCCCTGATGATGATCTGAAAAGATCGAAACATGTCGGAGTGTTTTAAAGTGTTTTAAAAGTGTTTTATGTGAAATTGTATGTGCATTCGTTGGTTGAGAAGTTGAGGTGATTCTACGAAAATGCGCGGTGCTACAACAAGATTTATGTCCACTTTGAGTTTCCACACAGGTACTGCAGAAGGCAGATTTACGGAAACCTGCCTCTTTCCAAAACTTCTAGCTGGGGTTGTTTACCTCGATTTCCTAAGAAATGTACTGCTAGTGCTGTTGCAAGACGTGCATCTGCAGACTAGGATTCATTTATGGTTCATGCATGATACCGTTCCACCACACTTTCTTCTTGCAGTTTGGGAATTCTTGAGCTACGTGCTTCCGGGGCAATGGATACGCAGAGTGGACCAACAGTATGGCCAGCTCGTGCATCTGATTTGAATCCCTTTATATTTTTATCTCCGGGGACATATGAAGTCTACTGTTTATGCTATAGGACTTGCAACAACGAATACAGAATGGATTTAAAATGGCTCGAATGATATCTGGAATTTTCCAGCGAGTCAGACAGTTGCTGTTCGGACGTGAAAATTCCTGCGTTGGAGCCCAAAGTGGACACCTTGGGAATTTCCTTTAGTTATCCGGAGGCCGCAAATCGGCAACCACGCTTCAGAAGGCCTATGTTTATGTATTATTGTGTCCTTGTATTGTGGCATAGATTCACCTTCTGCAAGTTTGTCCGTTCATTTTTATTTCAACCTCTAAGTTCTATAGTTGATCTAGGGCAATTGCTAATTCCGGCTACCTACCGAATTCGATGGCGCTCAGATAATTTTGTGTTTCACCGCGACACTCGTCAAGAAATATGAGCACATTACGGTGACAATGCTAGCACATCGTGATGTGCTGTGTATAGGTTCCAAGTAGAAAGCAAATTCTATTTTACTTTCATCCTATGTCTTTTTCGTTTTTTCTCCCCCTGTGTGGGGTTGCTCAGTCTGCCGCTGGCTACAGTAGTTTATACACACCAAGAACGAAGTTTCCCCTACGGATATTGAAGCCTTGTGTACCCTCTTCTTTACAGCGCAGGATGGCTATACGAGAACGGCACACCGGATAGTTCATAACTCTCTTAACGTGATGTACATATAGCGCCTAAATTACGAATACTATACAAAACGTTAGACTACAACATTCATGTCACTTAGCATCCATTGGTGTCTTACTTCGGAAAGAATAGATGTTAAAGGAAGTGATAAATAGTTTTTTTGTGCTCCACGATACGTTCAGTGGCGTACGAATAAGAATTTGAAGAAAATTAGTGGTTTTACTGTTTATTGGCCCAGCTTTTTATTTGATTTTATAGTGGCTCCGTGTAATAATTTTTACAGTTTTTTACAATTTAACTTTCCTGTATTGATAAAGTATGAAGATTCACGTCTTTTGGAATATTACCCTGTGGCAATTGGTAAATAGTTAGTGACGTTTATAGGCTGCTTGAACTCATAAGTTGGAGGCAGCAAGCTTGTCTGAAAGTTAGATAGCTATTTACCATTCGGCACGCGTATCAATAGTACTGCCGTGAGACCCTAAGATCACGTAGGTCTAGTTTAATAATATATTAAGCGTTGTAAAGCTACTTTATATATGTGTTGAAATGCATGATCAGTTCTTTACTGTTTCTTTCAGACCGGTTACTGAAAGTGCAGTAAGCTATCAAGCAGATAAGTGTATGCGTTTGTGTGTATTGGCGTACTTGAGTACGTACACATACGTATGTTTATGTATGTATATATGTGTATGTATGCTGACATTTTTGCATGAACAGTATATATTCATATACGTGTGAACCTTCTGCAATAACTTCTAAATCACAGTGCAAGTTTTCTTGTAGAGTAAAGGTAAAGATAAAGGTAAAGCTCTCATTACAGGCCTGGACAGGCCCAGAGAGTTCCAGGAAATTAAGGTTCCCAGATTTCTTGACAACGGCACAGGATGGTGGTAAGGTTGTCAGCCTTACGCACCAGCCGCCTTTACCCCCAGGAAATACTCCTGGTACTCATTTCCGTTAGAGGCTGAGTCGACCCCCGGGCCATATTGCGATCGGAAGGATTTTACGTCAATGAAAAATTCCACTGACACCAGCTGGGATCGAACCAGCGACCTCCCGATTTGTAGCGCAGCACCTTACCCACTGTGCTACTTCCTTCTTTTAGATTAGTAGGTAGATCATACCATTGTACTTCATGTAACAATCATAAATTATGCTATTTCATGCATAGGAATTAATCCCGTTATGTTGCCATGTAAAAATGTTGATACCCTTCTTGAATAACAAGTATCAGACAGCAAATTAAGTAATTAACCGTGGTTTTCGAAAGGGCTATAGAAAGACCTGTTCTATGTCTGCATTGTTTCCTTATAGTATGTTAGGTTACTCAGTATGTGTGCCACTCAGTAGTGCCTCTGGGGGGTCAGAGGGCATCAAGACATGTTGTGGAGCTAGCGCTTTGCAACACATAATTTGGGGTTATATTTCAGGGACTAGGGATGTTTCTACACTCTGTTCCTCGGAGATCAGGCGCTTGGAGGTAAGAAAGTGTTTTCTGTGGAGAAACGCCGAGAGGTAAATGTAAGTGGATCACACGGTGCCTCAGGAAGTTAGGATTCCAGATAAAAGACTAAAATGAGAGAATTTCTGTTGTCTACAATACCAAAAAGCAGAAACAAATTACTACAAAGTAGCACTTTTTTTACGGTCAACATAACTTGATTTATATCAATTTTAATTAGTCTTATTAATAAGCCAACGTTTTTCAACCAATCATCGCCATCCTCAGGTCGTTCTGTATCGTAGAGTACAAACAGTATAATTACATTAAAATGTGTGTAAGGCTGAAATCAGAACCTTACACAACATATAGTAGAAGTTGTTTGTCATTATATTACTACTGAGAGATACTGCGAATAGGATATGACGTGTTTGTTATAATGTTAAAATATTTGTATCAATATTAACGAGTTTTAAAATTGTAATCTTTTCTGAAGGTTTCCTTAATTGACGGTTTGTGTTGTGTATAAGAAGTATCTATTGATATACAAATTTTCTTGTATTAGTGTTTTGTAGATGAAATTGTGTGTGTGGAAAACATTCAAAATTCATATACATTTGGAAATTATAAATGGGGGTTTTATTCGCAGTTTATCTAAATTCACTTATTCTTATGCACGTTTTTTATGCTTCTGAAAACAGGTTTTGCTGCTCTGCATGCTATCTCCACAGGAAACATACTGCATGACGTTGAATAAACAAATTAGATCGCCCTGTCCACGTACAATGCAATGGCGCATGTCCTGTAGCCCACATATTTAATATTTTAAGTTTTTTACCATATACATTACAAGTTTTTGTAGAGAGTGATTACATGTATTTACAGATTTGTTACTGCTTATTGTACATTTCTGTCAGCAACACGGACTGGCAGGGTGATAATTGAGTAACGAATTGGACAGGTTTAGGGAGAAATAAATGGCGTTTTGACTGATCTTATACCCGGTATCTGTATGGAGGGACTGAGAAAGTCATGTAAAATCTTTGTCAGAGTATTGGGTTTCTGGCCCCAGTTCGGTATGTACGTCTGCTGAATGCAGAACAGCGAATTAACTGACATCTTTCGGTCGTGGTTTATTAAACACGTCTTTATTTACTTTCCCAGCACAACTATATAGGTCTTGTATATTTCATTTTTAATTAATTCAATCATGTTTCGGCTGCCTATGTCAGCCATCATCAGATAGAAAAACTGGTTCATAAAGAGTAGAAAAAGGAGGCGAGGCCTGTACTTACAAACAGTAGGTCTAACATTGTTGTAAAATGTATGATAATTTTGTTGTTTATTTAGCCTAGCATTCCCTTTAATTTGATATCGCATTGGATACAGTAGTGGATAAGCTTCTATACACAACACACATACCAGCCGTCTTGCTGTACAAGCAGTCTGTTACTTGATATATTTACTGTACATACGAGTAAAAATATTATCAACTTCTCTTGAAATGTGGCAACGCTGGATTACGTAACTAATTGTTATATACGGCGACAAATCCAGAAGATCATTGCCCGTTTGTCTAATACGCAAGGGGTTCAAAGAGCAGGACGACAAAGGATATCCAATTCAAGAGCATACTAAGCTAAAACACATTAAAAATTTACTTATATATATATATATATATATATATATATACATACCATACTAATGAATACAGATTGAACAAGCTTTTCCGTCACTACTTTTTTAATATTATATTCGTAGTAATAAGGGTTATATATTTACTTAAAATTTAGAAAGTCCTCTAAAGTGTAGCAACACATTTCATCTATTAATTTAATGTCGCATATTATTCCGTTTTCGAAAAATTATCATAAATTTTACAATAATTTTTACCCTCAGTTTGCAAGGAGAGGCCTCTCCCATTTTTAATGTTTTAGTGAACAAGTATTCCTATTTAATGATGGTTGAAAGATACGGCCGAAAAAAGTAGCAGAATTTAAAAGAAATCAATATAAATTATCTGTTTAGCTTGTGTTGTTCGGAAAGTGGACAGTTGTTAGACCAGCAAAGTTTGTCGCCTGCATCATCTCGGGCTTGGACCTAAGCCGACAGCAGTTATGTGAATGTTCTGGGGTATTACGTAACGTATATGACAACTGTACATGCAGGGGCCCTGAGGGCTCTGTTTTTGTTGTGCATTTGTCTGCAAAAAGTGGACGAAAATGACGATTAGCCTAAGTGAACTTGTATTGACCGGATTCTAATTATGTTCTCATCTGAAACGATAAATTAAAACTGCCTTGTTTGAGAAATACTTTTGTTTAATCTTAGAGGGCGCGCGGTGCGCAGTTGGTTGGGGCACTGCGGTACAAGCTGGGATGTCGCGGATTCGATTCCCGATGGAATCGTTGGGATTTTTTAATTGACTTAATCCCTCCGGCTGCACTACGGCCCTGGGGTCGACTCAACCTCTGAGAGAAATGAGTACCAGTGTACAGGCTGTCTAAAAATTCTTGGAACCTCAATGTCCTGCAGCCCTGAAGGCCTGTCTAAGCCTGTAATGTGGTAGTTCTAGCTTTTTATTTTTGGCGCGACAGCCTCCAGTGGGCCAGGGCCTCCTCATTCACGAGGTTTCTAAATCACACAAAAAGACCCACCACAGTCGGTAGGACTGCTCTGGACGAGTGATCAGTTCGTCGCAGAGACCTCTACCTGACAACACAAAACACTCACAACAGACAAATATCCATCCAAGTATGTAGGTTTCGCCCCTTTTTTATAGGCCACGAAGGCCCTTAGGGTGAGTAGAGGTATAACTCTTCTCTTTCTAGGACCTCGGCGGTAGATAGGGTGGGGGTCAGCCCCACGCTTCGACCGCCTCTACCCCCGGGAAAGACCCGGTATCCATTGTACAGGAGGCGCGATGGGCCCCAGGGCCGGTCTGGACAGGTACGGAAAATCTCGCCCCCACCGGGATTCGATCCCCGGAACGTTCAGCCCGTAGCCAGTCACTATACCGACTGAGCTACCCGACCCACCTAGTGTGTATCCAGCGTAAATATTTCAGCGACATTGGATACTTTTGTGCCAACTGAAGTGTAGGCACCTCTTACTTTCATATTTTAATGCCTTCTTGTTTTTCCGTTGTGTACGTAATGACAAATGGTGGCTGCTACATGACGACAGAAAGGAAGGTCTTAGGCGTCTGCTTGTCAAATGCAGGTTTTATTAGGCGTCTTAATTCAGGTGTTGACAATTGCCGTTCACTGAATCAACATGGCGGTTGTGAAGTTTGTCGAGGTGCTTATAATTTTTTTTTTTTTTGAATAGAATGATGTTTTACTTTTTGTTCATTTTTTATGGTATTGAAAATTCAAGCTTAACGCTGATTAACTGGCGGAAATGCACTTCGTCAGTTGTGAGTAATTCGTAAACAAATGTCTTTGAACAATAAGCCATTACTGACACATGCAAACACATCATGCTGTGTAATAAGCAATATTAGTACATACAAGGTAACAGGATGAGCTGACACGTACTTTGCTTTATGTGGTACACTAATTGCACCTGTTGTGCACTAGAGGCCAGTTGAAATGTGATGGCACACGCGCAGAAACCAGATTTCGTCTTTCGGCGAAATGGACGAGTCCATTTAAATCAGCGGGGGCGTCAGTTCAGTTGACTACTGGCAGCCGAGGTGTGCGCACCAGCGGTAGTAATGGTATTAATGCTGGATATACCATATTCCGAGATAGTGTGAAGGGTGCTGGCTACCCACTTCATTAACCATTTTCCCCTTCACTTACCCTCCCTTACGTCACCGTGTGCCATCACATTTCAACTGGAGTGTACCTCTTTAATCACTCTACAGCTTGAAGATAGCTTTTGTTTGGTCGAGACATGTTACTTGGAGAATAAGGAAAATAGTTATGCTCGTCTGAAAACTGCTATTGTTCTTACGAACATCTTCGTCTAAGATTAAGGCTAATCTAGGGATTTCTTAGCCCACCACAAAAATAAATTTGTGATATCCAGCTACAGGCAGTCCTGAACAAAAAATGTATTTAGAGAAATGTGAAAAATTGCATGTAAATTTGTTTGACCAGTGTTTTCGGGAGCGCCCGAAAAGTGGCAACCTATTGCAGGCAGGCACCTGCAGTTTGGTAGCTTTACACCAAGCCTGTTTAGCGTTAATTGACGGTCTGCTTTATGTTAAATGTTTACTCCGCATTTCTTTTGTAAATCCCGTGAGATGGTTCTAAATTGGACCTGTGTGCTGATCACAAGATGGGGATCAAGTTGCACAGACCACCTGCCTATCGTGAGGGCCAAAACGTACCTCGCAGTAAACCACAAGAAATACTTGCCATGCCTTGTCTTACTAAAGCTACAAGTATCACATTTCTCTAGGCTTAAAGAAATTATACACCTCGAAGTGGAAGGAAGTTGTGGTACGATCCACTGAACAATTCCTGTGACTTGTGTCCTCTCACACACGAAGTACGGTGCCGACGACACACTCTGACGATATTTATCTCAGTAATTAACCAACTTGATGCACAAAATTTTTGTTTTACAATAAGTTTATTTCATGTCTCTACATATTTCGAGCACATGTGCTCATCATCAGGAGGTCAAAATTGCATTACACAGCCTCTGGTATCATCACACCTATAGGTGGCCGTCTCGTGTACAAGTTGAGAGAGATGCACCTGTGCACGAGACGGCCACCTATAGGTGTGATGATACCAGAGGCTGTGTAATGCAATTTTGACCCCCTGATGATGAGCACATGTGCTCGAAACATGTAGAGGCATGAAATAAACGTATTTTAAAACAAAAATTTTGTGCATCAAGTTGGTTAATTACTGAGATAAAAAAAAACTGAATACAGTCGCATCTTGTTGGACAATTATTAAATTTCCCTGTACTTATCCCGTACATTGCGAGATATTATCACAAAGTGTGTAGATCTTCATGTAAAGCATCAGTTATGTGTGTCCGAAAGTGTAACGTGTTGGCAGATTTTAGTAATAAAAGTCAAAGAAAATTTCACCAAAGTTAGTCCAGTGGGGGCCGCCTTTATCCAGGCGGACGGACAGACATAATGTTGATATTCTGTCTACGCAAATTACTTCGCAAAGGCACCTAAAAAAGACAAGGTGTGCTCACAGAATACTGTGGGAAAGGGATTCGAAAAATGGAGCATGAAACCAAGGCTTGCTGACAGAACAGCATAAAATTAAAATGAATATCGAAAAATAGAAGAGAAGGGGGACGTTTCTGCTTATAGAATAGCGCAGTAGGACGGCGAATTTGGAACACTAAGGAAGAACCTGTCAGACTGTCATGTAGCACACTTTTTCAGCTTCAAGAGAACTTCTATAAACCATGTCTTACTTTATAGTGGATAAAACATTGCCGAGTTCAGGTGCAGTAGAAGGAAGTTAATGAAAACTTAAACCACTATTGTTTGAGATAGGTGATATTATGTTTATTGGACCGTGCATCATCTTGATAGTTGAATAAAGAGAGACCAACTCGATGTCACTTGCTTTATTATTTCATTATTTAATGCTCAACATGTTTCGGATTTTAATACATGCATCCTCAGGAGCTTGCGACTTATTTGTTGAGTTATTTCATGGGTTGTATTGTTCTGGTTCGATGTGTGTTGGTGTTACGTTGTGGTTTGGCTGGGGTGGTGGGGCCGCATCCGGATACCCCACCACCCCCGCATCCGGATACCCCACCAACCCCGCATCCGG
>Ga0123357_10012877_pt1 | contig 10808 bp, 4 predicted proteins | sample TergutEmb28metaG_FD_89873 | JGI IMG/M metagenome (GOLD analysis project Ga0123357, IMG submission 89873) | Embiratermes neotenicus P4 segment gut microbial communities from Petit-Saut dam, French Guiana - Emb289 P4 | ecosystem: Host-associated > Arthropoda: Insects > Digestive system > Gut ... | reverse complement strand
TGCATTATCCATATTCCTTCGAACTCACCACATACCCCCCCCCCCCCCCCCCCCCCCCCCCCCCACCTTTAATCAAAAAAAAAACACCAAAAAAAAAAAAAAAAAAAAAAAAAAAAAAAATAAAAATAAATAATAATTTATTTTTATTTTTAATAATTTTTTTTTTTTGATTTAAAATTTGTTGTGTGTTGAAAAGGGGGGGGGGGGGGGGGGGGGGGGGGGGGGGGTATGTGGTGAGTTCGAAGGAATATGGATAATGCATTTGTTTGCTTTGGGGTTTGTTTAAAGACTCATTCAGCATTTAAAACGAATAATTTGAAGCCTCCCGTTCTAGGTTCGAACTCGGGAACAGGTTGCCTTGAGATGTAACGGTTTTATTCAATACTCGTATAAACTTTTTTACCCTCTGCGACGGCAAGGCAACGTTTGTTCTGCTCACCCCGCTATTACGGCTTTGGGCTCTCCGCTTAGCAATCGTTGTTGCAGGTGTTCGGGGATCGTGTTACAGAATGGATGTCAGGTGGCCAACAGAGTAACTGACGTTTGTGGCGAAAGCATTATCCACAGGATCACTTCGGAAATATCAAGCCAGCGAGCAGGACTAAGTGCGTGTGCTCTGGTAAACATTAAGTGGTTTGACTTTAATAAAAGAGGCTGTTTTCTGTAATTTCGATTTGGCGTTATCTTCCCTGTCGTCTTCCATCACCCCGATATTCCTTGAGACGAGGAGAATCACTAGAAAGCCAGGGTACAAAAGAGTACCGTCAACCACAACGGTGTCTTTCACAGTAATGTTTTCGAACGTGCTACACGTTTCGGCTTAAATGAAAATCATCTTTGGGAATCAGGCCCTCCGTGTTTGTCTAATTTTCATATATCACAACGGGGTCTCGAACCGTAAAAAAATCGGACGGTTAAAGCCGAAAGAGTGAAGTATGTATGAATAATGACTTGAAATAGTGTGGACGAAATGTATCCAAACCATATATGGGTTACGGTCTTCGTATGTTTCTAGCTATACTGAAATTAAAAGAACAAACCTCGCAAAGCCACAGCGAAGGTAGTTCATGAACGTAAACTTGAGCACGGGAACTCCAGGACACGAAAAAGGAATGTCCTTTTGTGGCTGATCCATTTAGATAGGAGTTAATAGAGAATACTCTCTGACGTACGTACGAAGTACAACGTGCCGTTAAGCATGTACTTAGTTTTTTTGGTGTGTTGTCTCATTGTTTTGTTACGAGGTTTGGGCACATGACCTGTTCTTTGAAACACATTTTTCATTTACGGAAATAAAATCAACCCTACGGTGAGCAGAGACTCTCCGGAGTAGTTTGTATGGACTGTGAGAATATGACCCTGACGCTATGCAAGCCTCCAAGGTCCCAGTAAATGGGGCTAATTGCCTAGAATGCCAGGCACGATAGCGAATCTGTGTTTAGAGTATTACAGTACTAAAGATGAAAGCGATGTGTTGGGAACTGAAAGCGTCCGTGTTTTCACGGAATACGTGTGAAGATGAATTTAACAAAACATGGAACTTAACGAAACTTGCCCTCTCTCGTCAGTAATATTGTGTAAGCTGCAGGAATTGCAGTAGTGAGTAGTCTACAGGCTGGGTGACCAGGCCTGATTTTTCTCTTCGCTAAAGAGTTCATACTGTCTCTAAGATTCATCCAGCCTGCTTTCCAAAGGGTACGGCCATCTTTCTCCCAGTATTTAAGTAGTCAGGACGTGAAGTTGACAACTCCATCTGTTGCTCAGTTTAAGAATATATGATATATATCCACGCCCCAGTATGCGTTCTAGGCGTTGTGATTGGTCACGTGAAACGAAACGTCACCACTGTGTAAGAAATTCTGAAGGTGCATTATTTAATCAATGTTAAATGACACTTGTCATCCTCAGATTTCATTTGTGGGCCTCTTTGGTTTCCTCCGAGCAAACAGTAATTGTGTCACTAGAAATTAGTAAATACGTGGACTGAGTGAGATGTCTGTGGTGTGTTTTCTAGGAGGTAAGGAAGGCGATTTATGAACGAAAAAATATGCACAAAACATCCTGAAACACACTTTGACACGTGGGCTTAAGAAGATTTCTAATAACTTGAAGATTTTATCTAATCTTTCGTGAATGACTCTGGAAGTGCTATGATAGTTGTTTGTTCTGCCGCGGTTACAAATAAGAAGCCGCGGGTGGGGTTTTAAGATGAAGGAGTACTTGCATTTCTTGTCAAGGGGGACTTATAACAAGCTTATATTTCTGAGGCCCCTTGAAGCAGACTCTTACAAGGCTTGTCCCGATAGCAGATGTTCTGTGTGAAGACAAGTGGGATTCACGTAACAAGAGGTTGAGCTACGGCATGATGGAAATCTAACATGCCACGCGTGTTTCAAATTCAAATGTCTTTCGGGCAGTGGTTCCCAAACGAATATGAGGAACACTTCTTAACTTAAAAATTCGCAAACCCTCACGTATTATCAGGTATACGTTTAGACACCGTTATATAATAATGACAAAATTGTCATAATATCAGGAACATTATAAGTGAATTAGCATTTAGTGTATTCAAATCAATATTGTCTATCACTAACTGACAGGCCCAAAGGCCTTAGGCCATTTTCAGACTCCAGAGGCAAGTGAAAGAGAAGCCTCAAGTAAAACTCACAAACGAAAAGACATAGAAAGAATATAATATGAACAAATGGCAATAGATAAAACAGCATTAAAAATATTCGACACGTAAATTAAAAGATGATTATTTGGGAATTTTTTATGAATATGTCGATATTTTTATTCAGGTTTTACAGCGCATAGTACATTTATCAAATCAGCATAAATACAGGAATACACAAAGTCACAGGTACAGCACAGTTAGTGAAGAAGCAAAACAAGCGGCAACAGAATAGGTACGAATACTGACATAACACTTTACTGAAGTAGTTTAGGTTCAAATACAGTTCTGACGCAAAAACAGGAGTATGCAATATGTGGTCAGTAGGGAAATTAAAAGTAAAATTTGTTTCAGAAGAGTGATTGGTTTTCTAAATATGTCTACGTCTCTGCAGATCAAATTTGTTGCTTTACGTTTCTAACTGAAGGACAGTTTTCTGTTATATAACATAAACCAATAGCGGATAAAAAAGAAAACAAGGGCAGAAGCAGGATTTTTGTAAAATTATTTAAACTTTCGGGGCCTTTTGAATAACTTTGCGGCCTGGATGGAGTAACCTCTGCTCTAGGGTAAAACTACCAGCATCGTGTCAGACCTTATTTCGTGATACGACCCTCTAAATTTGCCACGGAATTGTGTTCCAGTGATAGTTTTAACCTCTCTCAATAGGTGACATTTTAGGGCAGTGCGTAGGTCCACCCAATATCGTGGTGAATTTAGACTGACCAACCATGAAATTAGGTATGTCGCAAAAGTAGCTCGGTTTTCCTTTAGAGTATAATATGCTAAATGTAGAGAAGTGACGATAATACCATTTTGGAAGGATTTTGCGCAGTAACCAGGCAGAGTACCCATTATAACCCGATATTAAACCTCGTGGAGACAATGTGAAAGTTTTTTTCTGTCCATTGCATTCCTATATCCAAAAGAGCATCGCTTTGTTTCGCTTTGTTTTAAGGTTCCCAGTCTCCGTGCGCGTGCGCTTTTTAGGTGCTTTCGCAAAATTGCGAAAGGACTATTATGGAGCAGTTTGGCTTCCATTGGACGGAATTTCATGAAATTTAAAATTTGAGAGTTTTTCGAAAATATGTCGAGAAAATTCAAGTTTCATTAAAATCTGACGAGAATAACACGTACTTTATATGAAAACCAATACACACTTTTGATCATATCTCGCTCAGTTATTCTTAGGATGAAAAAAGTTTCAGACAAACATTGTAGAGAAAATCATAACATAAATTTTGTGTTCAATAGTGTTTTTCGAAAAAAATGCCATGCATGAGATAAGGTAGAGAAATATTGTGGAGCCGGCAAGACACAGATGACAATATGGCTCATGCGCGTTGCATGCTACAAACACACGCTCAAGTATGTAATATTTATTGTTTTTCTGCTGCAAAAATATTTGCATGAAGCGCCTCAGTGTTGATGTATACGTGCGTTTCTTGCCTTCCTTAACAACAGTATTGAGATGAATGTGATGTTATCCACATTATGTATATAATATCACTTCGATCCATCATAGAGAACAAACTCCTCCTCCTTTTTTAAAACCAACCGGTTGAAATCAGAGAGGGAAATAAACACCGCTTAATGTTAGGATCAAACGAAACATGTAAATAAAAGGTGTGGACAAAATTCGAAATTTCCTAATGTTGCAGTAAGTAGCACATACCACTTAAAACTGTGCTTTACGCAATTAAATTTCAAATGCGAAATTTTAATAAGTGTAATTTAATGTCCGAATCACACAGTGTTGTCTCTTGTCAGAATGTTTGCCGATAAAAATGGTGATAATGAAGGTCGTTTTTATTCGTGCAAAATTTCATGATATATAAAGTGTAGAAGGTTTATAAAGATATTGTTAATAATGAAGTATGCTACGGTGAGGTCTGAAGGATACTGCGTCGGCATTAGTACTTTTGAAGTATGAAATTAATGTGCTTAATGCAACAATTTGTTTGCTTTCTAGCAGAAAACACACTGCGTTCCTATTACAAATACAAATCGGTTAATGAAGTTTAGGGAAATAGTTGCTCTTTATTTTGAGAATAACACGCATGCTCTGTGGACGAAATGCAAGGCTTTTAAAGGTCGCCATAAGTGTTGTCACGGAGTTTAATAGGATTAGTGGACGTCGGCCATATTTTATAATTTATTTTATGTGAATTAAAATGATAGACTAAGAAGGTTGTTGAAGCGGCAAAGCTCTCGACGCGTCTCCGGAATGTACCCCACTCGAATCTATTCTAGGTGACGGTTAACTTGACTGAGGCATTTCGTTCATTTCATCCGTACCACGTACGAATTAGAATTAGTTCTATTAGACCACGATGTCTACCTTCCAAATTATTTACAATTCATCATTCGTCCTACCATTCGATGTTTCATAATCTAAGACGGTGGCAACTCCTTAGAAAGACACTGGAAAGAAGTGAACCGTAGTTATTGTAACTGCATTGTGCATCTTTTCGGACGGTTTGGTGGACCTTGCACAAGATGGAATTTCGGCGATTCGAAATATATTGTAACTCACCCTTCCAGCTTCCTCCGATGAGTAAGGAATCTGACAGACAGACAGAAACACACACACACACATACACAAAACTTCCTGGTCCCTCACGGCAATTCTTTGTACATTGGCCAGTGGGAAGTATGAAGAATAAACGAAGTGTTGTAGTTAAAATCTGCTGTGTCGTATCTTATGGATCATTTGTTAGATTTGGCCGGCGAAGATCGTGCAAGGCATAGCGGATGTGCCTATTCTGTGTACATCAGGTGCCAAGGGTAGGCTGTTTGTTTGTTGCGTCACTCAATCTGCTGTCGATACCCTACACTTTACTCGTTTCTCGCCTTCCGGTTCAACATTTCACCAGGCAAAAACTGAAAAAATTACATAATCTTACTTGCTGTACGACACTCCAAATTCTCCGGGATGGAACCACCTACGCAAAGTGTTAAAATTAAGCAATTAACATTTGAATTACTACGACACTTTCGTAATTTTCTGGATCATTATGGTGGCGTACGTTTGAATAGGCTGCGTTCATTTTCTATCCTAATAATGGTCGTTTTTTCGCAACATGGGTACATATCTACACCTGTCACACCCAAGGAGATAATAATATTTAGTTCTGTAAGATTTTGACGATTATGTATCACGTTTGGCTTCATTTGAGTTAGGGACTTTACTAATAGTCCTGTTTTAAAAATTCACCTATTATGTTGACTGGACGTATTCTGTCTTCGAAACGAAATATTTTATTTTTATTTTAACGCTTTACGATGAACAAATTCCACAAGTAATGATAGCAAAAAATATTCACTTTCTCGTTTGTTTTGTCAATAAATAGTTATTATCTAATTTTAAACAAACAAATTTAATGTTAAGAGTAAAATAATTTATTGCTGATTATTATGTCAGCTCATTAGTTATATGAATATATTTCAAATTACATTCTAGAATGTAATTTGTGATACCCCTTCTACGAGGCCACGGAACAATTTTGAGCTCGAAATTTACGACAAAACACAAAAAGAGGTCTCCAAAACAATATAACAAAATAAAGGAAATGAAACTTATTTTTAAAAATTGTCACGTATATTGCGCAATCATATCTGTGATCTTTCTGATTTATGCCTCTTCGGTCCATGTTGTGTCGATTTGACCGATCAAGAGCATTTCTCTCTCCCCGTTTCTAACAACACCCTGTTTAAACATCTCTGTGGTAAGTCTCTGACTGCGTCGTACAGCACATATTTGAGTAACAAACGAGCAGCATACCAAATGACAAACTTTTTGTGAATGTGGGCAGGGAGGAGTTTTGAGATAATCGATATTTTCCCAAGGAACCTGTACTCATACGGCACGGAACCTCGGTGTTCCGCGTAACAATGTTTAATGGAACGCTTATGTGGACATTTCAAATAGGACAAACATTCATGTGTTGAGAATATATCCTACTACTCCATGCAGGATTGATTCCTGACGGATATCATGTCCTCTGTATTTCCAAACAGCTTACTTGGACCCTTTCCAAGGGATTTAGTCTTCCTCTTGCATATGCATTACTTTATTAAACACGTCGTTCATTACAAGTGTAATCCATCACAAACCCCTGACGCGACGACCGATGACATAAAACCCTGCCGTCCGAACACTGTGTATAGGGACTTTATGAAGTGCGATTGATGGTTTGATGTATTCCATACATCATTTCGTATTTCTCAATCCATCTTTTAGGTTTAATCAGTTGTACGTTTGGGGTATCGTTAAATGAACCGTTATTGTTACTGTTATATTTCCTTAATGTTACATTCATATTTGTTTTCTATGTTATTTTACGTCATGTTATGTTGTATTTTGTATTTTCTTGATTTAGATAACATAGCGCTGGACGGTGGAATGGACTTGTAAGGATGTCGAACTGGTGGTGGCCTATTTTAATGTATCACATCTTCATAGGCTGGAGGGACTGAGTAAATCCACAAAGTACCTGCCAAGATTGCTAAATTTCATGCTAGGCATTGAAGTAAGAATATCCCAAATACGAAGCAGGAGTGCCAACCTTCTGGCCCCTTACTCTATGTGATGTCATTTTATAGAAGACGGAACTGCTACCCGTTGTTCTGTATGTATGTGAGACTTTGTCTGTCGGACTGAGAAGAGAGCATACACTGGGGCTGTTCAGGAACAGAGTACTGAAGAAGACATTTGTCGTAAGAGGGAGGAAATGGCAGAAAAGTGTCATAATGAGGAGTTGCGTTGTATGTAATCTTTAACGAACATCACTAGAGTGATAAAATGATAAAAGGAACGATATACGGGGTGTATTGCGTGTATGGTAGCGATGATAAATGCACAAAAATTGTCTCTGCGAACATTTTCATTGTCCCTTCTCCTAAGTTTTCCAAGTTATATCGTGCGTTCCTAGTATTATCGAAATAAATTGACTAAATGAAGTGAGTAAATAACTCGGATGTAAGAAAGAAGAGATGTGTTCAGAATTTTTGTTGAAAGTGTTTATCTCGGAGTTCCTGGAAAGCGATATGACCATTATGTTAATATTTATTTTTGGAAAAAAGTTTTAATGTGTAATCTAATAAAGCAAGCCAGTGTCAGGTATAAGAAACAACTATATTGTTGCATGTGTTAAAACTTGCAGTTAACCTGCAATTTAAAGTCCAGTAGCAGCCCTATATACGACCTGTTTTGACATTATAAAAAGAGCCCCAATTTGATCACAAAACGTTTCCTTAGCTTTCGTATGATGTCCGCAGTTGTTTCCTTGACCAAATTTAACTGGTTGCTCTTCGCGAGGGAAGCGAAATTTTTCCCCTCTGCTAGGCAGGAAATGAATGCTTATATAATTTGAACATAATGCTTCAGAGTGTATTAATGACACAACTAGATTTACTTCTGATGTCAATAAAGAAGTTGTTTTTAGACCACTGCTACAGTTTGTACATCACTGTAGACTGGCGACAGACTTAATTCCAAAGCGAGAAACTTGTATTGTTGGTTGTGTGAGCTTATTACATTGAAACATCATCACGAACAGCGGTAACAACATAACTTCTACTTCCCATCACTAAAACCACCCCCTTCCCCCACCTTAGTTTGCGGTGAATGTAAACTACTTGCCATGCAAGTGCTTCAGTTTTGGCTGTTGTAGTATAGATTTAATTATTATTAAAATTAATTGCATTGTCGGTCTGAGAACTACAAATACAAACACACTGGCACTGCGTCTTATCTGGGTATAGCAGCGAGAAACTTACATGAATACGTCAGTAGTTACACAGTGTTAGAGCTTTTCCGGTTTCTAAGCAGTACTGTGCCTCTGTTTCTAAGTACTGAAATTGAACGCCTTTCTAGTAGAAGATTTCGAATCATCCGCATGGTGCTTCAGAAAATATTGTACGTGTAGGTAACATACAAACACGTATTCCTTGGGTGATTTCAGGTTTCCGCCGCGAAGTAGATAAGAACTGCACTGTGCGAAATAACCCAGAAGAGCGCAGTTCTCAGATATGCCTTGCTTTGTAACCAGTAGGTCTTCGTGTATAATATTTCCGGTAGGTATTTCCGCCGTTTGAACCGCATTACAAATAACCGTTATAGTCTTAAATCTTGGGAACTTATACCTTCAACCCTTGATGATAGAATGGATATTATTTGTACCACCTGTTATAACATTACGTGATTCTGAACTTTGCCCTCACACACTGTAGTTATGTTCCCGTACGACTTTCAGTATTAACAGTGACTCCATTCGCATAATCTAGTGCTTGCGATGGAGGCACAAGTGTTCTGTGCGAGGTAGAGGCTGAATTTTCAAATGTTATTTAATTTTTACGTCTTCAAGCTGCTAGTGCCTGCTTCTCATGCAGGCCTTTTGATTTGAATTATCAAGCTTCAAAACTCTGTTTTAAGGACCACGAAACTGGGTTCCTAAATTATGCATTTTACCATTCACTAAGGAATAAAAAAACGAAACTCCTTGGTCACTGTCGGAAGCCACTACACGTCGCCTTTATAATATCGGCCGACCGTAGCCTAGGAACCAACCAGTAAATTGTCGCTCTGTCCCTCCCCCGGTCCTAAATAAAGTGTTTGTTATTTCTGTAATGATTTTTCCACTTCATCCACTCTTCTAGTATTATCTCTCACCTCTCTCTTCTCGAAGGGCTCATTGTAAGTCAATATCGTATTCCTATTAAGGGGGTGGTTCTGTGGTCAATACCAGCTGGTACTTCTGTTCCTCAGCGGTTCAACTCGGAAGATTGGCTTGGGAATCTTACAGTTCACAGTCTCCGTATTGTATGTAGTTTCCAGCTATCTAGCCTGGTCTATCTAGTGCGGTGATGCAGTGTGTGTGGAACTCCACACGCCTAGTAGGCTTTCGTGATGCCTTGCTTTGACAGGGAAACGGCTTTATCTTCTCGATATATTATTAATCTGTACTCTTCTCACTACTACTATTAATCAAGACCGTGTTTTAATTTATGTTTCATTATTCAAATAGTAACAGTTTGGACCGCATCTTTGTTGCTTCTTTTCGTTATTAACTAAGGCTTTGAAAGTGAGCGTTGGGACACACACTGCTTTGTATGTGCTGAATTTTAATCATAGAAATATGCAGTTTTTACGTACTGACATACGTAGCGGCTCTGTTCGAAATTGTACCATACGGGGAGTAGAGAGACGCATGAAAAACAATTTATTTTTGAAGTAGTACAAGTAACGTCTTTGAAAAAATGTTTTGACTTTTGTATTTCAGTCTGTTAAAAATGCTTGTAAATGCTGTCACAGTGGTTTTTGCTTTTTTTCGGCCTTTCGCAAAATTGCGAAAAGCAAATAGTAGCTTCGATATGTCTGTCTGTCTTTCCGTCCTTCCTTCCATTCGTCCATCCGTCTATCAGTCCACATAGGACAAGTCACCTACCAGTGGACGGAGTTTAATGAAATGTGATATTTGAGGATTTTTCGAAAATCTTAAAGAAAATTATTGAAGTGTCATTGAAATTCTACAAGGATAACGGGTACTTTACATGAATATATATATATACAGGGTGTCCCAGGGGGAATGTACGAGGCTTCGGGAGAGTGTTCCTTATGTTAAACTATACCGATATAACCCAAAACACCTATGTCCAAAGTTGAACGGTTACGGAGATAATGGCCAGAGAAAAATGTGGGCTTCATTGGTGTTGACGTACTGTACGCTGTCCGTGACGTCATACTTGTCCAATGCGCCTGCCGGACAACGAGACATGGTAATGCAGTGACCTTGGCGTGTGCGCTAGAGTCAGTTGGTAGCTCTGACGTCACAAGATAACAGATCAGCTGCGGCCTGCGTAAAGTACTTGGAAGTCTAAGGGCAACTATGACACGAGTGCGAGTGTTTTTGTAGTTCAATTTAATGGCTTAATGTCACTCACAAGTGACTTTGATGTTACGTACAGCCATTAACATTACAGAAACCAAATATTCCTGCCAGTTTCAATATGTATTTGGTAATCAATAAGTGAGTAACAGCTGTCAAAGTTTCAAACTTCTCTGACCATTATCTCCGTAACCGTTCAACTTTGGATATAAGTGTTTTGGGTTATATCGGTATAGTTTAACATA
>Ga0123357_10012875_pt1 | contig 10808 bp, 4 predicted proteins | sample TergutEmb28metaG_FD_89873 | JGI IMG/M metagenome (GOLD analysis project Ga0123357, IMG submission 89873) | Embiratermes neotenicus P4 segment gut microbial communities from Petit-Saut dam, French Guiana - Emb289 P4 | ecosystem: Host-associated > Arthropoda: Insects > Digestive system > Gut ... | reverse complement strand
CCCCGTTCCAGACCCACTACTACTCAGAAAATCTGGTAGCCCCGGGGATCGAACCCGGGACCTCTGTATCTGTAGCCAGAAACTCTGACCACTAGACCACAGAGGCGGTCTGGAGAGTATATACCATGTTTAAAATATTCAGTACCTATATTTCTTGAATAAATATATAAAATGCAACGTTTAGAGGTTAGCGGTGCGGTAGGACCACTATAGTCGTCATTAGGCATCAAAAGGTTAATCATACATGTGACATTACGCTTACGCGTGAAATGCTTATTGACGCTCATTTCAACCTGACGGGTTCGTATTGCTGGATGCCACTCACCAGTTTTAAGAACTGTACTTTATGCAGAATTATAGCTTTATTTGGGCATAGGTTGTTAATATGAAGTGTGTTGGAAAGGTGGGAATTTGAGAATGTAGCAAAACACTCAAACCCGCGTGTTACTGAACTACATTCTCACATATTCCACGTAATAAAAATGGCTTACTGTATTTGTTAAAAACTTGAAGCCTGGATTTAATTAAACCCTTTAAAGAAAGATTAACTTGAAGTATATTTAAAATTTAGTTTGTACCGCGCAGTAAACACATCCAGCTTCTGTTATAAAGCAGATACCTTATATAAATAACAATTTCTTCTAACAAACACACGAAAGACATAAATACACTCTTGGTACAAAGTGTACAATTTTTAGTGGTTTTGTGATACGTATAGTAACAACTGGGACTCAAATAATTGAATAATATTTAAAATTACATTCATGCCTCACAGAGAACACGTAGCATACTGAATATAAATCCCAGTCAGATTACAATCTTGCGGGAAACATTTTATTTTAGAATTATACGAAAACAATAACAAACGTGACGTGGATAAAATGCTAAATTTCTAGAAATAATACAGCAGACGGTATACATATTTACCATTGTGCTTTGAAGGGTTAAATTTAAAATTATGGCGCATTGTTTCCGTGGAATTCGTTAAGTTATTCACGGCGACGGCATGCCCAGCTTTCGCATGAGGTGATTGAGGGAGAGACCAAAATCACAGACAATTTATTCGATACCCGAGTTCCACAGATTCTCTGAATAGAATGTTTTGTGTTTGTGTTATAGTGATCTGATGTACCGGGCCAGTCTGCTGGCCTTCATGACACCTGGCTTCAGTCCTGCCCGATACAGCCACAGCGAAAATGTTGGAAACTATAATCTATTGTCCTCCCAGATGAAAAATGAATTTTCAGTTATTTCATAACACGAAACCCAGATCGTAACTAGACTCTAATTGCGGGTCGATCTTATTCTAACGTACTGAGCTACGAAATTCTTCTGAATGGTATTTAAGAATTTATATCCTGCTTAATAACAATGCGCTCTATCTCCAGTACACGAGTGCGCTATGGATTAAAATTGGCGAAGTTGTTTACGAAAATAATATATATATATATATTTTTAATTTTGAGAATTGAGCAAGTATTATGAATAAACTGTGTCTGCAAAATTAAGCATGTCGGGGTAGGTTGTATGGGCCCATATGTATACTCTTGCTCTTTGAGGGGTTAAGAGTAACGCATGCACAATCTTTCAACACTTATGCGCGCGCGCGCGCCCACACACACACACACACACACACACACACACACACACACACATACACACACACACATACACACACAATGAGCAAAACCTAAAACGAAAGCACTTCACGACTTTTAGACTAGAAACCCGAAATATCTGTGAAAAGATAAGAATTATTCATGTAAAACCTTGGTCAATCCACTCGTTCCGTTCACAGTTTTTAGCCTCTTCTGCGAAGACGCCCATCTGTCTGCCTGTCGTCAGTGTGCCCGCGTGGAAGCAGGCGGTTGACTGTTAGCGGATTTCAGTTGAAATTTTATATTAGTGATTTTTAATAAAGTGGGTCGAAAAATTCAATTTTATTTAAAATCGAACAAAAATAACGGGCACCGTGTATGACCTGCATAAATTTATGGTCACATTTCACTGCTTGCTTCTTGGGTTGGGGAAAGTTTCAGATAAAACTGTAAGGAAAATGAAAACACTTTTCTCATCAAATATAACTGTTTCTGAAAATTTTGCACCTTAAGGGCGCTATACAATCTCAGTTAAACTTAGCGATTTTACTGTGTGACGTCATACCTGAAGGAAAAACTGAGTAAACTGCGCAGTTTTGAGAGGCAATAGCGCAGGCCTCAGAACTGTCTTTCCATTCGTCTTTCGCACAGAGAACTGCGCAGTTCACTCAGGGAATCCCACAGTTTTCTCACTGTCCCTGCCGTCAACAAACCACAGCCTTGTTTCTAACGCCCACAGTCACACGCACAAGAAGACACTCAGAACTGACAAAAGACTGAAAAACTTGATGGGAAACCTGTGCTGTGCCAGAGAACATTCAGTTCAGTTTTTCGTGCAGTTTTCTACACAGTTAAACTGCACAGTTTAACTTAGGGTGTTTGGGGCTCTTTACGATGTAGTTAATTAGAAAGCATACGTCAGAACCAGACAGGCTGTTAATAATCTAATATAATATAACGCAATGGAATGCGATTCCAACATGCAAGCCGACTGTGGTGAGAGTAGTTAGCATTTTCATTAATCACCTGTATATTGCTAGGAAATATACAGGGGAACGTTCATTCGGCTAGAATTCTTAAATGTGTTCAAAATTCTGTCCCTCTACTTTCTTCTGACTCCACAATTCACTAATCATTCCAATATCCGACACTGGAAATATTCGGAAACTTCAAGCGTGTTGAAATAAACCAAGAACAAATAAATATGTAGATAAAACACGCTAAGATACATTTTTCAGGAGAAGTTTGAACATTAGATCGAGATTTTTACGTGATGAAGCTTGAAACTTCATGTAGAGTTTAGCAGACAACGTTGGTTCTGCTCTGAATGTATCTTGGCGGAAGGCGTGTGGAACTTGGTCCAGTTGAATGATTCATGATTTGTTTGTTCTGTCTTATTTCTTCTTATCTGCAGAAACAAATTTTTCCAATAAAGTTGAACTGTGGGTAGCATTCTGTGTGTCTTGAGGCAATCAGTGCACGGTGTGCCTGCTCTTTATTTACTATGTCCATCTGTGTGCACTAGCACGGCTGTGGGATTAGTTTTCTTTTTTGTTTGCGTAATTTGCTCATGCCGTAATTAGAGTTGAATTATATGGGGAAACAGTTTCATGAATCATAGTCGTTTTCCATTAACACACAGCCGATCAATAAATCCACAACAGTTTTTTAAACCTGTATGATCTTGACCTTGTCAATAACAGCCCGACATGGGTGTACCCGGCGCCCAGTTTTCCAAACTCATTTCTTTGACGCATATTTTAATACAGTGTCATCAACGGCCAAATGTCCCCCAAATGGTCTGTCATGTACAATTTTAAGACAAAAATTTTATACGTATTTTTTATCTCTCCTGTGAAAGCTATACGTCAAATACAGCTTATCCTTTATTAAACAAGACAGTGTTATTGAAAACATTATGATATTTCAGTATGCGGGTGCTTTTAGGATTGAGACTCTTGCTTAAGAGGATGGATGAAACTCTGGTTTCCTACGCCCTGTTCCGTTTTCCTTGCCTCCTTGCATCACTTCCACAGAGCTCTAATTTTCTTTGACTTTCTTATTACGTAGCGTTTAAAATTAAAGAGGCTTTGCATGTTCTTAGTAGTACGTATTTATTTTAACTATTGCCACAATAGGAATAATTATCCCGATTGATTTACACAAATATTCATCATTTTGCCGAAGAAAAAATTCTGTGTAAGAGATAGAATTTAGATACTGTTGACAGCTTCAGGGCAACAAAAGAGTTTATACGAAACCAGTTTATAAGCCTGCCTATGTGTATTAGCTCTTATAACAGTAAAGCCTTTGTTTTCTGTAGTTAACTTGATTTCTACCTCCTATTAAACGTCTAATACTAGCCCTGAATCTCAGTCACGTAGTCACGAATTTCCTTTTTCAATGTGACGTCATTTGCGTATATACAGATTACATCATTGTGCTCCAGTATCGTCAGGAAAGCCATCGAAAATCGCAATAAGTGGAGGAAAGTTCGGTGTAACATTCTCAACAACCAATTTTCAAAAGCTATCGAAAATCACAACGGTAGAATAAGAGCTTCTTTCAGACCCCGCTTTATAAATCAGTTGTGCGTCAAGTAAATTCCGGTATTGGATCCCATGTGAACAGCAGCGAGTCTAATGTTTCCAGTAATGGTGTCCATTATCCAATTAAAAACAGGGATTTGCAAGCACTTGCTAAAGCCGAACTGTTTTTAGTCCAAATGCCATCTACGAAAAACACTTCTCTTTCGTAAGACGTTACTGATGCATTTGCACAAAAAAAACTACATTTCTAACCTGCAACGTCTTGCTGCTGTGATCAGCTGTGTTTCCCAAAGAAACACATATCAGATGTTTAGCACAAGGATTGTTCTGCCACCTGAGGTTCATATATTCTGTTAGTTTTAATAGCAACTTTCGCACTATAAGTACTCTTTTGTATCGCAGGTCGCCATTCTTGTCCGGTAATATGTCCTTTCAGTACCTTATCCTAGAAGAAGGTACTAATTCCTCTGTACTGTTTTCTTTCCCTACAGTTTCTTGTTGTATTTCCCTAAGTCATTCCATGTCACACTAAAGCCCTCCTCATTGCACAAGACATCGGCTGGGACAATTATTTGTTGTCCATCACTGTCACATCACTAGAAATGGTTTTGCTTTTGCTTCAGATAGGCTCTAATGGTGGGACCAGGCACTTTTTGAACTTGAAGATGCAGGATTCATGCGTTTTGTGTTCACTCCGAACAACCAAAACACTCACTGGGAAAAACTGAGAACAGAACACTTGCATAATGATGCAAGTGTTCTGGGACGTTACGCCATGTCGACTGGTAAATAGCTAATGACTTTTCGATACATCTAATGTCATCATTATCTTCAGGATTAAGCAGTTCTGAAGAATGACGTCTTGAGCTGATTAGACCCAGAAGACATGAACTTTCAACAACACAGCTGCAAGAACGTAAAGTCCCAAAATACAGGTGCAGTTCGGGACTCAGCTCTGCGTCTTCGGAAGGCATTTCAAAACACTCTTCCACTTCTGACGGTTGTGTTTTACGTTACTGGCAACAGAAAAGACATTGAATCACGAATTAACAGTGCTGTGCGGTGACTGTGCTCTCACACCTGATCGTGTAATAGTTGTTTTCAAATAGTACACAACATCATGTCCACTCTTTCTCGCACCAGCAATAAGACATGTTCCTTCAGAGAATCTTCCCACGCATTTTCCGTATATTCATCTAAAGTCTGGAACCCCAAAACTGAGTCGCTAAATCTGTTTCAAGTATATAAAAAAAGGTAAAGTGATCCCGTTACAGGCCCGGTGTGGCCCAGAGGGTGGGTAGAAGTATAGCTCTACTCTTCCATGACCGCGGCACTAGAAGGGGGTGAGTGGTCAGCAGCATGTCCCGGCCGCACTTTACCCCCGGGAAAGATCCGGTACCCATTTTACAGGAGGCTGGGTGGGCCCCAGGGCCGGCCTGGACGGGCGGAAAATCTCGTCCCCACCAGGATTCGATCCCGGACCGTCCAGCCCGTAGTCAGTCGCTATACCGACTGAGCTACCCGGCTCGTTTCAAGTATATATTCTACTAATAAACCCAACGAAACTAAGGATCTGCTGTCATAGAAGTACGTACTGTATCTGAAGAAAATCTCAGTGTTTTTGAGTTGAACACTAGTTTCAAATTTTACTCGATCTATAACGGTGTTCCATTCTTCAGCACTTTTTGCCTCCACTCGGTTTCAGGAGTCAGTAGTCCAATAACATGTACTGCATTTTCCCCGGAGCAATGACAAACATAACGAAAGCCTTTGGCAGTGTAACCCGCCTCCGGGCTGAGAATTCGAACCTCTCATTAGCGAAGCTGCAGTGCGTCAGCTACACTCATACGTACGTACGTTTCGGTGATAGATACAGGGCCGTCAGCAAGCTCATCCTGAGGCAGAGGTTTTTTAATCATTCACTTTTTAATTTCGTCAGATCTCTACTGAACTTTTACAACTGTTCATAAAAGGTGATTTGTTGCCTACCGCAGTAATCTGGCCCTCTTCCTTCGTTTTGTGGAAGTACAAAGAGAAATAAGCATTTTATGGGTGTTCATTTATAGCCCCCGAGCAAAGGAGGCGTGTAATAGCACTGAAAGGACCTGATGAGTTTAGACAAAATGTTATTATGATAAAGTGCTAATGAGAGGCACCAGGTTAGTTATACAACAATCAAAAAGCAATAATAACTCACTAGCTGTGTGTATGTAATAAGTCTGACTTTCGTAGAGCCATAGGCGTATATGCAAACGTAAACAAAACTGTGACACTCACTAAAATAAGTCTGATATGTAAGGTGCAGCTTATAAATCATATTCTGGCTTCTCTTATATTTTCGGTTTATTTCTCCTCTTTTTCTTTAATAATTTCTGATATATTATATTTGGCCGGTAGGAAGCAAAATTAAGGTCAACTTAGTACCTTCCGATGGTAAAAGGTAAATAAATCCCTGTTCAGGACTGTTCAGGCCCAGGGGGTTCCAGGAGGCTTAGGCTCCCAGATTTAATTACAGTCGGCACATGAAAGTGGTAAGGTTGTCAGCCTTACGCACCGGCGGTCTTTAACCATCAGGAAAAATTGCCGTTACTCTCTTCTGTAAGAAGCTGCGTCGATCCCGGGACCATAGTGCGCCCGAAAGGATTATGTCAATGAAAAATTCTAATGATACCATAGGGAACTGAACCCACAATCTTCCGGCTTGTAGCACAGTGCGTCAACCAACTGTGCTACCACATGCCCCACCTCCTGATGTAAAGACTCGAAATTTCCGTTGGGCATAATTTTATACAAATTTCCCGCACGCAAAGGTTTATAAGTTTTACACTTCTAAAATTTTTAACCTTTTATAAAATCGGAGAGAAAAGATCGGAATTCCTGTAACAATGTAGGTTTATGCACGCACAGGACTTACCAATTTTGATTCCCGGTATGTTTATTGGCTATCCTGAGTTATGATTTTGCTACGTCCTTTGGTCTCGCCAGGCAGAAACTTGGTACAATCTTCATACAGAAGATGAGAGCTTGTTTCGAAATCGTAACTGTAAATAGTAATAGTAAGTATCTACAGGACGTTTCTGCTGATTTTAATTTTCAAGGGTGAGAAAGAAAAAAGTGATTGAAATAAATAAACGCGCAGCACATTCTTATGCCTAGAATAAGGTGCTATAAATTACTTCAATTATCAACCAATTGTAATAATAAATAGAGAACATTCTACGAAATGCACGGTGCTACAAGAATGACGCTATACATTAGTTTGCATTTTATACGTGGTATTATTGGTTTTTATATGTGGTATTATTGGTTTTTATCCAAAAACTTCTTTTAATTTAATAAAAAAGTTGTTAGATATTATTACAATGCGGGACAAAAAATATGTTTCATTTTCTCATGAACATCCTTTTCAACCTAAGTGTTAAACAACACACATATAGCACTCGAGAGAAGAGTGATACGATCATAACGAACACCATGGAAATATTTTATGTCTCCCAAAAAATGTAAAAAATTCTGCTTCAACCTGCATACGGATACCACACCACCACAGCCAAACCACAACATAACACCAACACGAATCGAACCAGATCAGTACAACCCATGATATAATTCAGCACATAAGTCGCAAGCTCCTGAGGATGGATGTATTAACATCCCAAACACGTTGAACATTAAATAAAGAAATAATAAAGCAAGTGACATCAAGTTGGTCTCTCTTTACTCAACTAAAAAATTCCATTGTGTTGCGCCATGCCACAACAAATCTGTATCGCTGGTTAACTGGCCATCAGATAGAGCTGTCAAACAGGGATTTCTGTTGAAAGTATCTGAATTACGTATGAACCACACATAATATTGTGTGTATGTATATGGTACCATGTTTCGTGGTTTTAACATAAACGCTTGGAAAGTAATTATTCTGTACTGAAATTGACCACGAGTTTTAATAATAAATAGAGAACGATGTTAAAACTGAATATTATAGAATACTGAGATGACCTAACTGAAACAATGAGTGCTGAAATTAATTTCGTAAAACATATTCACATCGTTCGCAGATTCTTGTTATTGCTTGCAGGCTAAATTTCAGAATCTGTTCTGTAGATAAATTGAACAGATATGCGGTTTACATAAACCTGATTATAAGACACGATGCAGTAGCGTCTTATGGTCTCAGAGACGAGGTTTACAGGTAGGGTGATGTCATTATATTACTATAGAACGAAAATGCTGCGCGTTTAGAGCTCTTATCTAAAAATTATCCATTATCTGCAGAGATGTAGAGAATATAATTTATTTAAAGGAGCTTATAATTTTATAATGGCAACACAGTTACTTTGTACAAATATTCTTCCGTAATTTTTATTAGGATAGTTCCATCAATGAGATTTTGAAGGTTGGGGGGGTTAGCAAGTTTGGAAGAGATAAAGTCTGTGTAAATTATTGATCAGCAATATGAAGGACCGAGATTTAACTGTAGACAATAGCGTGGTATTGAAATAGGCTTTGAAGAAATGGGGCTAGTAGTGTGGACTTGATTCGTTTTATTCGGAGAAATGTTCAGCCACGTGATCACACAAGCTTCGAATTCCATAAACCTCGAGATTTAGTTACTTTATTTTATATCATTCTGTTTAATTTTGTGGGCCATTTCGCTGAAATGCCATTTGATCATTTAAGTATAATTTTTGGAACATTGTGAATATTTTGATGAAACATCCAACGACTATAAGCCGGAATTCTAAGGTTACAATTGCATTCTTATTTTTACTCCAATTACAGTTTTGCTTCCCTTTAGACGTTTTGGAAAATTTGCGAAAAGCTACTATTAGCTTCTTCATATCTGTCCGTCCGTGTGAAACAACTCGGCTCTCACTGGAGGGATTTTCATGAAATTTGAATTGTAAGTATTTTTCGAAAATCTGTCAAGATAATTCAAGTTTTATTAAAATATAACAAGAATAACGGACACTTTTAATGAAGATATATATATATATATCGCTGAGTTCTTCACATAACGAGAAATGTTTCAGACGAAGGTTATAGTGAGAAACACAAAACACATTTTTTGTTCAATAAAGTTTTTTTTTTCCCGAAAGTCTCGCCGTTTTTGAGATAATGTTGAGAAATATTGTAGAGCCGGACAGGCCAAAGACGACAATTAAAATATGGCGCATGCACGTTGCATGATGGATAGCAAAGGCAAGAAACACACACTCAGAATAGGTTATACTTACTGCTTTTCCACGGGAACAATGGTTGCGCGATCTCGCCCGAATGATACGTTTTACCTACACTACCTCTCTTGTTCAACATAAAATTACTGGTAGCACCTACATACTCCAATTTAATCTGAACGATGTTTTGTTTTTCATTCAATGAATTAGGAAGTAATGTTATAGTGTTTTTTCTTTACTTTTTCCACCATTTTTACCATAATAACCTTTGATTTTTTTTCAGTTTAACTCTTTGACTTCTTTCCTTTTTTATTTTGTATTAAAACCGTGCTTCAGTCGAAACGAGTGGTTTATGATCAACTGGAAGCCAAGGGTATTCAATCAACTAAATGGAGCAGAGTACACTCAAATCCGCTTAGAGACTGGGGGAGAATTTGAGAGCCTGGGTAGAGTGAGAATACGTAAAAAAAAAGACAGTAAAATAAATCCACACGCAGCTTCAATCGCAGTGACTACGCAATAGGAGAGGCATACACCACAAGTAAAGCATTTTCAGCATAGGCCTTCTGCAGTGCTGTAACGCGAAAACTGGGAAGGGAGACACGTTTCTACATATCGCTCGTGAAACAGCAATTTGACTTAACCCACCGATACACAATTTTAGAGGAAACAAAAAAAATCTTGACCGATTCTCAATACGCCAACACTTAAGAAAATGTAAGGACAAGCAATCTTTTCGTGGACATAACATTTAGACCGAAGATGTGTTTGTAACCCAGATTTCAGTTTGAAGAATTGTGTGGAATGAGAGAAATTTCTGTTTTATTAACGATATGTTACAGCTCAGAAAGTGAGCCGGGATAGCGACGTCGGTATAGAGACGAGGCTACAGTCTTGATGACGTAAGAATCGCCGTTTAATTCCCAACAGTTGGCAAGAGATGCGTCCTTTTCTCAAAGCGCCCAGACCGTTTGTGGGGGCCCATCCGGTGTCCTACTCAGGAGTTCTGGTAGCGCTTTCCTCTGTTGCAAAGCGGCTGGGACGTGAAGCTGAACATTCACCCACGTCGTAGGTTGAGCTCAACTTCAACAATAAGTGGATCTCCACTTCCACTTCCGTTTACGCTTGTATGACTTAAAAAGACACAATTTTGCTTACTTTTTCGCTTGTACAGGTTTAAGGACTTCAAAGATTCTTTTTCTGCGGTATTGGTACTCCCATTTGTATCGATATAAATTGTGGACATACTTACTTACTTACTTACTCCATGGTGCAGAGTCCTACTTGAGAAGCTAACTGGTTTGCAGCAAGTCAAGAAATTCTCCGCATTTCACGGAACCCGAAGGTTCATTGCCGCACTCACAAGCGTCCGCCACCTGTCTCTATCCTGGGCCAGCCCTATACAGTCCATATACCCACATCCCACCTCCTGGAGATCCATCCTAATATTATCCACCCATCTACGCCTAGGTCTCCCCAGTGGT
>Ga0123357_10012874_pt1 | contig 10809 bp, 7 predicted proteins | sample TergutEmb28metaG_FD_89873 | JGI IMG/M metagenome (GOLD analysis project Ga0123357, IMG submission 89873) | Embiratermes neotenicus P4 segment gut microbial communities from Petit-Saut dam, French Guiana - Emb289 P4 | ecosystem: Host-associated > Arthropoda: Insects > Digestive system > Gut ... | reverse complement strand
GTTTTGTGAGACACAAACGGATTTGTCGCGCATACATGTTGCCCACTGACGGCGGAATCAACGGTTTGCCGCGTGACTGCGGTACTTCCGCAACTCCTGCATCACATCCAATATATTGAGGGTCTGATTGACCCGCCAGTAAAATTCCTCGGCTTCAAAGGGCTTGGTAAGAAAATCATTGGCGCCGTATTTAAGAAATTTGGCGGTCAACGGGCCGGAACCTGCTGAGGAAAGCCCGATCACAGCCATGTCATTGATTTTATACTTGCCCCGGATCTCATGAACCAGAGTGATGCCGTCCATGCGCGGCATCTCGAAGTCGGTGATCACCAGCCGGATATCGGGGTGCTGGGCGAGCACTTCCAACGCCTCTATGCCGTCGGCTGCTTCCAGGGCAGCGATGCATTGGGCGGCCAGCATGTTTTTCACAAGATGCCGTTGCGTTCCGGAATCATCCACCACAAGAGCCTTGACGCTGCGGTTGGTATGCAGTCGTTGTACGCTCACGGTCAACGGTTCGATGTCATCTATGCTGCCCTTGAGGAAATAGTCAGCCACGCGCTTTTCCAGGAATTGCTGGCGCAACGATTCATCAAAAGACGCGGTGAGCACAATGCTGGCGCAGCCGTGTTTGCGACACAAATCCACAGCTTCGCCGTTGGGGGCGTCCGGCAGGTTCAAATCCACAACAGCCGCAAACAGTTCTTCTTTATGGGCGGTGATCTGTGCTTCCGCTTCCGCCAGGTTGGAAGCCAGCAGGATGGTGAAGTCCGTAAGCACTTCGAACTGCTTACGGATAATCTTGGCTTGGACAAAGCTGTCTTCGACGATAAGCAGGGTGTCTGCGCTCACGGCATCCTCCTGAGGCGGCATATGCCGCGCTTACGAGCCGGCTATTGTATGGCACCGGGGGTGGACATGGATACATCTTCGGGTAACATGCATTTCTCCTGCATTCCGCACGAAAATGACGGATTGTCAAGAAGGAACTTGTCTCCTTCAAGCAATGCTCTCTAACCCAACCCCATGCCCGGCTTCATCCGCTGTCCGGTCAGGCGGATTTCATAGCCGCCGAGCGACTTGATGCGCGCCTGAAAATCCTGGGAGCGCATCAGACCCAGCACGGCCTCAATCCGCGGGTCATGCAGAAATTTGATTGGCATCACCAAATCGTACCGTTCGCGCGCCAGGGGCACAAAACTTAAATTCAGGGCATGCGCGGCAGCGAAGATGCCCATGCCGCACTGCACCGCGCCGGTCAGCACGTTGACCGCCACCGCCATGTGGGTGCTTTCTTCCTTGTCGTAGCCCGCGACATCGGCAGGCGTCATTCCCGCTTCCTTCAGATGCCAGTCGAGCAGGATGCGGGTGCCTGCGCCGCGCTGACGGTTGATGAAGCGCACGTCCTTTCTGCCGAGATCCTGCACAGCCCGGATGTTCAGCGGATTGCCCTTCTGCACGATCAGCCCCTGATGCCGTATGGCGAGATTGATGACCGCCACCTCCACGTCAGGCAGGTACTTCGCCAGATCCGGAAAATTGAAATCGCCCGTGCCCTCGTCAAAGAGGTGCATGCCGCCCAGATGGCAAGAGCCGTTCTTGATGGCCGTCATGCCGCCCATGCTGCCCACATGCGTGGACACGAGACGAAAGGGGGTATCCAGGCCCATCAACTCGTCCGCCAGGAGATCCAGCACGTTATCATGACTGCCGACGCACACCAGGATGCTGTCCAGCGCTTCGGGCGCGCAAAGCAGCTCGCCCTGCACAATCGCCCCCTCGGCCACGCCTTCGGCTTCCGGGGGGACGCGCATCACGGCCTGCGCGCGGGTAAGGGTGGTAATGTTCCCCGCCCCGCGGCCCAGGGGCGTCGCCACAAGCTTTTGATCCACGCGTCCTACGGCAAGGCGCACAAATTCCTCCACCCCCAGGCGCGAGGGCGTCTTGCGCGTCAGTTCCATGGCCAGTTCGGGCCTGCGCGCCTCTTCCCGCCGCGCAAGCCAGCGGATAAGCGGCGCCATGACCTCCTCAAAGGCGACCACGGAACTGACCGGATAGCCCGGCGCGCCGAACACGAGGCGTCCACGGCAGATGCCGGCGATGGTCGGCTTGCCGGGCATGGCCGCAATGCCGTGCACAAGCGTTTTGCCTTCGCTTTCAATGACGGCGCGGGTAAAATCCTTCTCGCCGGCAGAGGAGCCCGCGCAGAAAATGGTAATGTGCATGCCGCCGTCAAGGCTCTGGTTCAACGCCGCGCGCAACAGGGCCGGATCGTCCGGCACGGGCGGCACCCGTGATATCTCGCAGCCCAACTGCAAAGCCAGCGCGCAAAGCACCTGAGAGTTGGATTCCACCACCTGCCCCTTGCCGGGGTCGGGCCTGTCCATGAAATCCAGCACCTCATTGCCGGTGGGAATAATGCGCACACGCAGCTTCTCCCACACGGGAACCTCCCATATGCCGCCGGAGAGCAAGGCGCCGATGTCATACGCGCTCAACATGCGATTGCGCGGAAAAAGCAGCTCCGTAGCCACGATGTCTTCGCCGATCCGCCGGACATGCTGCCAGGGAAAGGCGGGCGCCTCAATGCTGATGCGCCCGCCTTCAAGCTTGTACACATGCTCGATCATAATCACCGCGTCACAGTCCCCGGGCAGGGGCTGGCCGGTGTTCACGGCAAAACACGCTGTCCCCTCTTCCAGGATACGAGGATGGCCTTCGCGGGCGGCAAAGCTGTCTGCGGCGCGTACGGCATAGCCGTCCATGGCGGCGGAATGGATGGTCGGCGAGGAATAGCGGGCATGTACCGGAGCGCAGAGCACCCGTCCCGTGGCCAGATGGCTGGGAACAGTCTCCCGCTGCACGAGAGCGTCGCGATCCAGGGATCCGCGCACAAGGGCGACGGCATCCTTTATGGCTTGCGTTTCCAGGTATACGTTGCGTTTCATGCTTGCTCCGGTATGGCGTGATGTTGACAGGCTCTTGCCGCCATTATGCGCAAAAAAGCATCTATGTCTTGTTATGCATATATGTTTGCGCTTCATATTGCAAGACGGAAAAAAAGCAGGCATGCTGAACGCCATGCCGCCCTCTTCCCTGTGTATTTCAGGATTGCGCGCTGCGGCGCGGCAGATTCCCCTCGGAGACGGCAGTCCCTGCCTGCGGATTGATGAAGCCTCCCTTGCGCAGCTTGCCGCCGATGCGGGACTTTCCTTGCGCGAAGCGCAGATAATCGCGTGCGACCACGAGATCTGGCCCGAACGCTATGTGCGGAATACCAGCCTGTTCAGCGCGGCAGAACAGGCCCGTCTGCTTTCCGCTACGGTGCTGCAGGTGGGCCTCGGCGGTCTGGGCGGACATCTGCTCGATCTGCTGCTCCGCCTGGGCGTAGGATGCATCACCGGGGCGGACGGCGACCTCTTTGAAGAATCCAATCTCAACCGCCAACTCCTCGCGACAAGCGCCACGTTGGGCAAAGCCAAGGCCTTGGCTGCGGCCGAATACGCCGCCCGGATCAATCCGGCGGTGGAATTCACGCCCATTGGGGCTTTTTTGCGCGGCGACGCGTTGCTGGAGTCGCTGCACGGCAAGGATCTGGCGCTGGACGCCCTGGGGGGACTCCAGGATCGCAAAGCCCTGCACGATGCCGCCGCGCAAAGGGATGTGCCCCTGATCAGCGCGGGCATTGCGGGCTTTGTCGGCTGGACGGCTGTCGTCCGTCCCGGCGATGCCGGTCCGGCAGCTCTCCTCGGACAGGGGAAGGGGGTGGAAGACAGCCTGGGCAATCCCGCGCCCACAGCAGCCTTTGCGGCTGCCCTGCAATGCGCCGAAGCCGCAAAATTCCTTGCCGGCCGCACCTGTGCATCCGGCTTTACCGTCTTTGATTTGACAGACCAGAGCCTCACCAAGTTCACCCTCTAAAGAAGAGAGAATACAGGATGTTGCAACATAGCCCCCTCTATTGCTTTTGCGCGTATTGTCAGGTATGCATCCAGAGAAAGCCTCTTCACCCTCAAAGATATTAAGGAATACAGCCAGTTCTAAATACAGCTCACTCCATTGCTTTTGATTTTCTTGTCAGGTATGCATTCACGGACAACCTCAGGAGGTTCCCTCAATGGCACGAGAGCAGCAAACGAAAGCCCAAGGGCTGAGAGCTTTGGGTAAATTCATCCAACAAATTGAGGAGAAAGAATCGGCGCTTATCAAAGTTTTGTATGAGGCGCAGCATATTTTTGGCTATTTATCTAAAGAGGTCATACTGTTCATCAGTGAAAAGCTTGAAGTGCCCGCTGCCAGAATATACGGGGTAGTGAGCTTTTATTCCTATTTTACGACAGAGCCCAAAGGCCGCCACCAGATCAAATTGTGCATGGGCACGGCATGCTTTGTCAGTGGCGCGGAGCGGGTAGCCAAAGAATTTGAGCAGCAGCTCAATCTGAAAATCGGCAAAACCTCGGCGGATCGTAAGTTCAGCCTGGAGGCTCTGCGTTGCGTCGGCGCCTGCGGCCTTGCCCCTGTGGTGCTGGTAAACGAAGCCGTCTATGGAAAATTAGACGTGGACGATGTCAGCAAAATCATCCGTGACTGTGAAGACTAAGAGGGCGATGTATGCAGAAATTTACCACATGCAAAGAATTTGTCGAGGCCCAGCAGTCCTTGCGGTCGCTGTTACGCTTGCGTCAGGATGAGGCGCAGGCGGCGGTTGACAAGCGGGACTTGCTCATATGCGGCGATACCGGCTGCCGTCTGAACAAAAGCCTGGAAGTGCTGGCCGCGCTGCAAGAGGAAATCAAGGCCGCCGGCCTGGATCAGACGGTACATGCGCAGCTTACGGGCTGCTTTGGTTTTTGTGAGAAGGGTCCTATCATCAAGGTGTTTCCGGACAACATCGTCTATTTTGAAGTCCACCCTGATGACGCCAAAGAAATTGTTCACAGCCACCTGAAGAACAACACGCTTGTCAATCGCCTGCTGTACCAGGATCCCGACGCGCCGAAGCATCATGTGCACTTTGAACACGAGATAGATTTCTACAAGAAGCAAAAGAAGATCGCCTTGCGCAACCTGGGCCGCATCAACCCCCGGGAGATCAAGGAATACATCGCGGCGGACGGCTATATGGCGCTTGCCAAATGTCTGGAAAGCATGAAACCCGAAGACGTTGTGAATACCATGATCGCATCGGGCCTGCGCGGCCGGGGCGGCGGCGGTTTTCCCACCGGGCTGAAATGGCAGGCGGCGGCCAAGCAGCCGCCCGGCAAAAAGTATATCGTGTGCAACGGCGACGAGGGCGACCCCGGCGCGTTCATGGACCGCTCCATCATGGAGGGCGACCCGCACAGTATCCTTGAGGCCATGGCCATATGCGCGCATGCCGTCGGAGCTGACGAGGGCTTCATCTATATCCGGGCGGAATACCCCTTGGCCATCGACAGCCTGCAACTGGCTATTGAACAGGCGACGGAGATGGGCTTTCTGGGGGAAAACATTCTGGGAACGGGCTTTTCTTTCTCCGTGGAAGTGAAATATGGCGCCGGCGCTTTCGTGTGCGGCGAGGAAACCGCCCTCTTGCACTCCATTGAGGGCGCTCGCGGCGAACCCTCCTTCAAACCGCCCTTCCCGGCGGAAAAAGGCCTGTACGGCAAGCCCACCATCATTAACAACGTGGAAACCTTTGCCAACGTGCCCCCCATTTATTTGAAAGGGGCCGAATGGTTCAGCGCCATAGGCACGGAAAAATCCAAAGGCACCAAGGTCTTTGCCCTTGCGGGCAAAGTCAACAATGTCGGCCTGGTGGAAGTGCCTATGGGCATAACCCTGCGGGAAGTCATCTATGAAATCGGCGGAGGCATCAAAAACGGCAAGAAGTTCAAGGCGGTGCAGACCGGCGGCCCCTCCGGCGGCTGTATCGGCACAAACTATCTTGATATCGCGATCGATTACGAATCGCTGGGGCGTATCGGCTCCATGATGGGATCCGGCGGCATGATTGTGATGGATGAAGCCAACTGCATGGTGGATATCGCCAAGTTTTACCTGGATTTCATCATGGATGAATCCTGCGGAAAATGCACACCCTGCCGACTCGGCAGCAAACGCATGTATGAGTTGGTCTGCGATATCACCGAAGGCCGCGGCGCCATGGAACATCTGGAGAAGATAGAACGCCTCGGCAGCGTCATGCGAGATACGGCACTGTGCGGCTTGGGCCAGACGGCGCCCAACCCGGTGCTCAGCACGCTCCGCTATTTCCGCGAAGAATATATCGCGCATATACGCGACAAGCGCTGTCCCGCAAAGGTATGCACACAGCTTCTGGACTATGCCATTACCGACGAATGCATAAACTGCGGCAGTTGCGTCAAAGGGTGCCCGGCACACTGTATCGAAGGCGTTAAAGGGCAGTTCCACATTATAGACAAGACACGCTGCATCAAATGCGGCAAGTGTGAAAGCGTGTGCCCGGTCAAAGCTATCGTTCGCGGCTGATATGGGGTAATGCCATGAAAAGCGCAAAAGCCAAGCGAGGACTTATGGTGAGTCTTACAATAAACGGAAAAAGCATTGAGGCGCCCGAAGGCGCGACTATTCTGGATGCGGCGAGAGGGCTGGGGATCCATATTCCCACTCTGTGCCATCTGGATTTGCATGATATCAAGATGGTGAACCAAAGCGCCACCTGCCGGGTGTGCATGGTGGAGGTGGCTGGCCGCAGGAATCTGGCGCCGGCCTGCGCCACGGTCGTAACCCCGGGGATGGAAATACTAACCCACAGCCCCCGCACCATTACCGCAAGGCGTACGGTGGTGGAACTCATTCTGTCCAACCACCCGAAAGACTGTCTGACATGCTCGAAAAGCACGAATTGCGAATTGCAGGCCTTGGCCGCCGAATTGGGAATTCATGAAATTTCCTACACCGGCCAGATGTCCCAGCACCGCAGGGATATTTCCAGTCCGGCCTACGTGCGGGACCTGAACAAATGCGTCTTATGCCGCCGTTGCGAGACCATGTGCAACACGGTACAGAGCGTCAATGCCCTCTCCGGGGTCGGGCGCGGCTTCTCCACCACCGTGAATACCGCTTTCAACCTGCCGATAGCGGAAACAAGCTGCGTCAACTGCGGCCAGTGCGTGGCGGTATGCCCCACGGCGGCGCTTTCGGAAGTGGATAATATCGGCAAGGTATGGACGCTTCTTTCCGACCCGGAAAAATATGTGATTGTGCAAACCGCTCCAGCCGTGCGCGCCGCCCTCGGCGAAGCCTTCGGCATGCCGCCGGGCACTTCCGTCACGGGCAAGCTTGCCTCGGCCTTGCGACAATTGGGCTTCAAAAAAATCTTTGATACGAACTTTGCCGCTGACCTGACCATTATGGAAGAAGCGGCGGAATTCGTGCATCGCGTACAGCACGGCGGCAAGCTTCCCATGCTCACCAGTTGCTGCCCGGGCTGGGTGAAGTTTTTCGAACACCAGTTCCCGGACATGCTGGATGTGCCTTCGTCCTGCAAATCCCCACAACAGATGTTCGGGGCTATAGCAAAAACCCACATGGCCAGTCGTTTGGGGGTAGACCCCCGCAAAATGGCGGTCGTATCCGTCATGCCCTGTCTGGCCAAAAAATATGAAGCCGGGCGCGCAGAATTCCAGGTGGATGGCTTGCCGGAAGTGGATATTGTCATCACAACCCGCGAATTGGCGAAAATGATCAGGGAAGCGGGCATTCTTTTTGCGACGCTGCAAGAGAGCGAGTTCGACTCCCCTATGGGCGAATCAACGGGTGCGGCCGTTATTTTCGGCGCCAGCGGCGGCGTGTTGGAGGCCGCATTGCGCACCGCCTACGAATGGATTACCGGCGGGACGCTGAAAAAGGTCGATTTTGAAGCCTTACGCGGCTTGAAAGGCATTAAGGAAGCAACGGTCAAGGTCGGCGATATGGATGTCAAAGTGGCGGTCGCCAGCGGCTTGGGCAATGCCCGGCGTCTGCTGGAAGACATACGCGACGGCAAGACAGACTATCACGCCATTGAAATCATGGCCTGCCCAGGCGGCTGCATTGACGGCGGCGGCCAGCCCTATCACCGCGGACATATTGAGATTCTGGAAAAACGCACGGCTGTGCTTTTCAACGAGGATAAGAGTAAAAAGCTCCGCAAATCCCATGAAAATCCGGCTATTCAGGATCTGTATAAAAATTTCCTCGGCAAACCCTATGGTTCCATTGCAAAAAGTTTGCTCCACACCTCCTATGTGAAGCGTGCGAAGATATAACGTCAACCCCTATGCGCCAAGGGCATGCCGCGTGTACGGCGTGCCCTTGGCGCCGACGGATTTCCTTTATGACAACTCCCTGTTTTATCAACGAAGCCCGCATTTGGGACAGCATTGCCGCCAACGCCGCTCCCGCTGCCGCCAGGATAGACGAACTCCTCGCCAAAGCCCTGGAAGGCAAAGGCCTTGAAAGCGCCGATGTGGCCGCGTTGCTTGCGCCCATGCCTCAGGAGCAGGAGCAAAAGCTGTTCGCCGCCGCCTTCGCCTTGAAAGAAAAAATTTACGGCAACAGGATCGTCCTGTTCGCGCCCTTATACGTTACCAATGAATGCGGGAACCGTTGCTCCTATTGCGCCTTCAGCGCGAGCAACGTCGACCTGAAACGCCGTAGCCTGACCCGTGACGAAATAGTGCAGGAAGTCCGCATCTTGCAGGATATGGGGCATAAACGGGTGATGGCCGTCTACGGTGAACATCCCAAATGGAACGCCAAGGCCATCGCGGACAGCATCGCCGTCATCTATTCCGTCAAGCAGCATCCCGGCGCGGAAATACGCCGGGCCAACGTCAACTGCGCGCCGCAGGACGTGGACGGTTTCCGTTGCTTGAAAGAAGCGGGCATCGGCACCTACCAATGCTTTCAGGAAACCTACCACCAGGAAACCTACGCCAGGGTGCATCCCGGCGGCCGGAAAAAAGACTACCATTGGCGTCTGGAGGCCATGCACCGCGCCCAGGAGGCCGGCGTGGACGATGTGGGCTTCGGGGTGTTGTTCGGGCTCTTCGACCACCGCTTTGAGCTGCTTGCGCTTCTGGCGCATGCGGAATCTTTGGAGAAAGAGTATGGCGTCGGCCCGCACACCATTTCCGTGCCGCGTATTGAACCGGCCCAGAATTCCGAACTTTCCCGCAACCCGCCGAATGTCATCACCGATCCGGTATTCAAGCGCATTGTCGCGGTTATACGCCTGGCCATGCCGTATACGGGCATGATCATCACCACCCGCGAGAACGCGGACATCAAACGCGACCTCCTGCGCATGGGCATCTCGCAGATGAGCGCGGGGTCGCGCACCTATCCCGGCGCGTATGCCGATGCGCTCATTAACCGGCCCGAAGCCCAACAGTTCTGGGTAGGCGATGAACGCAGCCTGCCGGACGTTATCCGGGATCTGCAAAATATGGGCTTCATGCCCTCGTTCTGCACCGCCTGTTATCGCCTGGGCCGCACCGGCGAGGACTTCATGGGCCTTGCCAAGACCGCCTTCATCCATACCTTCTGTGAGCCGAATGCTCTGACCTCCTATGCCGAATATCTGGCGGATTACGCCACGCCCGAACTGCGGGCGTCCGGGCGGCGCTTCGTGGATACGCATGTGGCGCGTATGCCGGAAGAAGGCCGCCGCGTTGCCGTGCAACAACGTCTTGCCTCCATTGATGTGGGCAAACGCGACCTCTATCTATAGAACAGTGTTCAGGGGGTCATGGTGAAGCTCTACCCCCTCGATATTCCTGATGCGCAGACATGGCGGCAGGCCTGCGTCCTGCGCGCACGGTATTGGGGCGATGCGGTGTTTTTGCGCGGCATCATTGAGTTTTCCAATTATTGCAGGCAAAACTGCCTGTATTGCGGGCTGCGCCGTGATAATGCCAAGCTGCCCCGTTACCGTCTGGCGCCGACAACTATTTTAGCGGCAGCGGCGGATATCGCGGCGCTGGGCATAGGCACCGTGGTGCTGCAATCCGGCGAGGATCCGCAGTACAACGGCCCTGCCTTGGCGGAGATAGTCAGGGGCGTCAAACAACGCTTCGGTCTTGCCGTCACCCTCGGCGTGGGTGAGCGGGATCCTGCGGACTACGCCCTGTGGCGCGAGGCCGGGGCGGATCGCTACCTTCTGAAAATGGAGACCTTTGACCAAAGCCTCTATACGCGCCTCCGTCCCGGCTGCTCTCCGGACACGCGCCTGCGCGCCTTCGAGCATCTGGCCGCTTTGGAGTATGAAACAGGCACGGGCCTTATTGCCGGCCTTCCCGGTGAAACTCCCGAACTGGCGGAACAGGATATGGCCGAGCTTGCCCGCACACGTGCGGATATGATTTCCATCAGTCCCTTTACCCCGCACCCGGATACTCCCTTGGGCGCGTATCCCGCCTGCCCGCCGGCAACAGTCCTGCACCGCATGGCCCTTGCCCGCATCGCAACGCCTGCAGCGCATATTCCCGTGACCAGCGCCCTGGGTCTGCATGGCGATGCGCTACGAATACGGGGGCTGGAAGTGGGGGATGTTCTCATGCCCTCGTTCACGCCGGCAACAGTCCGGGCAGCCTATGCCATTTATCCTGGCAAGAATGCCTCGGACACTGCGCCGGCGGAGCGTGCCGCCGCCATGAAAGCCATGCTGCTGGAATACGGCTTTTCTTTGCCGCCCGGACCGGGCGCAGCCTGGAAAAAAGGGGGCCGAGTTTTTCCAGGTAGAGAGGCACGACAGGTGAACTCTCACCCAGAAAAGGAAAAAATATTTGTCGATAACACATT
>Ga0123357_10012873_pt1 | contig 10809 bp, 10 predicted proteins | sample TergutEmb28metaG_FD_89873 | JGI IMG/M metagenome (GOLD analysis project Ga0123357, IMG submission 89873) | Embiratermes neotenicus P4 segment gut microbial communities from Petit-Saut dam, French Guiana - Emb289 P4 | ecosystem: Host-associated > Arthropoda: Insects > Digestive system > Gut ... | reverse complement strand
GCGCTTCCTTCAGACCCCACCTCGCGATGGTGCCCTTGCGCTTCGCTAACCCTTCGCCGTCATCAGGCTGGGTAAAGGACTCTAACCTCCAAGCTGTCGATCATGCTCGGCACACCAAGAAAGGGGAGCTGTGGTCAGCCCCCCTCCTTGCATGTCTATGGCGAACCCGGCCGCCTACAGGATCTCAAACCGATCGAGGTTCATGACCCTGGTCCACGCCGCCACAAAGTCCTGCACGAACTTCTCTTTGGCGTCGTCGCAGGCATAGACCTCGGCGAGTGCGCGAAGCTGCGAATGCGATCCGAAGATCAGATCGACGCGCGTGGCGGTCCATTTCACCTCTCCCGTGCTGCGGTCACGGCCTTCAAAAACGCCATCCGATCCCTCCTGCGGACCCCATTCCGTTGCCATGTCGAGCAGGTTGACGAAAAAGTCGTTGGTGAGTTTTTCCGGCCGCGTCGTCAGGACTCCGTGGCCCGACCCGGCAGTGTTGGCACCGAGCACCCGCAACCCCCCGACCAGCACCGTCATCTCCGGCGCGGTCAGCATCAACAACTGCGCCCTGTCGACCAGCAGTTCCTCAGGACTGCGCCCCTGGGGCCCGCGCCGATAGTTGCGAAAACCATCGGCGACGGGTTCAAGCGGGGCAAAGGACAGCACATCGGTCTGTTCCTGCGCGGCATCCATACGGCCGGGCGTGAACGGAACCGGCACGTCGATGCTAGCGTCGGCGGCCGCCTTCTCAACCGCGGCGCAACCGCCAAGAACGATAACGTCGGCGAGCGACACTTTCTTTCCCCCCGACTGCGATGCATTGAACTCCTTCTGCACCGCTTCCAGCCTGCCGAGGACGCGCGCCAGCCGGTCGGGCCCGTTGACCTCCCAGTCCTTCTGCGGCGCCAGGCGAATGCGTGCGCCATTGGCGCCGCCCCGCTTGTCGGAACCACGGAAAGTCGAGGCCGAGGCCCAGGCGGTGGCGACCAGTTCGGACACCGTCAGACCGGAGGCCATGATCTTCCTCTTCAGTGCGACGACGTCCTGCTCACCAACCAGTTCATGATCGCAAACCGGGATCGGATCCTGCCAGATCAGGGCCTCCTTCGGCACCAGCGGTCCGAGATAGCGTGCAACCGGTCCCATGTCGCGATGAGTAAGCTTGAACCAGGCGCGGGCAAAGGCGTCCGCGAACTGGTCGGGGTTCTCGTGGAAGCGCCGTGCGATCTTCTCGTAGACGGGATCAAAGCGCAAGGCGAGATCCGTGGTCAGCATGGAGGGCGGGTGGCGTTTGGTTTTGTCATGGGCGTCCGGCACGGAGCCGGAACCCGCACCGTGCCTGGGCGTCCACTGCCAGGCCCCCGCCGGGCTCTTCGTCAGTTCCCAGTCATAGCCGAACAGGTTACAGAAGAAGTTGTTGCTCCATTTTGTCGGCGTCGTGGTCCAGATCACTTCGAGACCACTGCCGATGGCATCGCCCGCCTTTCCCGAACCATAGCTGTGCTCGCCCAACCCAGGCCCTGCTGTTCGATCAGGGCTGCCTCGGGTTCCGGACCGACAAGCGCGGCATCGCCAGCACCGTGGCACTTGCCGAAAGTATGACCGCCAGCGATCAGCGCCACGGTTTCCTCGTCGTCCATCGCCATTCGGGCAAAGGTTTCGCGGATGTCGCGCGCTGCCGCGACCGGGTCGGGGTTGCCGTTCGGCCCTTCCGGATTGACATAGATCAGGCCCATCTGCACCGCACCGAGCGGGTTTTCCAGTTCGCGCTCACCGCGATAGCGCTCATCGGCGAGCCACTTGCCTTCCGACCCCCAGTAGATGTCAGCTGCCGGCTCCCATGTATCGGCGCGTCCGCCGGCGAAGCCGAATGTCTTGAGGCCCATCGTTTCCAGGGCCACGGTACCGGCCAGGATCATGAGATCGGCCCAGGAGATTTTCCGGCCGTATTTCTGCTTGACCGGCCACAACAGGCGCCGCGCCTTGTCGAGATTGACGTTGTCGGGCCAGCTGTTGAGCGGCGCGAAGCGCTGCTGGCCTCCGCCGCCGCCGCCCCTGCCGTCGGAAATCCGATAGGTGCCGGCGCTGTGCCAGGCCATGCGCACGAACAGCGGACCATAATGCCCGAAATCGGCCGGCCACCATTTTTTCGAGTCCGTCATCAGGAGGTGGAGATCGTCGATCACGGCAGCGAGATCGAGGGTCCTGAATTCGGCTGCATAGTCAAAAGCCTGTCCCATCGGATCGGACAGACCGGAGTGCTGGTGCAGCACTGCGAGGTCGACCTGGTTCGGCCACCAGTCACGGTTGCTCCGGGCCTGAGACTTGTCGTGAAACTGGCATTTGTCGGCTTCAGCCATGCGTTTGTCCTCATTTGTAGCTGTAGACCTGCGTCCATGCGCTTCTGTGCGATGGAAGCCAATTTACCCCTTGCCTAACATCAGTAAATTTGTATTTAATGATTGGGACGATAAGGCATTCTGATGATAAATGTCACGCTGCGCCAGCTGCGCTACTTTGAGGCATTGGCCCGCCTCGGTCATTTCGGGCGTGCCGCTGATTCCTGTGCGATCTCGCAGCCGGCGCTTTCGATGCAGATCAAGGAGATGGAAGAGGAACTCGGCGGGGCGCTGCTGGAGCGCGGCGCGCGCCAGGTCGTGCTCACCGGCCTTGGCACGGAACTCGCTACACGGGCGCGCGCCATCCTCTGCGCGGTCGACGAACTCGGCGATGTGGCGCGGGTCTCGCGCGACCGCCTCGCCGGTGCCTTGCGTATAGGCATGATTCCGACGGTCGCACCCTATCTGCTGCCGGCCATCATCCACAGCCTCAGCACCGCGCATCCCGAACTCGATATAAGGGTGCGCGAGGCCTTGACCTCGACCCTGTTACAGGAACTCGGCGACGGGCGACTGGACACTGCGATCGTCGCCCTGCCGCTGTCCGAGCGTACTCTGACCGAGGTCTCGCTGTTCAAAGAGAATTTTCTGTTCGTTCGACCTTCCGCCGACGCCGACCAGCCGGTGCCCGACCCCGACAGGCTGCGCCAGATGCGACTGCTGCTGCTCGAAGAAGGACATTGTTTCCGGGATCAGGCGCTGGCCTTCTGCCACATGCACAACCCCCGCGCGGATGCGCTCGATGCAAGTTCCCTCTCCACCCTGGTGCAGATGGTCGGTGCCGGTATCGGTGTCACTCTCATCCCGGAGATGGCACTCGCCGTGGAAAGCCGCGCCGCGCCGGTGGCGGTGGCGCGCTTCCCGAACCCGCAACCCTGCCGGACCATCGGCATGGTCTGGCGCAAGACCACTCCCCTCGCCGCACAGCTCCTGCAAGTCGCAGCCACTGTGCGGCAGGCGGCCACCAGGGCATCGTCCAACAGCAAAGCCCCCGTTGGGAAGTCAACCGCAGCGGGTCACGGCAGAACCGCCCGCAAGCCGCGCAAGGCGTCGGAAAAGTGATCAATCCGCCCTGATGCCCACGCGGCAGACCGACCACGTCCCCGCCGCAGCCAGCGCCGGAACCCGTGCCGGCGGTGCTGTCCGGACCAGGACATGGCGTACCCGCTCGGGCCGGCCAGAGCCGGCGCGAGGGTGTTCGATTGTTCGATTGTGATGCCCTCAGAATTCGGCGTGCAGACGCGCCGAATAGACCGACACCGGTCCGCGGTCGGCGTTGAAGCCGGGATTGGTGATGAGCTGGTAATCGGCGGTGACGGTAACGGACTTGTTCACGGCAAAGGCGTAATAAGCCTCGAACACGCTTTCCCGACGGTAGTTGAGCGCACCATCGCCGACCAGAATCCCCATGCCTCCCGCGGCGAGAAAATCACGATGATCGCGTGACACGCCGTTGACGGCTCCGGCGATGCCGACCACATCCTCCGAACGCCCCCAGCGCGTCCCCTTGATCGACAGCCCGCCCGAAAGACTGCGGTCGATATCGGTGAACGCCATGATTTCGCTCCTGCCGTCGTTCCAGCTCCAGCGACCGAACAACCCGACATCATCGCTGATCGCCTGTTCGAGATTGAAGACGTAGCCATATTTGATGCGCCCGCGGCGGCTGGCCGCGATGTCAGGTTCAGGAGCGGGATTGTCCAGCGCCTGCCGATAGCTCCCCGACCACGCACTGTTGACGAAGCCGATGCTGCGCAGCCGGCCAGGCTGACCAAAGATCTGATGGCGGGTCTCCAGTTCGACGACATATTGGCCGCGCCGGCCCAGATGCATGTCGAAGTCGTTGGCATCCGACTCGGCATCCATCAGGAAATAGCCGCCGCGCAATGCCCATTGCTTCTGGTTGAGTTCGATTGTCCCCCCATAGCCGAGACCGAGCTTGTCAGCAGGATAATCGAAGGCTCCCGACGCCCAGATCGACCAGTTCATGAAATCCCTGCGCGGATCGTGGGCGTAAGCATTGCCGTCGAAAGTGTCGACCACGGCGAGCTTGCCGATCTGGAAGGTGAGACGGGAGATGTCCTGCTTCCCCGCCAATTGCAAGGGCGCAGCCGCAAGCTCCTCCTGCTCCCCGCCAAGTCCGAATGTCTGGCGCAGGAACAGCCGGGAATTGTTGTAACGGGGGGCGGCAAAGCCGGATTTCTGGGCCTCGCCATTGGGAAATCCGGCAATCCCGCTGGTGTTGCTGAGGCCGAAGCCCTGCAGCATTTCGGGATTGAAATAGACCTCGCCGCCCTCCCACAACCGGGCATTGAGAAAGAGCGAGCTTGACCAGCTCTCCTGCATTTGCCGGTTCGGGCTGAGGCTGTTGGCGCCGCTATAGGGAGCACGAAAACCCGGATAGGCCTGGGGCAGAAAGGTCGTCTGACCCTGGACGTCCCAGCGTTGATTTGCCTGGTGTGGCTGCGCATCCCTCGCTCCCGTCCCGCTCCAGTCCTTGATGCGGCGATTGAGCCCGAGGCTGACTGAACCGAGGTCGGCCGGCCCCTCGCGCATGCCCGCTCGCCCGGCAACGCTGCCCGCCCCGAAATGTCGCTGCAGATATTCAAGCCGCAGCGTCCACTGCGGAGCATAAGAATATTCCACGCCGGCACCGCCGACAAAACCCCAGCGCGTGTTGAGCTGTTTCGTCTCCCCACCTCCCGCTTCCAGCCCGAGCAGGCGCTCGCGCGCCACGCCAAGGCCCGCGGTAGCGAAGAACAGAAACGGCCCCAGTGTGGCGCCAAGGCGCCCCCGCAGGCTGGCGGCCGCGTCCCAATGCTCGTCAACACGTGCGCCTGCCATCTCCATCGAGGACAGCATCTCGCTTCCCAAGCGCGCGTTCGGGGCCGCCAGATCGGCCTCCACGCCAAGCAGCACTGCCGGGTTCGGTTGATAGTTATAGCCGAGCTGCACTCCCCCGATGACGCTGTCTGAGACATGGCCCGCGTCCGACAGGACTGAGCCCGCCCTGGGGCGGCGGGCGGTGCTGCGCCCGAAACCGACCTGGGTTCCCAGATAGGGTCCGGTCCACTCATCGACGCCCCCACGGCGCGCCATCCGCTCCGACAGATCGACCGCGGCGGCAGCGGCTGGGAACAGGACCGCAAGGCCGACGCCGGCGCGGAGGGACTTTCGGGAACGGGATTTCATCGTCACGCAAACTTTCTGACCCTGACGCGCTCAACCGCGCCCTTACCTGGTGATGAGCCTGTTCACCACATTTGCGAATGCGTTGCAAGTGCAGAAAATGCCGAAACCTCATTCTCCCCTAAGGAGACAACTTTTCTTTTTTAGAATCAATGAATTGAGGCAAAGATGGGGCTGGGAGCCCCCCCGTCACCCCGGATGGACAGCTCACACAGACGGTGCGTGCCCGCAGCTGGCGGACGGGAGGACCCTGCGAAACCTTGATTGGCAGACTGCGACCCACAGCCCCAGGCCCGAAGGATCGCACCTGGTAAAGCCACAGCTTTATGCGAATTTCCGCGACCGCCTGTCGGTCACCGCTGGTCACCGCTCAGCTTTCAGGAAAATGCGCCGCCTGCTGCCACACAAATCCGCGTCGTGTGTGCCGGGCGATCCCGCCACAGTCCAACGTCAAGCGTTGGCTGCTGTCGCATCTGTCAGCTCACACTCCAGCCTTGGTCAGTCAAAACCGCAGCACAGAAGGCTTCAGGAGCGGACTCCTCCGCAAGGCGTCAGTTCGCGAACGCACAGCACAACGCACCGCAAATTGCACAGCCGCCTGTCGAAAGCCGGCACACGGTGACGGCAGAGTACCCGGCAAGATGCATCAGCCGCCCATATGGCACATCGAAGGTCTGCGCCAGCTTCAATACCGTCCACAGCTTCAGAGGATTTCGCTCCCGTCACGCGGTTTTCGGCTTTTCCTTCACCCGATCACCCTGCCATTGGACCATTGGACGCTTTCTCTAAAGACGGCTATGCTGAGAAATCCCGATTGCCGAGAAGACTGCGGCTTCGGCCAATTCTTTGTTGACATCCGACGCCGCGAGTGGATCGAATGCACATTGACATCTCATTCAAGATTCAAGGGGAGAGAGCCATGAGTGAATTTTCCCGTATTACCCAGGATCCGGCCATAATGGGCGGCAAGCCATGTATCCGAGGCCAGCAGGTCACTGTGGGCATGATCGTCGGCCAGATCGCTGCTGGCTACAGCATTGAGGCGCTCCTTGGCGACTATCCTTATCTTGAGAGAGAGGACGTACTTGAGGCATTGCGTTATGCAGCCTGGAGGGTCCAAGACCGTGAGGTCGACCTTCAGCGTGCGTCATGATGCGTTTTCTGGTCGGCATGAACCTGTCACCAACTGTGGATCCGTTTCCCCCAGGAAAACGGGCAGGAGGCCAGACACTGGTCAGCCGGCAAACACAACAAGCTTGCGATAGATTGTCCTTATGAGTTCTGAAATCCCGTTCCTCTCATTTCAAACCGGAGCTGAAATCCGAGCGTCAGGGCTTCGTAACTATTAAAGAAAGTCTCAAATCCGAACATGTGCCGATCCCCATTGCGATCAACCAGAACAACCTCTCTCTGGCCTAGACTTCCACCGCGCTGCGAACCACAGTACCCAGCGACCACCGCAAACAAGTCCGTTTCTGTTGCACGAAAACGTTCGCGGAAAGGTTGCGACTCCACGCAGTAGCGGCATGGATTAAAGGCATCAAAATCAGGTCTGCGCCGGGTTGGATGCGGGTGGCCCGTAACCAGCGCAACCATCGGACGTCCCCCATGCCCCTTTTCAACGAATCGCCAAAGCGTCGAAGTCATCGTGTTGCCAAAGGCCTTACTCAGACGCCTGACGAGATCGAGGCTCGGTGTCGAAGCAATGGCCTCTACGGCGAAGCGGCAAGACGGGAAGACGATCTGGCCTGCCGCATAATTCGCTTCTGCCTCCATATGTGCATGACAGATCGGTGTGAGCGTTTGCTCGGTATCTCCCAGCATCATCCCCGCGTGCCATGGGATGACGTCGTGACCAATTTCGTGCGCCTCGTTCCATCGGTGCTTCAGCGGCGGAAGGTCGTTATCGAGAAGGATCCTCTTCTGGTCAGGAAGATACAGAGCCTTCAGGCTCAGAGTTTGTACAGCATCCTTCAAGATCGTTGGCCGCAAGAGAACCTGTTTACCTGCCACCTTCATGCGCGAAAAAATTTCACGCAGGAACCCATCGTCGCTTGTGCTGTAGTAGCCACGGTCAAGCTTCAGAAGATCCCTGACGATACTCAGATCAATGGGCGGATCAGGATTCCCAAGGCCATCCATAACCTTCGCAACCTGTCGGTCAATATCAGCGGTCGTTCGATGTCCGAGACTGATGCTTTTCAACGCACTCACGCTCCTGCCTTACTCAGAACCGTTATGAACGCCTCAAGAGCAGAGCTTTCCTCAGGAGTAAGCTTCTGAACCGCCTCAGAACGCGCAGCGAATCGCACAGCTTCCTGTCGAAAACCAGCATCGTTCGCAGCGGCCAACCCTGCGAGCTCCATCAATCGACCATGTGGCAGCTTGAAGGTTTGCGCCAACTTGAAAACAGTCCGCGGCTCGGGAACATGAAGGAGATCATTCTCGATTGCAAGCAATTCGCCCTCATCAAGATCGGCGGCTTGAGCCAATTTCTCCACTGAAAAGCCGCGGTTACGACGCATAAGATTGACGAATTTGCCGAAAACGGCACGCGTTTCATCAGCCACCGTAGTCTGCGCAACGACTGGGCGTTGGTCCAGTATTGGATCGAACGCGAGAAGCCCAGCACCAACGACGGCGTCACCTTCACGACGTGAGCGTTCCAGCCACCACTCTTTACTACGTTCAATTTTCATCTTTCTCACTCCTCAATCGAGGAATTCACGAGTTCTTTCCTCAGTCATCTCGAAGTATTTCAAATTTTGATATTTCGCATCTTCTCCAAGATCTCTCATTCCCATCTGGCGATAGAAAGCATCAGCCTGGGGCAACGAATGCAATCCGAGTCGCCCCTCAAAACCCTCGTCAAAACTCAACATGACAGCTGCCGTCATCAGGGCCGTGCCAACGCCAATCAAACGTGGTTTCGCTTCAAGCTTTCGCCGGTTCCAGGGCGCAACCTCAAGATAGTCGACGTAGACTAACGGCTTTCCGACCTGGCCGGGCTCTCGACACAGTCTGGTCAGATCGACCTGCGCCATCCCCTGCGTCTCTCCTCCAGCGACTATGCTGAACCCGCGATAGGCCAACAGCCCCTGCACACGAGCGACCTTGTTCGGCCAATTCCAATGCGCGTTTTGCGGCCACGCTGCCTTCGGCACCCGGTCACGGATCAACCCCTGCAACAGTGCAAGTGTGGCAGGCAGCCACTTGGTATACCAATCGTCGAGATTTTTTTGGCCTATTTTCTGGCTACATCTGAGGTAAGGCTACCCAAACCAGCCTCAGGCGATCAACCGTGCCGCGGCGCAGGACACGGCCGAAATCGGGCCCGGAGTCCAAGGCCTGCGGCCACTGCACACTGAAAGCGCGGTTTGACGCCGTCCAGCATCCGAGTGCCACGTGGCTCAGCCGGACCACCATGGAACATCATTGATCCGGCCTGGTTGGCTTTGCACCAGCGGTGGCGCCACAATGCCGCTCTGCCGCCGGCGCAAGGCGCCTTATCGACGACGGCGGCAGCGCTGACGCCACAGCAGCCGGGTGGGTGGGTGGGACGCAAACCGACGGCAGCTTTTGGCTTTTAGGACCTCCGGGATGTCAAATCGCTCTTGCGATCCTGTAATGATTCCAGGACCGTGATTGCGGATGATTGAGGAGGGACTGACGTTGCAGCGCCTGAGTGTTTGTGTCTTGTGCCTTGCCATGGCACTGTTGGTGTTCGGTACGGCTTCGGCCACGGAGTTGTCGAGCGAGTTCCAGGCCTTCATTGCCGCCTTCCCGCCGGGAAAGGATGTCCGGCCTTACGACAAGGAATTGTCGCCTGAATTGCGGGAACATGCGCATCCGACCCTGATTGCGTTCTGGCGGGAGGTCGGGATCGGCAGCTTCGGCAACGGGTTCCTGGTCTTGCTTGATCCAGAGGAATACCAGTCGGCACTGGCTCGGTGGCTGCCCCTCAAGCAACCGGACCCGAGCCGAATCCCCTTTGCGCGCACGGCCTTTGGCGATCTGATCTATTTTCGGGACCTGCGCCAGCGAGCACGGACCCAGGGCCTGCCGGGAGATTGGGAAAGCGCCAGTGACGTGGCGTTTCTCAGCATCCATTACCGTTCGAACGCTGTCATCACCCACTCAATGAAGGGTTTCTTTGCCCAGGACCTCAACACGTTCCTGAAGGCCAGGAAGCAGAGCCTTTACGAGCTGTTTCGAACCATGAACCCGCAACCGCTGGCCCGGAATCAATGCTTCTATTTCGTCCCGGCTCTGGTGCTCGGCGGCACCGCAGGCAAGGACTCGATCAGCTCAGGGAATTGCCTCGTCCACCACGAGATATTGCTCGGGTTCCACTGAGCATCACAAGGGGCGCCCTGAAACCCCGGATCCCAGGCCTGCCTGCAGCAATGCGCCAACCAGCGGAGCTGACTGCGCCCCTGCCGGTGAGCGGTGAGCGGTACCATGTGCTGGTGAGGGCTTGACCTGCGGAAATTCTTCCGATGAGCCTCCTCGATCACCTTCCCGCACGCCAGCATCTCACCTGTTTCAGGATCGTGACTGACAGGAATCCTTGAGATCGCGCGGCATGCGTCACCATTCCCACACCGACCTCATCCTCCGGGGTCACATCACCCTTTGACGGGCCCTTCAGGCACGAGACATTTGTCGGCGAGGACGCTGCAAAGTGCAGGCGGTTCTGTGTCGCTCCCTGCCGATCAAGACCCCGGCTGATGTGCGCCTGAAAAACAAAACCCCGCCAGAGTCCCTCAAAAAGAGAGCGTGTCCAGCGGGGAGGAATTTCTGGAACCAGATATACATTTCTGCCCGGGAAATTGCAACACTGAAAGGACAAGCTCAGACAACGAAATCCAGCGACCAAATCATTGAGGAATTCAACCAGAACACATTTTCAGCCATGTCCGCTGCGGCTTTACCCAACCGCGGTCCGACAAATAAATGGGCAACCGCGATGAGGGGCGCGGTTTTCAGGCTCCCTCACACCGGCTGCGCCGCTCATCACAACGACCTGCTGGTGGTGCCAGCCATGATCATGCGAAAGCGGCGCGTCGCATCTGGCGCAACCAGAAGAAGGCCGATGGCAGCCACCTGCCGCGTTTCGCAGTCTGTGATCTGTGCCGGTTTTGCGGGATGGCGAGCCCGGAACCATCTCGAGCCTCCCACATGGCACCTCGCGAAAGGCTGCCATCCATCTTTGAGACGCTACTCG
>Ga0123357_10012872_pt1 | contig 10810 bp, 9 predicted proteins | sample TergutEmb28metaG_FD_89873 | JGI IMG/M metagenome (GOLD analysis project Ga0123357, IMG submission 89873) | Embiratermes neotenicus P4 segment gut microbial communities from Petit-Saut dam, French Guiana - Emb289 P4 | ecosystem: Host-associated > Arthropoda: Insects > Digestive system > Gut ... | reverse complement strand
TACTTTAAATAGACACATACAAATTTTGATAAGAATTAGACAGTTGATTCAGATGTGTAGCTTTTCGATGGTGGTTTATAACATTCAGAAACACACATCGTCTGAAAGCAGCTCACTCCACGAAGACCACCAGATAGTTTGAGCATGAAGATGGAAGCAAAGATGTGTTATAAATACAAAATGATTTTTTTTGGACAAAGTCCGGAGCAAGAAGGGAGTCATGAATAGCAATAATGAATGACTTACTTAGAGACCTGTTTGCGTTTCTGAGGGCAGCTCGGTCATACATTCTTAAGCATTTTGGTGTGAATGCGTTAACTTCGTGTCTCCACTGTACTTGAGGATTTCTTTCTTCTGGGTACGACACTGCGGCACTTGATAATCGTTTTCGCAACGTTTCGAAGCGACATATTGTACCCATCTTCAGTGGTCTAGAGTAATGAATTTATTTTTGAAATTGTAGACCCTTGATCGTGCAGTTACAACGTTCATTCAAAACGTCCGGAATCGATAACCCCGTGACGCGGCGTCATATCCAAAAAGAAGGGAATCCGAAAGCAACGTCTGCAAAAACGTCAAATCTCGCATCCTCTGTAAGTATCTCTATGTGCAAACAGGGTTGGAAATTTGGTGTCGTGTCCTCTCATCGTTGGAAACCTGCTGGCCCGTTGTGACGAATCATTTAATTGGAAGCACTAGTTGTTTTACGCTGTTTATAGAGTGGCTGTTGTTAACATTCACGAACAGACTATCTGCAGGAAATAAAAGAATGAACGTGTCACCATTAATACACTTTGCTTACATTTCCTAACATACTTTTATCAATTTCAGCCCGTCTTCATCTTTGGACGAGAAATTATCGCCAGATTTTAATATCGCTGAAGAACGTGGAAGGAATGGGGAAGATTGCAACCTTGCATATCCGAACTGCTCTATTGGATTTCTTGATATCATCACAAAAATTAGAGACTAATATTTGAATCTGAGTGGCATCCAAATACACGTTTATGTAACATAACAGCTGCCGTGTGCAATGTTACGTCTTTGATGTCACCGCAAAATTTGTCAAAATTATCCTTTGGTATAGGAAATAATTAGCAAAAGATTGGAGACATGTGTTGCTTAAACTCTTGATGCGTGGAGGCAATGACAGTTGCGTGCATCATGGTAAGTAAGCTACAAAGCGAGCAAGTTGCGGACTTTGAAATCAGCAGTATTAAATAAGCCCCACATATTTATTACCACTTGCAGCTGCATTAAAATTGAACAATTTACGCGTGTTGAGAGCGTTTGGACCCACACTCAAGTGACAAACACTTTAAGACACGAAAACGCATCAGCTGATTAATTTTCTTTTGTGAGCTGGTTTTGAGTAATTGTGAAATTAGTGACGTCATAATGTAGACCTACGAGTACACTTCTGAAATCATTTTCAATGTTGTCAGAAGTTCATTTTAAATACCTTAGATTAAGAGGAGTATATACTAATGGCAAAGAAACTCGCTAATCTTAAGGTCATTAATCAAAATATTACGTGACCCAGTCAGTACTACGAGTTCGCAGTCACTGATTTGTCTGTTGGCATCTGTTCAGCCAAGGTTCCTAAGAGTGCTCCCAATTCTATTTTATTCAAAATATTTTTTTTTTCTTTTTTGGATTCTCTGTTACAAGTCTTTCCGCAAATGTGTTGTACTCAGTCAAAGGGGAGACCTCGACCCGGAACTGGATCAAAGCGCCACCAAAAAAAAAAAGTTTGTGATTTAAATTAGTCATCTGTACTGACACTAAATTTTCCATGCGTGATTTCTGAACATTGAATTACTTAAGTGTTGTTTGTTTGACTTCATTCTTTACCCACACCTTAAAAATCTCCTCCGATGGTATCTACACCTTTTTGTGGTGGGGGGCTTGTGAGTTCCAGTAACCCTGAGAGATAAGCCGACGGTAGCGTTGCTACCAGCAGGTTCTCCCAAGCCGGATAGGTCAAAAGGGTAGGAACCAGACGAAGAACCTAGAAGAATGGAACTTAGATAAAATTCCTCTAATGCCGGACGCAGCGTCATCAATAACGACTTGAAGCGCAGGGCAAATGATGCTTGAGATGGTTCGCATAGCAACAGGCGTGACCAGAGTGGTTTGAATGGCCGCTGTACTGCGATGTGGAAAGCAAATGGAAAAACTACCACATTATTACTTTTCCTGGATGTCTCTTTCCAAAAACAGATATATATATATATATGTATGCGAGATGCTTCCTCTGGAGACCAAACAATCCGGAGGTAAACTACTCCCCCATTCGGATCTCCGGAGGCAGAGTGTTTCTAGGGGAAACACCCAGCAGCAGGCGCTACAGCAAGAAGGATTTCAAAGAAAAGAAGAAGGATCAGCACAGTTACAAGATTGGAACGTGGAATGTAAGAACCTTGAATTTAAGAGGCCAATTGGAAAATTTGAACAAGGAAATGCAGAAGAACGAGGTGTCTGTTCTAGGTGTCAGTGAAGTATGATGGAAAGGACAAGGTGAAATAAGAAGTGGTGATTATATAGTGTATTATTCCAGAGGTGAACGGGCTGAAAAAGTTGTGGCAATAGTGGTGCATAAAAGTATAGTGAGAAATGTTGTTAAGAAGATTGTTTATAATGACAGAATCATTGCTATTAAATTACAGGCAAAGCAGATAAGTATTTTGATGGTGCAAGTGTACATGCCAATATCGGAGTATGAAGATGATGAAGTGGAAGAGTTGTATGATATAATTGAAGAAATTCTTGAAGATGATGGAAAGGGTGACACAAACTCTATCATAATGGAGGACTGGAATAGTGTTGTTGGAGATGAATCATACATGAACATTGTTGGACCACATGGTCTAGGATGAAAGAATCACAGAAGTCAAATGCTAATTAACTTTTGTGAAAGAAATGGACTGATTGTCACCAACACTTCACTTAGGTAGCCTAAGAGAAGACTGTACACGTGGAAGACAACAGGAGATCGGAGTCAACATCAATTGGACTACATACTTGTGAAACTTTGATTGAGAAAGAGTGTGAAGGATGTGCAGACACTGCATGGGGCAGATATTGACTCTGACCACAACTTACTAGTTGCCAGGATCTGCACCAGTTTGAAGAAAATTATAAGGTTCCAAATAGAAGACCACAGTGAGGTTTGGAGAAATTATATGCTCAGTGACAAAGAGTGCAGGATACTCTAGAAGAGAAACTCGGTGCAATTGGATGTGAAAGTGGGAATTTCAAAGTGCAGTGGAACAATATAAAGGAATGTGTGTTATATAATATCAGTGATCTGGTTGGAAAAGTCGAGAAGAGAGCAAGAAAACCATGGATTACACAGGAAATGGTCAGTTAAATGAATAAAAGATGGAAATGGAAGGATGTCAACACTGAAGAAGGCAAGAAGAACCGTAGGAGGCTGAGGAATGAATTGAAAAAGCCACAGATAATGCCAAAAAGGAATATCTTGAGAACATATTTAATGAGATTATGGAATTCCAAAGAACAGGACTTTATGACTTGATGTACATGAAGACAAAAGAACTAGGCTGGAAGGAGACCCAAGGGATTCAAAATATAGGCATCGAAGGCTCCCAAGCAAATAGAATAGTAGAGTAAAGTCAAGTGCTGAAAATTTGGGAGAAGTATGTTATAGAACTATATGATCGACCTAATTGACTGGAAACCCTAGAAGTCAAACCTGAAGAGGAAGTAGATACAGATGAGAAAGGCCCATGTATTTTGCAAAGTGAGGTGGAGAAAACCATCAAGAAAATGAGGAATAAGAAGGCTACAGGAGATGATGATGATGTACCTGGAGATGTGCTCAAATTATTGGGAGAAAGTGGTTTGACAATAATGATGAAATTGATCAACAACATTTATGAAACTGGAGAGTGGCCAAGGACTTCACAGAAGTTACAACGATTCCTTTAAAGAAGAAGCCACAAACTACAAAATGCAGTGACCATCACACAATCAGCCTTATCATACATACAGCAAAGATAGTAACAAAGCTACTTAGAAGAAGGATTGAAAAGAAAATTGAGAATGTATTAGGAGAAGATCAGTTTGGATTTAGAAAAGGAAAAAAAAATTAGGGATTCACCTGGGATGCTGAGAATATCAGAAAAAACCTTGGAGATAGATGAGGAACTGCGTGTTTGCTTCATAGACTGGCAGAAGGCATTTGACTGAGTCAAATGGACCAAATTAATGCAGATCCTAAAGGGAACTGTTATTGATTGGCATGAAAGAAAATTAATTAGCAACTTGTACATGGCTAAAAGTGTTAAAGTACGACTGACCCGAGGGGAGACAAAAAGTGTGAAGTTTGGAAGAGGAGTTAGACAAGGATGCTGTTTGTCACCAATTCTGTTCAACTTTTACAGTGAATGCCTTATCAAGGAAACTCTGGAAGGCTTTGGAGACTTCAAAATAGGAGGGAAAATAATTCACCCTGTGAAATATGCAGATGACCTTGTGTTGCTGGCTAAGGAAGGAAAGGTGCTACAGGACATGATTGATAAACTAACTGAAATTGGAAGATGCTATGGAATGGAAATGAATGTGGAAAAAACAAAAGTAATGAGAATTTCAAAACAACCATTCCCAGTAGAAACTGATAGACCAAAAACAGCTAGAGAATGTGGAATCTTTTAAATATTTAGATCAGAAACACCTAGAAAGTTTGAAATGTGGTGCTGGAGAAGGATGGAAAAGATCAGTTGGACCGATCATGTGACAAATGAAGAAGCATTACTTAGGGTCAAGGAGCAGAGCATGAAATAAATAAACGGAAGGCTAACTGGATTGATCACATTTTGTGTAGAAACTGCCGTCTACAATGGTTTATTAAAAGAAAGATAAAAGGGGGGATAGAAGTCACAGGAAGACGTGGAAGAAGACGTAGGAAGCTACGGGATGACCTTGAGTAAAGTAGAGGATACGCTCATTTGAAGGAGGAAACTGTAAATCGCACTATGTGGAGAGATCGCTTTGGAAAAGGCTTTGGACCTGTCGTAAGAAAGATTACTAAATGAATGACTTTAAAAATAGAAACATCAACAAAATATAGCCCAAAACCACCCAACTTTAGTAACAAAATTGTTTTTTTCTCAAATTCACTGCAGCTGAACTTCCAGCTCTTGGCTACTGATATATTCTTCGTTCTGCACTTGACGCACTCTTTTCCAGGTATATTAACGTTGCATACGTGCTTATCCTGTTTACTGTGGTGATCAGAAGTTGGTACTGCTGGACGGCGGCGATGGAGTGTATGCCATGTGGTAACAGTAGTTTCGTGTTAGTGCCTGAGGCGGTGGTGTAAGCAGTGGAATGTACAGTTTGGAAGTGCAGCTAAATTAGTTGTTCTTGCCTGAAACTAAATGGCCTGAGAAGTTGGTCTCGAAGGTTATAATTAAACTAAGTGGTAAATCAGACGTGGTTATTTGGTTTATAGCCATTTTTATTACTGCGTTGAGTGTTTTGTGGTAGGGACTTCATGACGTAAATGTACCTAGCTACTTATAAACCAGACCATGTATTTTTTTTTACGTGCCTTTGCAAAACTTTGGAATTTGAATGTGATTAAATTCCATAGTTAAAAGCTATCATTTTGTGTGGAGTTTTTCTTTTCGAAGCAGGCCATCGTGTGTTACGCAGTCTTGATTTCCTATTCACGTCAAGTTGTAATATGACATGTGATTGCTACTGACTGATTGTGTAACACAGTTACTGTTCAGAGCATAAACCAAATGTATTTTTTTATTTTACAGTGGGAAGGTTGAAATCTCGAGAATGCTAGTATACAAGATTTCTCCCCTAAAAAGCAGGACATTTTTCACGTTCCATCAAAAGTACTGACAAAATATAAAAAGAATTTAGGTATCTTCTCTGCAACCCATGCAGTTGTAAGGCAGCGTTTATCCCTCATTGCTGTATGTGAATGGTTGGTGGATTTGTTTTTACAATTACTAGTTATACATTAGATTTGATGTTGTCACTTTGTTGAGAGTGACACTAATATCGTGGTTTTGTGGGTTATGACATACTCACTGTACCGTACTTGACATGTTTGTCTATTTGCAGTAAATACAGGAAGACGTATTTCATTATTAGCTTTAAAATAGAAATGTGTTTTGTTACAAATAATGATATTTGCATATAGAAAGTTTACCAACAAAAGATCACATTATTGCAGCTTTATTCATTCAGGGATGAAGTCTAGACCGAATACCCACCTATGCAAGCATGAATCATTTGAGTGATATACTGATAATGCTATGCTTTAGTCATTCTAGCCCTGTTATCAGGATTTAGTGGTACAGCTCAGGCCAAGGTAGGTTGTCACTGGTTGGTAGCAAGGAATGACAGAAGCATTGAAATGACTAAGAGTACACTGTGTAACACCATCCTGAAGATGGAATCCAACTTAACTTAATTGTATCTGCTGCTTTATTGGCTTTAAAGCAAAATGACAAAATAATGTAAAAACACACAACATAATTTTGAGTTGTAATTTTCCATACTTTCATGTCAGTCTGTTTACATTACACCTACCATCATGATTCTAATTCTAGAATACCAGAATGGACATCTGAATGAAAATAAGTAAATATTAAGTTATACGTATGCCTGAGCACAATTACAGGAGAATATGTAAGGAACATGGTATGAAAGGTCCTCCCATGCTCTCCTGTAGTACTGGGTGACAAATAGTTGGTTTCATCCTTCAGTCATGCTGTGACTTTGAGAAGGAGCCCAATATTCAGTAGGTAGGATGTTGGTTAGGCCAAGGAATCGTATTGAATGTGATAAAATTTTCCAACACCTTAGGTAGGAATCAAATTCTGACTGCATTTGGTGAGGATGTGTAAGTTAACCTTTTGACGCCTAATGACGACTATAGTGGTCGTACCGCGCCGCTAACCTCTAAACGTTGCATTTTATATATTTATTCAACACATGTAGGTACTGAATATTTTAAACATGGTATATACTCTCCGTTTTTTTCTCTTCAAAATGCAGTTTGTTTCATAATTCTAACTTATTTGGTTCCTGGATTATTCACATTTTATATACAGGGTGTGCTAAAATTAAAAAAATAATTCCGGCGCCAAAAGGTTAATACAATTTGCTGCTGAAGATTGTAATATTGTGTCTTTATAACTTTAGGAAATGTTTTTCATGATGATCAAGTGTCATGAATAGTGAGAGAGGAAAGAAGCTGCTCACAATAGTTGACTTTGTAAGATTATGGAAGCAGAAGATTGCCTGAGCAGTAACAATAAGAGCAACTGTGTGGAAGAACTTAATCATGTGGAGTACATTACAGCTGCCAGTAATAGAGCAGCTGCTAAAACATTTACTATGGTTGATGTATATAATAAACTTTTAGGAAGCCAACAGTCTGGCATACGAGAGATTTTTTCCCAGGATTCTGGTGAAGAGAAAGAATATGAACACAATGCTGAAATTGCTAAACATTATGAAGGTACTGTATTGTGTGATATCATATGTTAATACCAGAGAAGGAAAATGTTGAGAGTGAATTAATATTTTAATTATTAAATTTTAACACAGAATCTATAAATATAACCATATTGCAAGTTGCATATGGTCTGATTTAAGTGAGATCATAGGTACAGATTCATTACTTTTACTTGGTTGATTAATTTTTTATGTTTAAAAATGATGTGTAACCTTGATAAAGGCATAGGTAAGATACAGCATTTTGAATATATTGTGTTATCTGAATACTTTACTATTAAGTTCGTGTTTCCTTCTGTCTTTGTCTTTCTGATAGCTTAAATTGCACTTGTCTGGCTGTTTTGAAATTTCTGTGACCTATTCCACGTCCTTTTATTATTGACTACCTGTCAGATCCATATAATGCAGATGTGCTTATGTTTGAATATTCTCTGCTTGGAGCATGGATGTATGTCCATTTTGGTATATTTTGTGTTCATACAGGCCTTGTATTAAGCCAGTTTTCTATCCAGGCAGTCCCACCAAAGGTGTAAAAAGTTTATTTCTGTATTGGAGTATGTCATATTGCTGATTTGTGACAGTGGAACCTGAATGTAAAAGAGGGCTGTTATGTAAATGACATGTGTTGATTCACTTCATAAATTGATCAAAAACAACTTTTAATGTGGATCCTGTTTCTTTTGTGACAGGGCATCATCATAGCTGTTTAACAAATTTCATAACAGATTTTGTCATTAAAAATGACAAAAGCATTTTCACCCTTAGTATGTTAACAATTCTCATTTACAGTGTAATTGCATACTCGTTATATCCGTAGGATTAGAAATTGCTAAAAAAGGAGTTCTGATCAAGCGTATGGGGATTTTTGACATTTTTTCACGCTTTTCTATGACATATTAGTGTCATTTATATAAAAATGCATTAACTTGTCAGTATATTACTGTATATAGTTGCTCGCTATTGTTGAGAACATTTCCCAGCAGTCAGAGTAACAATCATGTTACTCTGACTTGCTCAGCTTTCTGGAATTATTTTGGTACCCACTATTCACATATCCTTGACAACACTATTATTTACATTATTACATTCATCACCAGCAAAATTGTGCTTCATACTGCAGCAGAAGAATGTAAAATACTTCTGGTTTCTTCCCTCTTGTTTTGTTGATTCTTTCTTCCATCAGCAGTGATGGTCTGTGGTCTGTGTGCATTCACCATGATGGAGAGGAAGCAAGAAATGTGTGTAACATTGTCATGTAAAATCTTAAAAAGTGGACACCTGGAAACTGGAGGAAATAGAAGCGAAATATTAAAGTGGACCTTAGGGAAGTAGTTTGTGTATATGTAATATGAATTAAACTGGCATAGGATGCAGTCCAGTAGTAAGTAGACTTTGGTGCAGGTGGTCTTGTACATTGACTTTTTGTTGCCGGATCATTAGCTATCCAGGTTTGTGAGACTTTGCTGTGCTGTTGTATCTTTGTGCACTGGTAAAAAAGAAGAAAACAGTAATCATAAGGTTCTTCATCCCCGTTGTGTTTATAATTAAACTCCAATCTAGTTTAAGAATAAAACAGTTTGACCTTTTTCTAAAATAATTTTTACAGATGATTGTGTAGTTATTTCTGTGACTTGTTTGAGTAGTAAATTGTCAGTGGTATATGTTAATTCCCCTTCCCCATTTTTTTCCTCTCTTACTTAAAATACTTCTGTTCTCCTGAGATGGTCATGGATGTTTTAATGGTCTGTTTAATTTTATAAGGAAGACCTTCATTTTGTCTAGGAAAAGTGTAATTTGTTTTGATTTATATATTTTGGTTTTAGCTTTTTTTTTCTTCCTCCATCGTTAAAACATCAGTGGAGGGGATGGTATTGAATACAAGCTGTTAAGTTAGCTGCATAGTTAGGCAAGGTACGCAGAGAGGAGACCTAATATTTTGAAATTTTACAGAACCCTCACATGTGCCTCACAAACCACTAGTGCCTAAAAGAATAGCCATAGAAACTGAGCAAGAGTTGCCTGCAAATGGAGAAGGACAAAAGGGAAAAGAAATAAAGAAGAAAAGAAAATGCCGGTAATGTTTGTATGTTACAATGAACATGACTAATGTCAAGCATTTTATGAATATGTGTGTAATCCATATTGTTCAGTCATTCACAGAATTATGCCTTTTAGGCACCATTTTTTTTTTAATAGCAGTAATTAATAAACTTTCCATACCGTTTAATAATAAGAGGACTCTACATGCAGGTGACCCACACGAAACTTCACCATATTTGAGTATACGTATTACTAACCAGTTAACTGACTTTTAGGCTGCTGTGTGTATAACCATCATAACCATGAAGTAGTTGCAGTAAAAAAGATATATTCTTAGTGCTTCTTAATGTGGGTTTAATGCACTTCTATTTTGGTAATCCCAAAGGCTTGCTCACTGATGTGTAAGAGTTGCAGATCTCACAGCAATTATATTCACCTTCTGCCATGCGATATAGTACATATATGTCTACTTGAAGACAGTTATCTTGTTGTGTAGTCTCAAATGGACATTTCTGATTATGCAAGTTGCATGTTTTGAGGTTCTCACGCTGACATAGCTGAAGATTCAAGTCTTGTAGGATGTCATGTTAAATTGTCGGGTAATTAAGTCCCAACACATCAAAGGATCATAGTGCTTTCACTTTCAGGGTCAATCAGTCAAAGGACAGTAGCTATGTGGGAGGGTAAGGTATATTATATGGGTATGAGCATTGTGGGTAGCAAAAAGAGAAGAGTAGGTGGTGACCCAATTAGCATGGTAGTGATTTGTGGCCTTGATGTACTTTGTGGCATGTTTGAAGCACAGGTCAGCAGTTGGGAGTGAAGGTTGAAGCTACACGGTGCTGTTCAGATGTGTGGATGGCCAGAATATAGCAAAATGACCGGCTGTCTTCATCTCTGTAGTGAGTTTGGTGCTCTGATGTGGCCAAAATTCAAATGGTCCACAAACCTTTCCAGCTTCTCTGGTCCATGGTGACAGCTCACAAATGACATTCATATAGTGAACCTGCAGAAGGGCTTGTGTGCCGCTTGATCCATTGTTTTCTTCTAAGAGTCCGCCATATATGTCAGCAGTCATGGGGCAAACTGTGATCCCATTCCCACTGTATTGGTCTGTTCATTAACTGGCCACTTAAGCTGAAGTAGGAAGAGGTCAGGACAAGACAGAACAGGCCCAGGAAAATCTCTTTCCAATTGTTAGCCCAGGAGGTCTAAGCCCTCTGTATTCAGCACTCCAGTGAATAGTGACATCATACCACAG
>Ga0123357_10012870_pt1 | contig 10810 bp, 7 predicted proteins | sample TergutEmb28metaG_FD_89873 | JGI IMG/M metagenome (GOLD analysis project Ga0123357, IMG submission 89873) | Embiratermes neotenicus P4 segment gut microbial communities from Petit-Saut dam, French Guiana - Emb289 P4 | ecosystem: Host-associated > Arthropoda: Insects > Digestive system > Gut ... | reverse complement strand
GGCCCAGAGGGTTCCAGGAAGTTAAGGTTCCCAGATTTCGTGACAGTGGCACAGGATGGTGGTAGGTTGTCAGCCTTACGCACCGGACGCCTTTACCCCCAGGAAATACTCCTGGTACTCATTTCTGTTAGACGCTGAGTCGACCCCAGGACCATAACGCAAATGGAAGGATTTTATGTCAATGAAAAATCCACTGACACAAGCTGGGATCGAACCAGCGACCTTCCGATTTGTAACACAACACCTTAACCACTGTGCTACCGTGGTCCCCACACTGATGATTATACTGTATCATATTTCTGAGGTGTGCCATCCCCGTTGTGTGTTTAAACTATATGGTGCGGTAAATTCGTCAAAAACGCAACTATAAATATATGGCTAAATGATGGTGTTTATTAGCAGTAGAAAAACTATATGTTATGGCCTATAGCAGCCATCTTCAGGTTTTGACAACTTTTTGCTAAAAGTGTTTTATATAATATGCCTAAACCACATGGTGATGTTGAGATCTCATCATCATTTTACATGCTTTTGTTTAGCTAAATTGGTTGGATGTATATTGGGTCAATGAATTTGTAGATAGCTGGGTGGTTTAGGCATATTATATAAAACTCTTCTAGCAAGAAAGTTGTCAAAACCTGAAGCTGGCAGCTATAGGCCGAAACATGTAGTTTTTCTACTGCTAATAAACACCATCATTTAGCCATATATTTATGGTTGTGTTTTTGACTGAATTTACCTCACCATACTGTATCATATTATATATTGTGTAGTTTTCTCCAATAATTGCATCCAACCTGATGGCCAAAAATAGTATTGGACAAAACATGTAGTTGATATGTTATGTATAATTAACAAAATAATTGTGTTATGACAGTCATGTCCATGCAGAATTGTTTCCCTATGTTTGAAAATAACAGGACCATAGACTAATCTTGTAGTGTGACCATCACTGAATTTTCATAGTCACATAAAAATAGAATTTAAAATTGTCTGAGAAACAACTAAAACAGAATAATTCTATACAGCTCTGACAATGGTGCTTTATATTCTGAAGCAACCTCTTTTTGTTAGACTTCAACCAGCAGACTTACTATTATAACACAATGTTTCCACCTTCAGTTGCTCTATCTAAGGGGTCCATCAGATATGTTAATTCCCCACATCTGAAGATAGAAGCACAAACATTGTGTTTTCATCATAAGTCACTGACAGAGAGAGTTGAACAAAACCAGAGTGCTGTGAAATACATAATGAGTTTCATGATTTCTACACATCAAACAGATATTAGTAAGACACTATCAGGGAGCATGGAATGGACGGTACACACTGTAAATATGTGACAGATGAGAAGGTAAAAGATAAAGTAGTCCTGTTACAGGCCCAGAGGTTTCCAGGAAGTTAAGGTTCCCAGATGTCGTGACAATGGCACAGGATGGTTGTAGGTTGTCAGCCTTATGCACCAGCCACTTTTACCCCCAGGAAATGCTCCTGGTACTCATTTATGTTAGAAGCTGAGTCGACCGGTGAGATTGGAAGGATTTTATGTCAATGAAAAATCCACTGACACCAGCTGGGATCGAACCAACGACCTTCCGATTTGTAGCACAGCACCTTACCCACTGTGCTACCGCAGTCCCTGAGATGAGAAGTACACACAAAAAAATTTCATTGAAAAATCTGGAAGCTGGAAGACTGAGAAATAGCAGAGAGGACACATTAAAAATGGATCTTAAAGAACTATGCCAGGAACATGTGGATTGGACTGATGTGACTCAGAATTAGGATCAGTTGCTGCCTGTTGTGTTTTAGTACTGCACCTCTGGTTTCCAAAAAAAATATAAGTAAATTCTTCACTAGCTGAACAATAACCAGTTTCTCACAAATAATTCCGATCCTTCAAGTTCATTAGCTGGTTTCAGTAGTTAAATGAGATTACAACTTACAAGGGCAATAACTTTGTGTCCACCTCTCTGCCAATGCAACAAATTTATCAATACCAATAAATTTCCGAGATGGAGACTACTGGCTGTTGGATCAAATCCTGCGTACACACACTGTGGTCTGGCATTTAGAAGATCCGTCACTTCATGGCTGCAAAGTAAATTGACATTACACAGAAATAAGTACAAGCAAAAGCATCTGAATACCACAATGGCTGAAAAGAAAATTTGTATCACGCTACACAGTATATTAATTTAGATAGATTGCTTTAAATTATGTTACTATACTTCATTTCAGTAAAATATGACATTTTATTTCTTCCACTTCCCTTAATTCTATACGACTCACTCTTTCACAGAAGGAACCGAACCCAATACTCTGTAAACCCACTACAGGAGAGTCTGTCCTCAATAACACAGCAAAAAACGACCATTACATAAAAAATCTCAAACTGCATGATGTAGTTGAATATAACACACTCGTGAAAACTGTCACGCTTACACTGAGGTCTCAGGAAATAAATCTTCAAACACTCCTCGTTCATGAAGCTTCAGTATATTTCTGTTGGAATAGAGCCTAATGAATCTGTCCAGAGTGCTTCCTCTCCACATGCGTCGAAACGGCATCGTGCGTCAAACACGTCGTGTTATAAACAGGCAGATTCCAAAACTACTACGCGTTTGGTAAATTCACCTGTAACAAGAAAACTCAAATGGATAAGTGCGGTTGTCGTATTCTCCTATGTACGCTAAGAGCTTCCAACAACATTAGTTCCGGTACGGACGAGACGGTGAGCTACACTTTAAACAGGTATATCACGATTATAATACTCAACATTTCAAGTTAGACGGGTTAAAACTTCGTGTCGGCTTTCAGTTTAAAATCGCTACCTGGATTTGTAAGAAAGGTAGTTGAGCTTAACCAAACTTACAGTGCTACCAACATTGAATTCCCTCGTCAAACGGCAAAATATTAAATTCTCTGTAATGTACGTCAAACTGACTATTTGAAAACGAGTCATACTTAGAGTGGCACTGTACAAATTCTCTCTATAGATACAGCGCGTCAGTATGTTTCACGAGATCGCTGTCATTCCTCTCAAAAAAGAATGTTTTGCGGAAGGCTGTAAACAGCTGCTCTTGGGATGTCGTTTTTCTCATTGCGTGATTGGTGGAGGATGATGCGAATAACAATAATGACGTCACTATCCTAGTCGGACATATTACTAATTCTGTAAATTATAAATGAAATGTACTTTTCATTAATGCTTATTGCATTAAAAAATTGGGGGAAAATTAATAACGCTAATTTCAGTCTTCCATTCTTCAAACTTTTAGATTTACAGTCAATCTGTTCAAGCTTAGCGTAGAAGTTGGAGCAGTGTTCAGTAGTAAAATCAAATTAGTTATTATAACATTATATTACTCACAAATAGCGCTGGATCTGAAATATTATTGCTCAATTTATTTATTTATGTTGTGTACTATACTTCTTCTTTCCACCGGTGGTAACTTTCATGCTATCATAAACTTGTGCCAGATCGTATTCTGCCATTATCTTCCGGTAAAGGAAGAGAACACACGCGGATATACTAGACGAAGAAATTGTGGAAGTATTTTTTGTGTTATCTAATTTTGGACAATATTAACAATAATATAAAATGGCTAACAACGGAGCTCCAGACTCGTGGGAACAACAAGCTGATAATGGTGCGGGAGACCCTGGCGAAACCTCCGATCTGCCTGGGAAGTTTTCCACGTTGAACGTGAATGCAGCCGAATTTGTGCCTTCATTCCTACCAAGACAAGCCGAACCCCTCCCAAAAACAGAATCACCAGAGTCACCCGATGAGGAAGTTCCTGTTACAAATGGTATGCACTTACCTGTTGGACTATTAGATCGCTTTTTGTGTTTGAATCGCAGAACAAGGAGTTTTAAAGCAAATGATAATGTAGGTTAGAATTGAATGACATACTTCTGACAGTCTTCAGATTGCATTCGGTTTTAGAGTAGGTGAGCGTTTTTCAAACACTTCAGCGTGTGTGTGGTGACAGTGAAATAAGTGCTAGTTTTCTTTTATTTATTTTTTTGTAATATTTTTTAAGTCTAATATCCCATTCGCCAGTTATAGCTACAAACGTTTTACTCATTGAATTTTAATTGCTAAATTGTGTTGATTGAAGGTGGAACGGTTGCAGATGAGGCTTGCTGTCGAGGGATTGAAGTGAAAGAGCCTCCTGGGGAAGGGGCGCCTCCGCCTCCTGCAGACAGTTGGGAGGAAGCAGCTGATGGAGATAATGACCCTCTTTTGACACCAGAAAATGAACCAGAAGTTGAGGAAGATGAAGACGAAGCAGAAGAGGTTATCAAGCCCAAGAAACGACCTGTAAACAAAACCGAAGAAACTAAGAGTAAGAAAGAACATGTCAATGTCGTCTTTATTGGGCATGTTGGTAAGTAATGAATTTTTTATTTTATATATATTATCCTAGCTAAGCAGCTGCTGGAATTTGATACCATTTATTTCTGTAATGTACCATATGCTGTTGAGTTGGTTGTTGCCACATGCTTCAGTTATTTTATAATTTATGTAAACATTATAATTTCTCCTTAATGTTGAATTAAAATGTATTTTGTCTTCCATTAATGAGGTGGTAAAGCAGGCAGCAGTCAGTGGTTGTGGGCTGAATACCCAACTGTTGAACAGTGCAGTTAAATTACTGACAGTATAGTCAGGGTTGTGTGGGACCAGTGTGAGTTGTGTAGTTTGTTTATTATACTGAACAGTGCGTGTGTGGTGTGAGTAGTAGCTATGGTAGTTTGTTGGTACATAATTTTGTTTGTATTTTGCTATGGAGACTTACTGTTATGATGTGTTTGGTGTACAAGTGGTTCAGTTCACGCAGTGTTGTATTGTTTATGCAGTGTTATCGGTGACAGGTGCATTTATGTTTCAATGTTATAGTGGTAGTAGTAGTAGTTTAGGTGCCATAGTCTGTCACTGGCAATTCACTATTGAGACCAGTTTTTTGGTGTTTCAGTCTATGTGCCGTTACACTTCATTTCATGCAGTATCTCACTGGTAAATCACAGTTCAGATAATAGTTGAGGTTATTTTATGTTTTGTTGACCGTGCATCCTGGTATGATCCTTGTAAATAACCAATGATGCACAATTTTTCATGTATGTTTATTTCTGTTCTCGACATGTTTCAGGCTGCCATGTGCCCATCATCAGGAGAATTATTGTATCAGTGCGACACCTGGTCTATGTCACTGTGTAGATTACCGTCTGGTATGCATACATAAACCGTTTGTTGCAGTGATACAATAATTCTCCTGGTGATGGGCACATGGCTGCCCGAAACATGTAAAGAATAGAAATAAACATACGTGAAAAATTGTGCGTCATTCGTTATTTAAAAGGATCAGTTAAGGTTAATTTTTTGGTATGGCTGTGGTTTAGTTCATGTGATATTTTATTGTTTGTTACTGTGCAGACCAGAACAGAGAGGTATGGGTAGTTTGTAATAGCATACTAGTGCATACATGCCTTTGTCTTTATTCATTCAGATTAACCATGGTGAGTCTTCTCTTCTGTTTACCTTCACAACTTATTTTTCCCATCCTGCACTGCCAGCATTAATTTGTCTATGACAAGGTCACATTTCCACGGTCCCTTGTTTGTGTTCCACGTCAGGTATTTCATTTCACTTGTAGTAAGAGAAGTTGACTTGTAGAAGCAGTTGCAGCTATATTTGATATTTTGTATACATGGGTCCGTGCATCGTGAATCAAATTTAATAATTGTCCAACAAGATGCGACTGTATTCAGTTTATTACATTTCTGTAGGCAGCTGTACCTGTTTTGGGCGTTGACACCCATCATCAGGAGCTCGTACAGCTGTAATTACAGCTTCTGGTATTGATTAACTGCAATGAATAAAATGTGCTGCTATTAACCCTTTGACACCTAATGACAACTATGGTGGTTGTACCACACCGCTAACCTCTAAACATTGCATTTTATATATTTATTCAACACATATAGGTACTGAATATTTTAAACATGGTATATACTCTCCGTTTTTTCCTCTTCAAAATGCAGTTTGTTTCGTAAATCTAATTTATTTGGTTCCTGTATTATTCACATTTTATATAGAGGGTATGCTAAAATTAAAAAATAATTCCGGCGCCAAAAGGTATTATTCACATTTTATATAGAGGGTATGCTAAAATTAAAAAATAATTCTGGCTCCAAAAGGTATTATTCACATTTTATATTGAGGGTATGCTAAAATTAAAAAATAATTCCGGCGCCAAAAGGTATTATTCACATTTTATATAGAGGGTATGCTAAAATTAAAAAAATAATTCCGGCACCAAAAGGTTAATTATATATTGGTATTAGTAGCAGCATATTTTATTCATTGCAGTTAATTAATACCGGAAGCTGTAATTACAGCTGTACCAGCTCCTGATGATGGGTGTCAACACCTGAAACATGTACAGCTGCCTACAGAAATGTAATAAACTGAATAAGTCACATCTTGTTGGACGGTTATTAAATATGATTGTTATGTCGGCTTTATGCATACTAACTGCACATGTTATGTTTTATAACTGCCATTATTTGGGTGTTGACTTTAGGCTGAATGTTGATACACATGCATTGTTTCATTTGTGTGAAGTCGTTCGTCTTTTGGTTTGTGTTTACACTTTCAATAGCTAGGGGACATTTTAACTTTCATTTTATAAGCTGCTTCTGTTGTATAGTGGTTAGTGTTTCTGCTTGCGGATTCAAGGATTTTGGGTGGAGTCTGTGTGGCTTCCTTCACTTCTGAGGTTATTCATGCACATTTGGTTAAAAGGGATCATATGTGAAGAGTGGTGTGTGTAAAGTCTGTGTGGTGGTTGTGGTGGTGACGGTTGTGATCAGAGCAGTGACGGAAGTGTCGTGCAGGAACAGATTGTGAATAAATTTTCGTGTTTTCTTGCGCTGTTTAAGAGACTGATTTCAGTGGCTCAGTTGCTTTGATAGTTTTGTGAATTTTAGTGACTGCACTGTTCTACAGTGTGGGCTGGGTAGCTCAGTCGGTATAGCAACTGGCTACGGGCTGGATGGTCCGGGGATTGAATCCCAGTGTGGGCGAGATTTTCCGCACCTGTCCAGACTGGCCCTGGGGCCCACCCAGCCTCCTGTACAATGGGTACCGGGTCTTTCCCGGGGGTAAAGAGCGGCCGGGGCGTGACGCTGACCCCTCACCCCCTTCTAGTGCCATGGTCAAGAAAGAGTAGAGCTATACCTCTACTCCCCCTATGGGCCGTACGACCTGTACAAGGGTGCATTTTACCTTTACCTTCACTGTTCTATAGTACATCTGCAGGGAAACTATGAAAATTGCCACTTCCGTCTAGTGTGAAGGATATGAATACATGGAACTTTACCTCCATTCCCCCCTGTATCTTCAAGGTGCCTGATTAAGCACCACTTGATTAGTTAGTAGACAAAGTGCTTGATATTACAGTAACAGTTATGCTGTAGAGAAAATGTGTTTTTACTGCAACAAATATGGAGAAGAGAATTGATTTTTGAGTGACTGTGAAGTTGATTCCTCAGTGTGTGTGACAGTGATCAGATTAAGGAGGTTATGGCATATTTGGGAGAGCTGAGAAATGCCTATAGAATTTGTCTGGCACAGTGATAATGCTTCTGGCTGTCATTCAGAAAATTCTGGACAGGTCTTTGATGTTTTCCACAATTATCACCGGGCGAATGTCGCGATACGCAAGTGCGTCACATCATGTCTCTCCAAGGTTATCATATGTAATTGTCATCCTTAAGGTTCAGGAAATCTTGGGTGCCATAAATTATGATTGGGGCTTCAAGTGTTTTGTGAAATATGTTACGAACGATAAATTTTGAAGTATACAGCATGTATTTGTGATTGTGTATGTAGATTACGTGTTTATTTGATCATGCATTAGAAGGTCGTCATGTTGCAAGTGTTGTATCAGTCAACAGACAATTATGAAATGTGGTGACTGATACAGCTATTGATGAAACATGGTTGTCTCAGGTAGTCTGCATTTACAGCAGGCCATTTTACGATCCCTTTGCCTTGTGCATGCCGAGTACGCAGCTTGCACATACCTAATACAGTAATTAACCCTTTCCCCTCCCTAACGCTCCAAAGCGCTCGGGATTTAAAAGTCCTCTCCCCCTCTAAACGCTCTAAAGCGTTTCTGGTTTAGTACGTAAATTTAAATGTCCCGTGAAAAAACTCGGCTCTTCTGCCTAGGCACTAGCGATTTAAATTGAACAGGGAAAGCGTTAAGACAGCCGGTTGAATTGCATCAAATATCTCACTGTGATAGACAGTACTAGGCTCACAAAGATGTATTTTCCTATAGTAATAGGTTTTCTAACTTTGTTTTCTAACCCCTACAAAATTGGACTATCAAAGGAATACAGATATCAGACAAAAATTCAAGTTTGACCATATCTTAAGACATATAGAATAAAACAATCCCATTACAGGCCTGGACAGGCCCTGAGGGTTCCAGGAGGTTGAGCCTTCCAAATTTCAAGACAGTCAGCACATGAAGGTGGTAAGGTTGTCAGCCTTTCGCACCGGCCACCTTTACCCACCAGGAAATATTCCTGGTACTTATAAATGAGGCTGAGTCAACCCCCGGGCCATAGTGCGGCCGGAAGGATTATGTCAATGACAAATTCCATCGACACCATCTGGAATTGAACCCATGACCTTCCAGCTTGTAGCACAGTGCCTCAACCAACTGCACCACCATGTGCCCCTAAGACATATATAATGGTATGGAAAAACTGGAGAAGAAATGTGGAAAGAATGCAGAGGTATTGACTAGCCAAGTTTTGCAGGATAACTGAGTCAGTATAGCAGCTAGGCCATGGGCCAGACAGCTGAGGGACGGCAGTTTGATACTCGGTAGAGCACTTGTGTACGGCATTCACCTGTGCTGTCAAATGGCAAAGTTTCAGGGCATGCTATTGCACAAGTATGGTTTGGTATGTAAACCAGTTATATCCGGTTTCATTCAGTTCTTGTCATGGCTGCCAGGGAGTAGTGGGAACAATTCTAGTTGAGTCATTCCATTCATAGCAGCCATATATGTAAATTACATTCTGACTGTTGTCGTGGAATAATGTGCAAACATAGTTTTGCATAGAACTTAGGGTAACAGCTACAGGGACATATTGCATGCTTGAAACTGTTTGTGGAAATGCAATTCAGTCACATGTACATGTCTTTTGATGGATTAAATGATTTGGAGAGGGGGGCAAGGTCCTGGAATATGATCCAAGTGATGGGTGGCCATCAGCTTCTCATAGTCCACAAACAGTTGCAGAAGTTCATGAAGTGGTGGCTGGAGACTGTTGAATGATGCAAGAGTTGATGGATGATTAACTGTATTTTAACCAGGAAACATTTTATCAGATTCTCCACAAAAATTTTGGGAAGAAGTAGATCCTTGCATAAAGTTTGTTCCACACATATTCGTGGATGGATAAAAGGAGCACAAAGTTATGAAATATGAAGACTTCATCTGGATGTGTCAGACTAATGAACATTTTCTCAGCATGTTGTTACTGGGAACAAGTCTTTTTTGTTGCAGTATGATCATGAAACAAATTCTCAGAGCATGAAGGACAGGAAAAAAATGATCACTGAAACCCAGAAAGTTTGACTTGCAAAATTTGAGTATCTAAATGACATAGATCTATTTTTTTTATAAATGGTGTGTGATATACAAATAATCAGTGCCTGTAAAAAAAAACTGCAAACAGTGAATACTGTGTGTATGTGTGCGTGCGTGCGTGCATGCCTGACAGGTTATTAAAGCAAATTTGGAGAGTGAGGTTGCAGTTTCAAGAGAAACATAGCTGATCCCTTGTGCACAATAAATGCTCCTGCTAATTCTGCCATGAAATTGAATCACTTAAAGGTTAATCAAGGCCGACTAAAAACGTGTGCCCACCTTATTTACCTGGCATTGGGCCAGGCTACTTGCTTTTGTATCCCCTAAAGTTTGTAAAGTAATTATTTCATTTAAATTTAGCGTGAAATAGTTGTAGTGTCTTTTGTTTTTTATTACTAATTGAAGTGTGTCCAACCAGCAGCCAGATACTGGAAGTTGCTTAACTTTTATTGTCCTAAAATATCATACTCTGGTCTCTAAAATGTTCTGACGAATGGTCTAGCATGCCACATGCTGGTCTCTGTGTGTTTACTTGGATAGCAATTTAAATGCCCATGCTGAGCCAGAAAAAATCATGTATATCTGTTTTCTGAAGGTTAAGAGGATGGGACTTATCTTAGTCAAAAATGACAGTAATTCAGAGGTATGAAGTGACACAAAGAATAGAATGTTTGATACATGTTTGCCATTTTTTATGGTGTGTTTATTTTCGTTCACTTGCTCGAACACACGAACTGACTGAACTGATTTAGGCTGTTTGAATTCATTCATTGAAGCTTAGTCTATCTGATATTTGGTCTCATTGCACAGCTGTCCTTGTGTCATTGGGTCAGTTATTGCTCTGCATAAACATCACATAATTCTTGAGGCATTATTGATGGTACAAAATTCTTCACCGTATTTCTTGCAATATAGCTGACAGCAGTGACCCACCCCACAACCCACATATTAAGAACCAGGGTTGTAAAACTTAACGAGATCTGGCTTGTATAAAGGAATAGTGTAGGTAGCAAGATGAAGTTTATGTTTTGTGTGTGTGTGTGTGTGGAGGGGGGGGGGGGGGGGCTGTTCCCATCCATCTCTTTGTTCCGGGCGGGGGTCTCCGGGGGGGGCGGGGGCGGTGCGGG
>Ga0123357_10012869_pt1 | contig 10811 bp, 5 predicted proteins | sample TergutEmb28metaG_FD_89873 | JGI IMG/M metagenome (GOLD analysis project Ga0123357, IMG submission 89873) | Embiratermes neotenicus P4 segment gut microbial communities from Petit-Saut dam, French Guiana - Emb289 P4 | ecosystem: Host-associated > Arthropoda: Insects > Digestive system > Gut ... | reverse complement strand
TACAATAAGTTTATTTCATGCCTCTACATGTTTCGAGCACATGTGCTCATCATCAAGAGGTCAAAATTGCATTACACAGCCTCTGGTATCATCACACCTATAGGTGGCCGTCTCGTGCACAGGTTGAGAGAGGATTGTGCACGGGACGTCCACCTATAGGTGTGATGATACCAGAGGCTGTGTAATGCAATTTTGACCTCCTGGTGATGAGCACATGTGCTCGAAACATGTAGGGGCATGAAATAAACTTATTGTAAAACAAACATTTCGTGCATCGTGTTGGTTAAATACTGATATAAATATATTGAGACGCGCGGTCAGCAAAACGTCAAAACTAAACTGGGTGTTTATACTGTCATGCCCGTCGGTTGCTGTTCTAATTCTGGTCATTCTTCTTTGCGTGGGTTGCGCCCTTTGGCTCTTTGTGTTCGTCTTTGTTTATCTGGCCCTTTTTTTATTGTGCAGCCGTTGTTACAGACACAATTAATTACACTCAGCCTTAGTAAAATTAATATAATAATCGAGTAAATGAATCGAGTAAGCGGTAATGTAAAGTTGTATAACTTCTTAGAAAAAGAAGTAAATAAAAGCATTGTGAACTTTGCCTTTCGAAATATTTATTAAAAACGACTAAATGAATCATCAAAATGGGAATGAAATTATGACCAGGCGAATCTTTCTGGAGTTTTCATTAGCTGTTTCCCTGCTGATTGATAAAAAATACGGCTAACGATACGAACATAGATTTTTACACGACATCGACTTGCATAACTTCAGAAAAATTAAGGCTAATGTATTATTTTGTTCACATTCTACCAGAGATAATTAAAATTTTCATTGTTCAAATGATATTAAAGAAAAGGGAACAATATAAAAGAGATATCTCGTGTTTGGCACTGAGTCTTAGCAATGAGCGTATTTCAAAATTGGTCCTCTGACTTTAGGCACAATATCTACGGAACTCACACGTGAAACACTATAATTGTGCCAACACGGTACGACTAGAATATCAGGACCACATTTCCTCCGTTCTTTGATTTCATTAGCATGCCATTAAATGCGAACGTCATTAAATTACAAGCTCTGTGACATATGCACGTCCGCACTTTCGGAGAACTACAACCTAGTTTGCCAATGCGCTCATAGATGTCGACTCAATAAGCAAAGTGTCTCGTTGTACCGTAGCGGTAGGGGCCGTGTTATTGCATATGAACCTAGCGTCGAAGTTATAGGGGGAGCTGGCACACTCACACTGGTCGGCATTTGCTTCGCCTCTACTAGCCAGAACCTCACTGCTTTTCCTACACGCCGAAGCGGTCGGCACGTTACCCCGGCTATCAGCTGTTCGAACCATGTGCGAGAAAAAAAAAAGAGTGGGGATAATGCGCATAGCGTGAACACTCGTCTTAGAAGTTGGTACACCTGCTAACAGTGCGTTAATGACTTCAGTGTTTTATAGTTTTACATGTTCTAAAAAGAAACTGATTCGGATCTAGTTGTGTGTTCGGTGCGGAAAAATCGTGTGTTCTATAGTGCAGTGAATAATGCCCGCAACACACATCACTGATGTCTATTGCTGGCTGCGTCACAACACCGCATAGGAGGTGATGAGAGAGACGCTACGACCGTCAGACTTGAGTGGGGGGGAAAGAAAGACACCAGGTATGGGTGGAAGGGGAGAAGTAAAAGGAACGACAGAGAGGGCGAGAACATAGAAGAAAGAGGAAGTGAAGGAAGGAAACAGGCGAGCACAAAACGACTTTTCTTGTTTTCAGCACCACTAGCAGCAGTGTAGCAAAAGTAAAGAGAGTTTGTGCAAGTGTATGTGTATGTATGTGTGTGTGTGTGTAAGAAGAGGCGGGACCCGAAAACGTAAAGCAAGTCAGGCGGAACTTGGTGTTGAGCCAATAAGAGAGCAGTACTGTATAAACTGTGGACCAATGGCAGTGGATCTGCGCGTTCCGTGCGGATAATGACCATTTTCTGAGCCACTGTCTCACTTGTAGCGCAGCCCCAGTTCACAGACAACCAAAAAAAAAGAAAGAAAGAAAGAAAAAAGAGAGAGAGAAGGAATAAAAAAAAGCCGAAGTTTTCCACCCTCCTCAGCCGTTTTTATTTATTACTTTTGTGACTGTAGACTGTACTTGTGTATATCTCGTGTCCTCAGGAGCTTAGTGTAGCTAGCTAGCTGCCGGATGTAATTTCCACAGTGCGGAGAGCTCCCTGCCCCCTCCACCGATAAAAACACAGCAAGCGTGTGTATGTGTGCGTGTATGTGTATGTGTGTGTGTGTGCGAATACAACCTTTTCTTCTCTGTCTGTTTCCAGCGGGCGGTACCAAGTGGTCGCGTTTTGTTGTGCCAGCAGTGGAGGGATAAGGTACACGAGGTGAAACGGAGGAGACATCATCCACATAGAACGAACACAGTGAGTGTTTTTAAGTTTTCTGCTGATTCCCTTCCTCCCTCCCTCTCCCCCCCTACCCCTCTCTCTGACGCCCAGTTGCTCTCGCATTTCGTCTTCCTGTGCTCTGTTGTTTCTCTCCTCTCTTATTGCGTGGAAGCATACAGTCAGTCAGTCAGTTGGACAGACAGACATACATACCGATCAAGCGGCAACACTTGGTTCCCTGCTCCAGATGGACTCTGCCCTGTGCTGCAGTGACAATGGTCAAGTTGGATACATCAGCATGGGTTTAGATAGGTGTGACGGGTGACCATGATTTGGGAGCGTGTGACTGTCAGTCTGTAGCAGACTTTCGTAGTGCGGAAAGTGGATTTTTTTTTGTTTACGAATAACCGGTGAACTATGAGTATGGATTCCGTAATGGACTCGTCTTCGACCACCAGCGACCACAGCAGTAATGCCTCGTCATCAGCATCACCACCAGTCACCATCAAACCTCCACTTACGCCTCCAAGCAGCAACAATAACAACAACAACAACCCCCCGGGGTCTCAGCAGCCGCCTCACAGCCCACCGACTATGGTGCGCCAACAGGGGAGTCCCAGCACAGTGCCTACCGGCCCACAACCGGCGCCTCCAACACCCCAACATCCGCAGACACTTAGTCCACCGCCCGTCTCCACCCCCAATAGCATCACAGCAGTGCCCCCGAGAATATCTCAGTCCGTGATGCCACCTTTGCCGCCCCCAGGCCTGGGTCTGCTCAATTCACTGGGGGGCGGCATGATCCACCACTCGCCGCTGGACTTGATGGCCGCGGCGCACCACGGAGGCCCCCCTCGATCATACAACAGTCCGCCACCCATCTCAAGTTCGGACCCCACTGCCAACGAGTGCAAGCTGGTCGACTATCGCGGCCAGAAGGTCGCCGCGTTCATTATCGCCGGCGACACGATGCTGTGTCTTCCTCAGGCATTCGAGTTGTTCCTCAAGCATCTTGTTGGCGGTCTGCACACCGTGTACACCAAGTTGAAGAGACTGGACATAGTGCCACTGGTCTGCAACGTCGAACAAGTACGTATCCTGCGGGGACTGGGAGCCATCCAACCCGGTGTGAACAGGTGCAAGCTGCTATCGTGCAAGGACTTCGACATTCTCTATAGGGATTGCACCACTGCCAGGTAAATCCACCCTCACTTGCCTTGGTGTTGTGAGTGTTGCTCCCGGATTGTGTCGCAGGAAATGTCTGTCGGTTCTTAATGACGTGAAATTATTTGGATCGAGGATTTGTCATTGAAATACTTGGGATCTAACAAACCGCCGTGTTTCCTTCGCGAATTGTCTCTGGTCGACATTTCGCCGGACTATTGCGTAAGTCTGACGATGCTTTGCACTTTTTCTAAACCGAAGTAGGCATATAATCGGTGCGTTCCGGCGATTATTATGTGACACCGAAGTTAATGCAACTTCTGTATTTTACATGATGTAAATTAAAGTTTACATATTTACAGACATTACACCTCCTTTACATATTTAAATGTTACGGGTTACAGACCCTCCGGAGAGGAACTTTTTATACTTTGATAGAATTCCTTCGATATTTTACTTACGAAAGACGACATGAAAGGAACACGCGGGCATGCTCCAATTGTATTCGAAGAGTTCAAATGTTCCGTTGCTTTAGACCCAGCATTTTAATTGGCAATTCTAATGCGATTAGAAGAACGTTACAGTAAATGAACAGACTTTTTTGGAATTCTGTAGCAGCCAGTGAAGTTCATTAAACGTAGGTTAATTAAATCTTACGTCATCTCTTCTAGCTCTCAGTGTTTACAATTGTTATCAAACGTAAGAAGCTTTTGACTTTGACAGTCGAACTTTGGAGAGTCTTTCGAATGGGGACGTGACGTAACGAATACGAGTTATTTATTGTGTTTCTAACGGCTTTTCAGTAGCTCGGACTCGGGGGCTACATGGTGTTTGTGGAATAACAAGTGAATTATGGATTTGGAAGGACGTGGAAGGAAGCCGTCGTGACGTAATGTGTGATAATATGCGTATATCAAAGCGTACTTGAAATGCTCTTCGGCTTAGTACTTCACTTTCATCTGAAACATGCATAGATCCTAGGCCATAATAAATGGCAAAGCTTTCGTATCGCTAAATTAGGGACATGATTAGCTCGTATCGGAACCTACGTTTGGCAGGTCTGTAATACGATCATTAAAAGTTCAGATAAACGTTTTAAGTAATATAATCTGCACCGGGTTTATGTTAATCCTGTATAAATTGCCAAGACGCGTATGTTGACATAGAAATTGAAACGTTTTTCGGTAACATAAGCGAGCTTTACGTTCATCATTTGCGGAAGGAACCAAATTTTTACTCACTTGGTATCCGATAAAGGGTACAATTTTTTTGTTTTTTTGTTTTGTATTCTAACTTTCTTTCCGTTTATACGCCTACATTATACGGAAGTAATACGCCTATTAAAGATTTTCTACAGAGAATTGCTTTAGTGTTGAAGCCCAAATATTGATGATGAGTAGTTTTTATACTTCCCTTTCCGGATTTTCGTTCAGTAGAAACTTCTTCCTGAAATTTTCGTGGTGGATTGTAGGCCTAATTTTTTTTTAATATTTAAAGCGCCAAAACAATTGGTCTTTAAATATCAGGAACTGTGGTACACTTTTCTTTCGTCGTTCCCAAATTGAAAGTTAAATACCATATAAAAAGCCTATCGCTTTTCAGCGAGATATTTTGCTACGCAGCATGGATGTGTTCAACAGCGAGAAACGGCGTTTTGGCTTTAACATCTAAACTTTCTGACCCTTGGCAGAGAATGTCTTAAAAGCTCTACTGGCTCTGGAAGGTGAACACACCGAAACCTAAAAGAGTGCTTGGTTCAGCGGGAACTTGCCCGGTAAAGTGATACAATCAACAGAACTTGGATTAATTTATTCGAAAAGGGATGTGGTTGTTAAAAACAGATTCAATGCTTAGAGGGGGAGAAACGACTGTGAATTGATACGAGTTACGACATCGCTAACAGTAGACCCATTTGTTTTAAAAATTGCGACATGCCCCTTTTTTTTAATATGCAATTGCCTTCGGGGCTTATTTCCTTCCCTACGTCATCTAACAGCAACAGCAGACAGACGCTACTTTCGTATTCTGGACTACTGTCTGTAGCTTTTGTGTGTGTTGATGATGACCACGCATAGAAGTTATACCTATTTCACTTAAATAAGCCTAAAACAAGCACAGAGTTGTTGAGTTGCTCCTGTAGTAAGTGCAAGAGCGGCTGACACAACCCTCGCTGTTTGGGGTTACCCGGCTTAGCAAAAGTGGGGCAGCGGAATTGCTAGCCTGCATGCTCAGATTCCAAGATTTTGTTTTATAATATCGCGTCGCAAGGCTCGAAATTATTACAGAGTCGTAAGTAAATTAATATAATTCCCATTAATAAGTTTGGAAAGCTCCAAACACTGGACCTCATTTACTGCATAATATGCAGTTAAGGACTCTTAATCAAACATAAGTCAGGGACATGTCTCATATAATACACATAGCTTTATCGCCTGATGAGAGTCTATGCTCTTTTAACATCAAAATAAAATACAAAGCCCTTGAAGAATATTATGTTATTAGTAACAACCTCTGTGCCCTGCTGTAAGGCGCATTCAAAGTCCCACGTAAAATGAATTGTACGTGTTTGTGTGTTTGTTTATTGTAGCAAGGGATCTAACAATGGGCTGTTACCGTTTCCGAGGAGTTCTGTCATACGCCTTTATTTGAATCATATTTTGTTTTCGGAACGAATATGTTAGCTTAACGCATGAGCGACCAGCGGTTACTTCATGTTCCAAGTTCAATAGTAAAAGTGTTACGTTCTTCCTGCAGAGTATATTTCTGTACTCAATATACGTGGATCTCTAAACGTCACTTATGTCCCTGTATGGTATTAAGTGATTCGTTTTGTATAGCCGTGACTCAATGTGTTTACAGCGCGGTACGAATTGAATCAATATGCTGCATGTCAATCTTCTTTAAATAGTTCGTACTTTTTGATTTTGTTATTTGTAAATGACATTCGGTTTCTTTTTCATGACGTAATGCCTACTATAAAGTTGAAGAGTGTTGTGAAAAATGGAAAACAACGCCATTGTAAGAATCGAGTGTGGAAACTTTCAATACGTATGCTTTTGTTGTTCGAACTTTCGAGTGAAAAGCAGTACAACAGTGCGGTTCCCATGATTATTCATGTCATTGCTTAGATTTGCAAGGAATTTGTTACGATTATTAGGATGTGATATGATTTGTAAGTACACATCTAAGTCTTTACCTATATAATAATCAAAAGGCAAAGCCCTAAGTAACTAGACTCAAATGAAGGCAACTTATTATTATTATTATTATTATTATTATTAATCAGGATTTAATTGTCGCAACGTTATTAATTTTTATCTTTCTTACTTATTCGGTTCGGAATTAAAGAAATAAACAGAAACGCAATTTTGTGCCTTATCTTACGGGAGTTTAGGCACATTAGGGTCTGTAACGATTCAGTTGCTTAATAATTCCCATCACTGTAGTCGTCAAGCTGTGAAGGACTTCGTGTTCAGTCATACTCAGCCTATGTACGGCATGGAGATCCGTACGTATCTCAGCTTATTGTGCGGCATTGCGTTACCTGGATGGTTTGTAGAGCCTGTTGCATCAAATAACTGATATTTACTAGAGACTGCGGAACTTGGGAAAAATCCGTCGTGAGATATTTTAAGGTTTCGTTCCAGGATTTGATTTGGGGGCTAGGATAAGATTTCTGCCGTTAACGACTCCGACCCTGATTATTCTAAACACGAATTTTCTGGTGGGACATCCCCGTTGTGTTCAATAATCAATAGAATATATACAATGTGTCCCACTCGTTACCGAACCCGGCATTTATTTAATAATTTTACCACTAATGAGGATATTGCAACGAAATTTGAAGCGGACTTACCTCACTGTTTAAGAAATGTGACGACATCATAACATATGCTGGAAGTGGCCACTATTTGCGTCCAGACAGGATTGAACCCGGCGTGCCATGTTTTGGGAATTCCGTGCAAGTACGTCCGCTGTCACTGTCTGAATTTCTTTGGTGATGTTTGCTTTCAAGGCGTCTATGGTTCATGGTTTGTTTTGGTAAACTCGCCCTTTTAGATATCCCCATAAGAAATAGTCAGACGGCGTCAGATCGGGCGAGCGCGGTGGCCAAAGTCTCTTCGAAATGACGCGGTCGCCGAAAAAGGATTGAATTTCGGCCATGCTGGCGTGTGAAGTGCGGGATGTCGCTCCGTCCTGCTGGAAATATCGAATTGAGAGTTCCTTATCGTCCAATTGATTCACAAAGGTGTTCAAATTTCGTTGCAATATCTTCATTGATGTTAGAATTATTAAGGAAATGCCGCTTTCGGTAGCGAGTAGGACACCCTGTATAATTGTACAGTCTAACGAAACTTTTTGTGAAGTAATTACAATTAAAATATAATTAAAACATTTATAACAGTAACATGTTTCGGCTCCTCTTATGTATTACGAGGTCTCGTACTCTAGAAATCATTGTTAATTGTATATAACATTTTTTAGGTCTCACCCTGAAGATGGCTCTATAAGAGGAGCCGAAACATGCTGCTGTTAAAATGATTTAATTACATTTTGATTGTAATTACTTAATAAAATCTTGTGTTAGACTGTAAAATTATACATATTCTAAACAAGAAGTTTGAATGAATCCTGTGGTCCTGTGCACGTGTTATAAAGCCTAATAACTAGGGCACGTTTATTTTAAGAAATTAACTTTTCGCAATATTGCGTTCTATACGTAGATTTAATGTACAATATTTCGTATCAATCTGTATTATTATTTAGAATACTGAATTATAGAATCGCTTCCCACGCATTACCTATGTTTAGGCTATTTTTAAAAACAATGTTCGTCAATTTATGATTATTTCCGGTAACCAACAATAAATTACAACCTTTCTCGTTATCTACGAGTGAATTTCTAGAGTTTTACGACTTGCGCCACTTTTACCCTGGAGTCCGGTAATAGGAACGCAGGGAGATACGAGGGTTGGCTGCTACCGTCTCATGACTAAATGATGACGTCTGCTGAGGAGGTTCCTCTTCATCTACTGCTTGCTCTTGTGGTCTGTGTTCTCATGATTACTGTGGGGTAAAGCATTTGTATAAATTACGAAACATACATGTCCGTTGCATATTAACAGAGTGGCGCCTCAGGTAGTTTCTACACCGACCATTAAAATCCCCTCCGACCTTCTGTTCCGCGATGTATGTTCTCTGGGTTTGCGGACTGTTAAATTTTATGACGATCGACAGATTTAGATCTTAATCATGATTATAAAGCCTTGAAGATAATGAGTAAGACACTACTAAAGTAGGCAATATTCTGTCATGTTCTTCCAACAAAGCTCATTGATGAGGAGTGTCTGAATGTCTAAACATTTTAATATCCCTCCAAAAAAAAAATGACTGAGAAAATTTGATAAAAATGTTTCATTTTTCAGCTTTAAATTTTTCTATGACCTTATCCTGACGTCAGATTTGTGAGGATTTCTGATTTCCACAGGGTGTCATCGCGTTGTGTTCCTTAACGCTGAATAACTATGGAGAGAGGTTGAAGAATAAAAGACCAACTTGATATCACTTGGTATTTTATTTCACTTCTTATGTGCTCAACATGTTTCGGACATTAAAATATCCATAATCAGGAGCTTGCGACTATTCTGTTGAAGTACCACATTGTTCGTATTGTTCTTGGTTCGATGTGTGTTGGAGTTTCGGTGTGGTTGGGTTGGAGTGGTATCCGTGTTGCAGGCTGTGCTTCACTCCAACCCAACCACACCGAAACTCCAACACACATCGAACCAAGAACAATACGAACAATGTGGTAATTCAACAGAATAGTCGCAAGCTCCTGATGATGGATATTTTAATGTCCGAAACGTGTTGAGCACATAAGAAGTGAAATAAAATACCAAGTGATATCAAGTTGGTCTTTTATTCTTCAACTATCACAATGATGCACGGTCCAATAAACATAAAACTATGGAGAGAACTTTGCATCTGTGTTTCAAAATTAATCCTTTAATGGTTTAGGAATGTGTTAGGTTCCTATTCTCAAAAAAAATATATATAAATTATATAGACTAATAAATACACCTTGTGTTAAAACCTCAAGCCTAATAAGGTGGTATAAGTAATTACTTCCATGCGATAAAATCACAGTGACTGGAGGGACGGTACAGAGTGCTTGTGGTTGTGACAGTATTCTGTGTGGCAGAAATTGAAGAATAAACAATATTGGAAGAAATAATATTGATATTTGGCCTATGTTAACACGTATTTAATCACGAAATTATGCATATGAGAAACAAAATAATCTATGAAACACTTTTTTTGACGTTCAAGTGTCCGTGCATCGTGAGCTATTCATATAATAAAACCAACTAGATGCACTAATTACTTAAATTTATTTTTTCAATAAAACTCTACATGTTTCGGACAGTTTCTCTGTCCATCATCAGGAGTCTAGTACTGTACACATAGCAATACATACAGGTTATGCTGACTGCTTGCGGGCAAGCAGTCAGCATAACCTGTATGACATATACCATTGCTGTGTGTACAGTAATAGACACCCGATGATGGACAGAAGAACTATCCGAAACATGTAGAGTTTTATTCCAAAAATAAGTTTGAGATATTAGTGCATCTAGTTGGTTTTATTATAAGAATTATTAAGCCCTATCTGGCATTTTTGAAATCACATAATTTAATTTTTTTTGGAAGTTTTTGTCTTTTATTCAATATCGTCGGTCTGTACTTTTTTGAAATATAATTAAAGATCAGATGACTTGATAAATTCAGAAACTGTATAAAGAAAAGTGAGGGCGTTTGCGATGATTCGCTTTAATTGTCTGAATTTATATTGCGGTAGAATCGCTGCAATCATGCAGATCTCAACTTGTCCTTGCACTTTAGTTACTGCAGGCAGCTGTCAGGCATCGAAGGGCAGTAGAAACATGGAAACGTTTTAGATACAATTTTGTACGTATTAGCTGGTGTCAGATAGGCTTATTTCTGGAATATCAGTCAGTAGAAGTTAACTTTGATAAGAAACCAACACCGATTCTGACCTATTTGTTTGTCGCTTGACTACCGAAATTTCGTTTCGTAATTAAATTGTCTGATTTAGTTTCCAATAGGCATATCCCATTTATCAAAAAAGTTTTTTTTTATTTGCTAATGTCCTTCTAAATATAGTTTCGAAAAGGCTGACCTCTGTAAGGTAGAAACAAATAGGCCTATGTCCGTTCGTCTTAGACAATTTTGTG
>Ga0123357_10012868_pt1 | contig 10811 bp, 11 predicted proteins | sample TergutEmb28metaG_FD_89873 | JGI IMG/M metagenome (GOLD analysis project Ga0123357, IMG submission 89873) | Embiratermes neotenicus P4 segment gut microbial communities from Petit-Saut dam, French Guiana - Emb289 P4 | ecosystem: Host-associated > Arthropoda: Insects > Digestive system > Gut ... | reverse complement strand
TCCTCGACCTTTTTGGTTTTATAATCGGGCATGAACCAGGCAATGGCGGCAAAAATCAATCCCGGTACCGCCAAAACCCCAAACATGATCCGCCATCCGTAATGGTACGCGATGTAGCCGCCGATACTCACTCCCAGCGCGCTGCCAAGAGTCACCGCCGTATTATAAATTCCGAAGATCCTGCCGCGCTTGCTCTTCGGATACCAGGCGCTCAAGAGTGCATACCCGGCCGAATTATAAGCGGCCTCTCCCACGCCAAGCATGAGTCTCGGAATGAGCAACGTAATGAAACCTTTGGCAAACCCTGTTGCCCATGTCGCCACGCTCCAGAATCCGACCATGATGGTCACCATTTTGCGGCGGCTCCACCTGTCGATCAACAGTGAAATCGGAAAGCTGGTCAGAGCGAGCGTAAATCCGAAAGCCGATCCGACAAGGCCTGACTGTGCGTCGGTCAAGTCAAAAGCCTGTTTTATGGCGGGCAGAGCAACGGCCATGCAGTTGCGGTCCGCAAAATCCAGCATAAAAATTATCCACAGCACCGCGAACCAGCAATTTGCCTTCCATAAGGGGAGTTTAAGTTCCGCTACATCTGCAGGATCTTTTGTCTCTATTGCCTCACTCATAAGTATGAACCTCCTCAAGACAAATGGTCTAAAAGAATAGTCGATGGACATGATGCCGACATGGGCAGATTGAGGATACGCCCGAACACAAAACAACATGGCGCGGATTTCTCGCGCCGCAGACGGCCCTTTCACTGCCTTCCGCAGTATACTTTCCATAAATCGGGAAACGGCGCTGCATAAAGATTATACTTTTGAATAATCTTCAATGGTGAAACCTAGGCCGGGCGTCTGAGGCATCTTCAGAAAACCGTCCTTGAGTTCAAAAAGGCCGGGCGACACAGCATCAAAGAGCACCTGATGCAGCATGTGGTATTCAACGGAATCGCAGTTGGCCACACAGGCTCCGGCATGCAGGTTGGCCGCGAAGCACACCACGGACGAAGAGGAATGAAATGAACACGGCAAGTGCCGGGCGCTGGCCATGGCTGCCACCTTCAAGGCTTCGCTGATGCCGCCGCAAACGATGGTGTCCAGATGCACGAAGGCCACGCCGTTGTTCTCAATGATGTCCCGGAAGGTGTGGCGACCGTATGCGAATTCGTTCCCGGCTACCGGTACGGGGCAGCGGGCGTTGACTGCGGAGAGTCCGAGAATGTCTGTCGGCAACACCGGGGCTTCCAAAAAATAGACGTCATATTTTTCGATCTCGCGGCCGAACTTGATGGCGTCGGCCACGTTTAGGGCGTACAGGGCGTCCACCATAAGCCGGATATCCGGACCTATAGCCTCGCGAACCGCCGCCACCCTGGCCACATCTTCACGCAGCGGCGCGCCGCCGGCTTTCATTTTTACGGCCTTAAACCCCTTGGCCACGTATCCTGCCATTTCCCTGCCCAGGTCTTCAGGGGTCTTATCCTTGCCGTACAGGCCGGCGCTGCCGTAGACGAACACTTTGTCAGAATGGCCGCCGATGAGCTTGTAGACAGGCAGGTTCAGAGCCTTGCTCCTGGCGTCCCATACGGCAATGTCAATCGCGCTTAAGGCGGCATGGATCAACCCCTGCTTGGCGCTGTATATACTTTTTTGGAAGACCGTATCCCAGATGCGGGCGGTCATATCCAAAGGCATGCCCAGCAAAAGCGGCTTGAGATCCTTCTCTATGACATAAGCCAAGAGTTCGGGAGACAAACCGTCGCACCAACCTTCACCGAGACCGACCACGCCTTCGGACGTTTCCAGTTCCACGAGAAAAACGGTTTTCTCATTCCATACTATTCGGGGATTCCATTCGGCCTCGGCCGCCTTCTTCCTGATAATCCTGGGCACAATGTCGGTAATTTTCATTTCGTCTCCTGTGTATATGGCTGAACGCTTCAATCCAGCAACGCTCCGTCGCGGTTGAGCAGCAGGCGCAGATCCCGTCCGTCAACGGCTCTGGGGGCGATGTCTTCCTTGACGCACAAGGCCGCCGCATGACCGATTGCCTGACCGTAAGAAAAGCATTGGGCAGTTACCCGGGCCGAGGCCATGGCCTCATGCTCTGCCGACAGGCAACGCCCGGCAACGAGCAGCCCTTCTCCCCGGTTAGGTACGAAGCATCCATAGGGAATCTCGTAATAATCATCAATGATCCAAACCAGCTTTGGCGCTTTTCCGCTGTGCAGTTCAATGGGCCAAGGCGATCTTGCAATGCCGTCGGGGCGCTTTACCGCCCGTACCACATCCTGACCGGCTAGGCACGCCAGCCCGTTAATCTGGCGGCTCTGACGCACGCCGACCTGCACCCCGGTATCCACCAGAAAGCTTTGTTCACATCCCGCGAGATATTTCCGGAAGAAATCGGCGTATTGCCTCGCCTGCAGGCGCCCCAGGCGTTCAGCCGCGCTCATGTCTTCCAGCAAAACCGGGTTCAGATCTCTTCCGTCATCCCCAACAATGCGAGTACAGTTACACAGCAATTCATGGGGATTCGGCGTTGGAAAGAGGAATATCTTACGGCGGGGAAGGGAAAATTCTCCCGTATCGCTCACGTGCTCGATAAGATCCGCAATCTCATAGCCCAAAATGCTATCCTCCCCATAAACGCCAAGGAAGCGCGGCACATCCACGCCTTGGAGGCGAAAGAGCATAGTCGGGTTCTGTACCCGGCCCTGGTCACCCATGAAGGTGTCCAGCCCAGCCATGGCGCAGACGTCCGCGTCTCCGCTGGCATCAACCACCACGGCCCCCATGATAATAAGCCGTCCCTGTTTTGTGCTGGCCTCAACCCCGACCACCCGATCCCCATCCATGAAAACGGACGTGACAAGGGTATGCAGCAACACCTTGACGCCGGCCGCTTGCAGAAGGTGATCGGCGGCTTCCCGCCAAATGATGGGGTTATGTACCAAAGTGAAGGTCTTGCCGTATCGCACAGGAGCGCTTAAGCCGTTTTTGGCTCGCATGACGGCCAGAAACTCATCCACAAAGCCGTGAACCATCTGGCAGGGTCTCACGGAAGTGCCTTCGCTTGCGGCGAACAACCCGCAAACGGTGCCGGACAATCCGGCTACAGCGCCGCCGCCGCAAAATCCGTAACGCTCGATCAAGATGACCGACAGATTCTGCCGCGCGGCAGTCACCGCCACGGCCAACCCGGAAGCGCCGCCGCCCACCACCAGGACGTCGGCTCTGAGTTCCTGAACAGGCCTAGCGTCAACGCGCATCTGGGACATGGTTAACTCCTATTTTGATAACATTATATTTTTATAATATTATGAAGGTCAAGTACAACTTTCCTTTTCAAGACAATTTCTTGCCAAGAGCCTCCTTGGTTCGTAGAATGGGTCAGGAGCGCCATGTTGCCGGGATGGACGGCGGGCGCGAAAAACCACTTCATATCCAGGACCGACACCTGCCATGCAAGGCGCGACAGACGATTCCCAGCCCGATGCGCTTAACATTCCATTGCGTACGGGCATCGCCCTTTATCGACAAATTGCCGATATTCTGCGGCACAGGATCGAAAACGGTTTTTGGAAAGATCAGCAGCTTCTGCCCACCATGGAAAAGCTGGCCACGGAATTCAATGTCTCGCTCATCACGGTCCGCCAGGCGATCAGACTACTCGTCAATGACGGTCTGCTGACCAGCCGCCAGGGCAAAGGGACTTTCGTCACCTTTGCGGTGAACGAAAAAAGGCACATTCATCTGAAGGTGGACTGGAATAACCTCTTGTTTTCCTTCAAAGGCGACTCCGTACAACATCTTGAGTCCTGTACGACTACAGTCTGCCCTTTGGATTTCGGCTACACGGGACGGCCGGCGCCGCAGTATCGGTTCCTGCGGCGGGTACACTCCAGACTTAGCGAACCGTTCGCCACCAATGCGCTTTTTCTGGATGAAAGAGTATTCGTCAAGGCTCCGGAGACCTTCACCAACAGCTTGGTATTGCTCTATCTGCGGGAGTACCTGGATCACCCCATTGAACTGGCGAGGCAGATACTGACCGTGCATCCCGCTGACGAGGACACTGCCGGCCTTCTGGGCATCTCGTCCGGTACATCGGTGGTCAATATCCGCCGTATCATCATTGATACTACGGGGTTGGTGGTTTACACGGGCGAGGTGAACTATCGCGCGGACCGAGTGAATTTCGACATCGAACTCTCTCTGTGAACTGTCGGTGTTGTAAAACGCCGTTCAGTCTTCACCCGTCCCTGCGGGGAAACATCACTCAGTTGAAGTGAGGAGAGAACAAGGAAGCGGGGCGTGGCAGGAGGCGTTGAAAAGACGTCTGAGAGATATCTTCGACGGGGAAGGTGAGCGGTATGGTCGCACAAATACCGCCAACGACACACATCAGGCGCGAGAAATCCACCAATATTTCCGGCGCCGGCGCCAGAAAAGCAGTACCCGGCGCCATGCCGAAATCGGCAAGTATGCCTGACAGATGACAATATCCACACTTGCGCCTCATGCTTCGCTTCGATATATTGATCGTGCAACAGGCTGTAACAGTTCACAATGCCCTCTATGATGGAACATGTAATTTGCATGCAAAATACTGAAGAAGTCCAGTGCGCTGCTATGTATATCTGCAAGCATTTGCCTCGCTCTTTGCGTCGCGGGCCGACCTCGGTATGCGACACCGGGTTCGGCAAACGAGCGGATATGGCTCAATGCATCTGGTCTATCCCCTTTGAGTACCTCAAATCCAACGTGGCGTTCCTCAGCGCCCACACGGAACGTCTCTTGCGTTTCTGACGCGGAAACGCGCCGCCGTATAGGTTGAACGAATGGACAGAAGTATCGAAAAACGCCTTCACGCACTGACTGATCGTCTGCAATACATGCGCGACATTTTCGGCGGCGTCTCGAATGACAATGTGGAACTGCTGCAAAACAAGCTGAATGAATGCCGCGAACGCCAAACCTGGGATCAGGCGGATCCTTTTGCGGACATCGCCAATCTGGAAGACTTCTTTGTGTTTGTGGAACGCAAGCTGGAAGCGGATCTTCGCCCCATGGACAAGGTGCGCATCGTACGCCATCCGCAGCGTATCTGCCTGCGCGACATTCTGGAGAACGTCTACGATAATTTTACTGAAATCGGCGGCCAGGACGAACACAGCATTGATCCCGGCATGCTGATTGCCCGCGCGTATGTTACACGCCGCCGCGGGAAAAAAATCTATCACCAGTCCGTCATGGTCATCGGCCAGGAAAAAGGCCACGGGGAAGAATTCCGCAACGGCGGCTCCGTAAAACCCTGGGGCAATGCTAAGGCGCTCCAATACATGCGGGTTGCCGAAACGGAAGGCATTCCCATTCATTGTTATGTTTCCACGCCCGGTTCCTTTCCTGTTGAGGACTATCCCGGCGCCGCCCAACAAATCGCCAGGAATATCTATGGTATGGCGGGTATCCGTGTACCCATCATTGCGGTCTTTTCCGAAGGCGGCAGCGGAGGCGCGGAAGCCATCGGCCTTGCCGACAAGCGGCTTATGCTCTCGCACGGCTACTATTCGGTGATTTCGCCTGAAGGCGCAGCCGCCATCGAAGGCCGTCTGCGCGGCGAAGAACGCGCCTCGCCTGAACTCATTGCGCGCTGCGCCCTCTATCAACGCATCACCGCGCAAGACAACCTGCAATTCGGCTATATCGATCATATACTCCAAGAACCGCCTCTGGGCGCGCGTCCGCATCACTTCGACTTTTTCCGCGCCCTGCGCCAGGAAGTGCTGCGGGCCACGGACGAAACCGTGCTTGCCGTGCGCGGTGTTCCCTTTTTCCGCGGCATGGCGGTACGCCGCCGCCGGACGGCTGAAAATCTTGAGGAATATCCCGTCCGCTGGGGGCTAAGCGCAACTGACAAAAAACGCTTGGTACTCCGCCGGCAAAAAAAATTCTTGAAACTTTCCCGCTTTGCCTGTGTGGACAAACGCGCCTTCTTCACCAAAGTGTTCAATGCATGGCGCGATATATGGCGCGGGTGCTGGTACCGCGTGAAATATGACTTTTACCGCAAGCATCAGCGCAAGATCAGCTTCATCCTGGAAGAAATCGAAGCCGAATGGCTGCTTGTCAAATCGCGCATGGCCGCGCCTTTCAAAGCCTTGCGCTGGGGCAAAAAGCCGGCGTCCGATCCGGAGCAGGCCGCCAGCGATCTGATGGCGCTTTCCCACTGGGTGGAAGACAACCGTATCCGCCGCTGGAATTATTTGAGTCCCCGCTACAAGATCGACCGCACCCTGACCTGCCCGAATACCGAGACATACGGCTGTCCGGATTTGTGGGGACCGGATCTCTTCGCCGAGTTTGCGGGCGTCTGCTCCTCTTGCGGGTATCATTTTCCCATGGAGCCGGAATGGTACGTACAAAACGTGTTTGACAAAAATTCCGTCTTTGAATTCAACACGGATATCGAAGCGGGGAATCCTTTGGACTTTCCGGGCTTTGACGAAAAAATCCAAGAAGCCCAGGAACGTACAGGGCACAAAAGCGGCTGCATGACCTTTGAAGCACGCATTGAGAACATTAAGCTGGTGGTAGCCATGCTCATGGGCACCTTCCGCGGCGGTTCCGTGGGCGCGGCCGAAGGCCAGAAATTCATCGAAGCCGCCGAGCGCGCCAGAGAAAGCCGCTGGCCGTTCCTGGCCTATGTGCATGGCACGGCGGGCATACGTATTCAGGAAGGCACGCACGGCGTCATCCAAATGCCCCGCTGCACGGTGGCGGCGCACCAATACATAGAGTCCGGCGGCCTCTATGTGGTGCTGTACGACACCAACTCCTTCGCAGGACCGGTGGCCAGTTTTCTCGGCTGTTCCCCCTATCAGTTTGCCGTGCGCTCCTCAAACATCGGCTTTGCCGGACCCGGCGTGATCAAAGAGACCACCGGCATGGACATTCCCCCAAAATACCATCGCTCGTACCGCGCGCTTTCGCGCGGACACATTCAGGGTATATGGGACAGACGGCATATCCGCGCCAATCTAAAGCAGACCCTGCTCACCATGGGCGGACGGAATCTGTATTATCGCTAGCAGGTTGCTTATGTTGAATATTACGGAACTTCTCGAACAGCTCAAGGCCTCCCCGTATGAGGAAGTCCATATCACGGCCCCGCATACGGGCCTTGTCGCCTTTTCGGACATCCGGCCCGGCGACGCCGTATACGGACCGGCAGGCGCATGGAAGGAAAAGCCGGGCACACAGCTTGCCTTTCTAGACCGCGAACACAACCCCAAAGCCATTTGCGCGCCGCAGAAAGGCGTTATCAGCGATGTGCGCCGCGAACTGGACGGCTGCTTCGTGGAGGCGGGAACACGCCTTGTCACCATGAAGCATGCCCTGACCCGCGAGGAAGTCGTGAACCGGCTGTTGCGCCGCGCTCTGCATCTCTTTACTGCGCCGGAGCGGGCCAAGTACTATTTTTCTCCGAATGTGGACAAAAAAATCCGGGCCGGGGACGTGCGTTCCGTCACTGTGCATGACGGCATGGAAGTCTTTATCATGTCGCGCATGAAGCGTGAGGTGCCGCTCGCGTATTCCGGCCCCGGCGGACTCATCTACGCGGTATACTTCAAACATACCGACAACGTGGATGCCGGACAGCCGCTGATCGGGGTATGCCCGCCCGACCAGTTGACCGCCATTGAGGACGTGGTCATGCGGGTACAGACGGAGTGGCGGGAAAAATAATGGGAAAAATACTGCAAATCCGCGTCAGCGCATGGACCTATGACGAGGCGGAAGTGGAGGAGGCATGGCCGCGGCTGGCTGAGCTTGCCTTCAGCGTGCCGCTCAAACACTACAAGCGCGGCGTGCTGGAAATGGTAGCGGCTTTGGACGACGGCCTGCGTTTTATGAACTGGCCGGCTCCCCTCAAAGACTCCATCGCGCCGGGTCTGAAACGCGCCGCCGCCATCAAGGATCGGCTGGAAGGCGCGCTGGCGGACTGGGATCCCCGCAAAGCCGACAGATTAAGCAACGAGCTGGAGGATGCACTGGACGCTGTTGAAGCTTCGTGCAAACTGGCATAAACACCTCAAGGCAACAACACCAAGCACAAGGAAGACACCATGTTGAACAAAGTTATGCTTATCGGACGCTTAGGCCGTGATCCCGAACTGCGCTACACCCAGACCGGTTCACCGGTGGCCTCTCTGCGGCTGGCCACGGACGAATCCTATACCGATAAAGACGGCAACCGCGTGGAGCGCACGGAATGGCATTCCGTGTCGGTTTTCCAGCGAGCCGCGGAAAATTGCGCCAACTATCTCGCCAAAGGCAGTCTTGTGTTCGTCGAAGGCAGCCTGCAAACCCGCAAATGGCAGGATCAGCAAGGCCAGGATCGCTATACCACAGACATTAAGGCTTCCCGCGTGCAGTTTCTCGACAGGCGCGGTGAAGCGGGCGGTAAGCCGGCGGACGAGGGGGAAAACCCGCGTAAGCCAGAACGTAAACAGCAGAATGACGATCTGGGCCCGGCATTCCCCTCGGAAGCCAGCGGCATGGACGATATGCCGTTCTAGTTTTGGGTGAAAAACCAATAGACCAGAGGGGCCAGCGCCAGGCGGTACACGGCGAAGGGGCGCAGGCTTATACGGGCCACCAGACCGGTGAATGCCTTTACCGCGATAAGCGCGGCCAGAAAGGAAACTACGCTGCCTGCCAGAAAAAAGGGAATGTCCGCACGGGTCAGAAAAGAAGCGGATTTGAGCAGATCATATCCCGTCGCCGCTACCATGATGGGTACCGCGGCGATAAAGGAATATTCCACCGCCAAGGATCGGTTCGCCCCCAGCAGCATGCCTCCCATGATGGTGGAGGCGGAACGGGAAAAGCCCGGCCACAGGGCAAGGCACTGGCAGCATCCGATGCCCAAGGCCATCTTCGGCGTGATCTCGTCCAGGGTGGCGTAGCGGATACGGTTTTTTTTCGCTTCCACCAACAGCATGATGCACGCCCCAACCCCAAGAGACAGGGCCACGCTGAGCGGGTTGAACAAATGCGCCTTGATGAAGGATCTGGCGAACAAGCCCAGCAAACTGGCAGGCAGGCAGGTCAGGAACAGAAGATACAGACCACGCGCGCCGGCAAAGCGCACCCCCGCTTTGGGCAGCAGAAGCCCCCAGAAGCGGGGCCAGTACAGGAACACCACGGCCAGAATGGACCCGAACTGGATCACCACTTCGAAGGTGTCGATGCGCGGTCCGTCAATGCCAAGCAGCGCGCTCGTGATGATAAGGTGTCCTGTGGAAGAAACAGGCAGAAACTCCGTCAGGCCTTGGACAATGCCCAAGATGACTGCGACAAGATACTCGGACATGGCAACGGCTCCGTAACAAGACTATCCCGTACCCGGCTCAGGCTTGGATGCCGGAAACGCTCGGGACGCCACGCATATACCACAGCCCTTTGCCGAACGCCAGAGCGCCGTGGGCAGGACACGGCGCATACGGACGCAGTGTTATTCGGCAATCTTTTGGCGGCGACACTGCCGCCAAGTCCGTGAGACCCCACTACCTCACGTACTGGGGAATATTCACCAGCACCCCCCGCGTAAAGGCGAGTATCTGGTCCATAATCCAGGGCAAGGCCAATAAAAGCGCTATAAACATGCAGACAATCTTGGGAATGAAGCTGAGCGTCATTTCCTGGATCTGCGTCGCAGCCTGTATGATGCTCACCACCACCCCCACTGTCAGTCCCACGCCGAGCATGGGCAAGGCCATCATCAACGTTAATTCAATGGCCTGTCTGCCGAAACCGATGACGAAATCCGGGGTCATAGCTCGCTCCCATCCATGCGCGTTCCGTGTTTACAAGAGAAAACTGTTGACAAGAGAACCGATAAGCAAATTCCAACCGTCAACCATGACGAAAAGTAAGAGCTTGAACGGCATGGAGACCATCATGGGCGGCAGCATCATCATCCCCATGGCCAGCAGCACGCTGGAAACCACCATATCCATCACCAAAAACGGCACGTAGAGCAAAAAGCCGATGGTAAACGCCGTTTTCAATTCACTGATGATATAGGCGGCTGCCAGAAGAACGGTGGGCACCTCTTCCTTGTTTCTGGGAAGCTCCATCTTGGTGATGGCGTAAAAGACGGAGAGATCCTTTTCCCGCGTGTGCTTGAACATAAATTCCCGCAACGGGACTTGGGCGCGATCAAGAGCCACTTTGTAGTCAATGCGTTCGTCCAGATACGGCTGCAACGCCGTATCATTGACTTGCTTGCCCACCGGAAACATGATGACCACAGTCATAAAAATGGCAAGACTCGCCAGTACCTGCGTGGGCGGCAGTTGCTGCACGCCCATCGCTTGACGCAGAAAGCTGAACACGATGATAATGCGGGTAAAGCTGGTCACGGTCAGCATGATGGCCGGCGCCAGGGAAAGTACCGTAAGCAGGAACAAAATTTCAAGAAGAAGAGATACTTTCTGAGGTTCCGGTTGCCCCCCCGACAAGGTCAACTGCATGAGAGGCAGGGACAGATCCTGCGCCGCACAAGCCAGGGAAGGCAGAAGCGGCATGATGCACACGACGCAGACAAGGAAGGAAAACTTACTCGTCAGTTTCCCGACATGCGGCCGCTTCAAGAGCTTTGCTAAAATTCGCGCTAGGTTGCCCATCATATTCCGCCTCGGACAAAAGGTGTATTTGCTGGTCGCTCAGTCCCAACAACAAACGCTTATTCAAAAAGCGTACCACCATAAGCCCACGGCGCTGGCCGAGGGGAATTTG